>Ga0247611_10001020_pt1 | contig 52525 bp, 41 predicted proteins | sample 177DNAGHGhighgp2_FD_192422 | JGI IMG/M metagenome (GOLD analysis project Ga0247611, IMG submission 192422) | Sheep rumen microbial communities from Palmerston North, Manawatu-Wanganui, New Zealand - 1770 DNA GHGhigh gp2 | ecosystem: Host-associated > Mammals > Digestive system > Stomach > Rumen... | reverse complement strand
GCATGTCCGCAAAAAGACTAATATCGCGCCTGCTTATGTTATGCGAAGCGGATGGGTTGTTATTAATGACCAACAGATCGCTTGGGACTATTTTCCCTCCAAATACTACGGCTTGAACGGAGCAACGGATCTTCCATTCATTGAGGACGTCATCGATAGTGTATGTGTTTATTATCCAGAGGCTGTGATTGTTATTGATGATTTGAAAGAGCATAGCATCAATAATGATGCCACTCTTTCATCCCCTCCTTCGATTCGTATGAACTAAAATCCCAACTTTTTTCCTAAGTACAGATTTGCATATCTCGAAAAAAAGTTGTATCTTTGCACCGTCAAATAATACTCGTAACGTTAACCTTTGAAATTTATACATGTTATGAAAAACAAAATTCTTTTTTTTACAGTAGTTCTTTCGTTCTGTGCGTTTACAACAAAAATGAATGCTCAATCGTGGACCACGGGAAACAATATAATATATATGAATCCCAGTACTACAAATGTTGGCATAGGAACCTCACAGCCGATAGAACTTCTCCATGTTAATAACGGTGCTTTAAAGATCGGGCAAAGTGTCTCTGCTTCGGCACGCAGTACCAATGTACTAAAATTCGGAGATGGAGATTATGTGACTATAGGAGAATTTGAAGCGGATGATGAACTTTCATTTAAAGCCAGTAAGTATAATTTTACAAATGGAAATTTGGGTATCGGTGTTACAAATCCGCTGTATAAACTCGATGTGAACGGAAAGATGTTTTTGCGTTGTGTAGAAGTAGATCCTGCAAATTTTACAAGGAGTTATTTACATTGGGCATCCAACAAACTGATCATGGGAACACCTGCCGGTTATTATATGCACAATTCATTGGAATTGATGCCTGGGGGAAGTGATGAAGGAACATTATTTTCACAGATTGTGATGTACACTGCATATAGTCCAACTAACATCGAACCGAAAATTAAGTTCTGCACAACTGAGAATTGCTGGATCAATACTACTAACAATTTTGGTATTGGCACCTCAAACCCGCAGTATAAATTGGATGTCCGTGGAACCATCCGAGCTACAGAAGTATTAGTAAATACACCAACCGGCGCTGATTTTGTATTCGACAAAGATTACAACTTACGTCCATTAAGCGAAGTGCAATCATATATCCAAGAGAATCGGCATCTTCCTGAAATCCCCTCTGCGAAAGAAATGATCGAAGAAGGAGTTAATATGAGCGAGTTGCAAATACAACTCTTGCAAAAAATTGAAGAACTAACGCTCTATATCCTTCAGCAAGAGCAGCGGATACAGGAATTAGAATCTTTGTTGGCTAAATAAATGAGATAAAATTTGTATATATCAAAATAAAGTTATATCCTTGTACTTCTAAAGACTAAACTACCCTAAATATGAAGGAGGACTTATTATGAAAACAAAAAGTTTATTATGGATTATTGCCATGTGCATGGTATTCATTGGTTGCGAACGAAAGAATCAGCCGGAAGAAAACCATAAAGAAAAAGATACTACTGATACATCAGTGGTACCAGAGCCTTGCGGACCCTATGCTCTCATGACCATCGTCAAATTTGACAATCCTGAGTTATTGAATAAAATTATTGCTCAGCATCAAATTGTAGGATGGGATGATGTATTGGAAATTCCAAAATATGACGAAGAAAAAGATTTATCTTTAAATTTTTACGAGATATGGCCGGATGTTGTTCCTTTTGTTGAAGAAAAGATGTCCGTAAGCGGTATATCACCCTATATCCCTTTAACGGATGGCTACTATATGATAGATTGGAAATGGCATCAATTCATGCCTTTAAGCGCCCTTTGTTTGCAAAATACGGACGCGTATCTGGAGCATCTTAACGAGCATATTTTCTTAACTGACATAGATTGGAAGGATATGGTGTCTATGACAGCAGAATATGACCGCTCTAAGTATACGCAGCACATTGAGGGAATGGAGATTAAACGGATTGTTTATATGTATTTGGATATGCTCTATGACGATATAAAGCCAGCATCTGGTGGTCCTTATTACTCATGCTATGGTGATGGCATTTATTATTACAATGGCATGTGCGCAAATACGGCTTACGAATTTTCTTTATATGGTCCTTGCTCATATCATCCGGATGAGACTTATCAAGGTTACATCTCTTATTGCGATAGTTTGCAAAACATCTATCAGCAACGTATGATAAAAATTATCGAAACCGGGCAACTTTCTAAAGTAGAAGCAACATGGTAAAGAAAATATTTTTCCTTTTAGGACTATGCATTCTCATATGTTTTGGGATGCACGCTCAAGTCGTTTCTTTAGAGACGGCGCAACGTGTAGCAGAAAACTTCTTTAACATACAAAGTTCTTCTAACTCACAAGTTCCAATACAAGTACGTACCCTTGGGAATAGAGAACTAACTACACTATATGTCTTTTCGTTGTCTAATCGCTGGGTTATAATCGCGGGCGACAAAAGAATGCAACCGATTTTAGCTTATTCCGATGATAATGGAGTGGCGTTTCCTTCTGATGACGAAATGCCACCTGCCTTGTTGGAATTATTGGAATGGTATGACGTTCAGATTGCAGATTTGCATAATGATAGGACCATTACAAAAGAACACCCTCATTGGGATGCATATTTAAATTCTAACAACACAGGCATTCATAATCGCAGTATTATAGTTGAACCTTTATTAATCCGCGAGGGGAATGAAAATCATGGAGAAACGTGATAACAATTGTACTTACTATGTCTATAACGAGTTGGAGCGTTTGTGTTTTGTGTTGCCCGCTTTGCCGGATTCCAAACTAAGTAATGGTACATATCCGCTGAGTGATCATTACTTGAAAGTTGCTGCATATTGCTATCAATATGACTGTAAAGGCAATATGACATACAAGCGTATGCCGGGATGTGAGCCGCAATATATGGTGTATGACCAATTGGGACAACTCGTGCTCAAACAAGATGGTAACCAGCGAATGAGCAATAAATGGACTATGTGTGCCTATGATTCTATCGGACGTAATCTGTATATGGCAGAGATCGCATTAGAACAAACGCATGCTGAACTGATAGCGTTATTTGCAGACAAATGGCAGGTGGAGCACTACGGGAATAATCATTCTTTCCCACTCACAGGGACAGGCTATGCATCCCGCTTGTTAAAAAATCAAAACATCCGTCTGCTGACAATCAATTATTATGACAACTACAATTATCTGGATATTTTACCCACACCAGTTCGGCAGAAACTGCGTTTCTCAGAAGAATCAGGATATGTCGCCAAATGGGACAATACGATAGGACTACTGACAGGAACACGTATTTATAATTTGTCAGAAGATGGCTATACATCTACCGCTTATTATTATGATATTAACGGACGTATCATACAAAACCGAAGCGTGGAAGACAGCATCCGGTCTGTGGCAAGCGGTATCGAATATCTCTTTGACGGTTCAGTGGCACGACAAAAGACGGAACGGCATATGGCAGATAACATCGTCACAGAGCACTATCGCTATACGTATGATCATGCCGGGCGGGGCAAAAAAGTATATTATCAACTGAATTATGACGAGGAAATCACTTTATCATCGTTTTCTTATGACAGCATAGGTCGTTTGGTACAAAATTTGTTGCATGATAATCAGGATACTATCAGGTATTCTTATGATATGCGCAATATGCTGACAGAGACCCGCAATAAACATTTCTCCGAGCGATTGTACTATGCTGACAGTCTAATGTCAGGTGTAGGAGCATGCCATAATGGCAGTATCGCTGCAATGCGTGTGGCTCGACCGGATACGGTATTTACGTTTGCATATGGCTATGACGGACAGAACCGTCTGCTGTCTGCCAATCAGTTGGTTGAGGACGGTTCTTTCTACAGCGAGCAATATGCATACGACGAGGCAGGGAACATATCTTACCTCAAACGTTATAACAATCATCGCAAAATAGACGACTTGTCCTATTGGTATGGCAATGAAGGCAATCGGCTGCTGTCTGTTACCGACCATGGGCAGGATGCCGACGGGTATAATATTATTGAATATCATAACGCCGAAACACAAGCAGATACCACTTTTCGCTATGATGCAAATGGAAATTTGATATTCGACGCAGACAGAGGCATTAGCGCTATCAAATACAATATCCTCAACCTGCCGGATACGGTACAGTTCAGCAACGGTTTTATGATTATCAACTTGTACGATGCAGCCGGCCGGAAATACAAATCTCTCAGTTATACTATTCCTCATACGGCAACTTCTCCCCAACATGAAGTGACGCATTTGCCGTATGGTATTGATACAGCATGGTATTGTCTAAAAGAGTATACCGGCAATATAGAGCGGATATATACTCCTATAGATACCACAATTTGTATTCATAACACGACAGGTTACTATACCGACAGCACGTACTACCATTACATCAAAGATCATCTGGGTAATGTGTGTGCTGTTGTCAATTCTACAAAAGATTCAGTTATACAGAGTTCACTCTATTATGCTTCAGGTGTGCCGATGTCTATCAGTTCTGGACGGGAGAAACAACCGTACCTGTATAACGGTAAGGAGTTTGTCGAAGCTCATGGATTGAACACCTATGATTACGGTTTCCGCGGGTATTATGCTCCGACCGGTCGTTTTACCACGATAGACCCGCTGGCAGAACAGACTCCCTGGCAATCGCCATACGCATATGCCAATAATAACTTTGTCAATGCTATCGACTGGATGGGATTAGGGGGGATGACCGGATTTAGTCATGATTATAATCTAATTGTTGTAAATAAAGATTATGATATTCTATATATAGATATGGACCACTGGGATCAAGGTGTATATATGTGTGATGAAGAAGGGTGGGAATTTACGACTTATTGGGACATACTGCAATTTGAATTGATAGGTAGCCATGGTGGTGGTAACTATCATGTAGGAGATAACATTAAAGGCAAATTCTATTCATCAGGAGGAGGCTATTATAACAAGGAGTTAGGACGTTGGATATCTTATGGAACAAAACCAGTGGAAGATCCAATCTTAATGAATGATATTAAAACACATGAATTATTTTTGCAAGTTTGTGATATCTTCCAAAATGATTTATTTGAATATAATCTTGCTCTTTTCACTCGTTTAGCAGAAACAGCCAAGATTAATACTGAATATGTTAAATTTTTGAAAAGTTTTTCGACAGCTCTTACTATTGCAGAAGGATACAACCTCTTTAAACGTGTTCAATCCGAAGGCTGGACACTAGAGAATATATCTGATGCTGTTTCGATAGGACTAGGTATTTATGCCTCAAAAAATCCAGAGATGCTCATTGCTTTAATTAGTGTTGAAGGCAGTAAAATACTTGGACAAGGATTTGTTGATATAACGAATACGATAAATACGCAATATGGCAATTATAACTATATGATGGATATCTATTGGAATGGTTATTAATAGAGGAGGAATGTAACAATGAAAATTGAGAATAGTGAAAAAGAATATATTTTTAGTCCCCAACAGACATCATACATAACATTGGGCATTTTTAAGTCTGTCTTACTATCGTGGATTTTTGGAGGATTATGTATTGATTTGTATTTCTCTCATCCACATATTATTGCTTGGGTATTTGCGGCTTTTTTGATTTTGTTTCCTATTCCCTTTCTTTATTGTCGATGGAAATTATTTGAATATAATAAATATTCTTCTTTGTCAATTAATTTGGGAAGTAGGGTATTTACATACATTCATAGAGATAAAGTTCATACCTTTGATTCAATTGATGTAGAGGAGTGGATGTATCATGTGTATGGAACCACTCTTACTGATTATATTCAAATCATAACGCTACGGCTAAAAAATGGTGAGGAAATATTTATTACTAGCGGGATTGGAGATATTGAAAAGTTGAACTATTTTATGGATAGAAATAGAACTAAGTTATCCTTGCCAGAAGAAGAGATCGGTTATAGTATAAAGTATCTATATGAATATATTGAAAAAATCAAAATCTGATGTTTGCATTCATAAATAGATACCATCATACAGACACTACTATGCGTTATGACGCCAACGGAAATCTGATATTGGACATAGACCGTGGTATAAGTGTAATACATTATAACCTTCTCAATCTGCCGGATACGATACAATTCGGAAATGGGAATCAAATTGTCAACTTATACGATGCCACTGGCCACAAATATAGGTCAATCATTTACACAGTTCCTTCTACAGCCATTACACCGATACATGGGATTGTTCACTATGCATTGGATGTGGATACTATCGATTTTCTTGTTACTGAGTATGCCGGTTCCATAGAGAATAAATTTTCTCGAACCGATACAATACAACGCATTCACAATACCATCGGCTACTATACTGACGGCGCATATTTCCATTATCTCAAAGACCATCTTGGCAATATCTGTGCCGTAGTCAGATCCACGACAGATGACGTCGTGCAGCAAACTCAGTATTATGCTTCCGGTGTACCTATGCAATCAAATACACTGAGTGTGCAGCCATATCTGTATAACAGTAAGGAGTTAGTGACTGCTCATGAATTAAACGAATACGATTATGGTTTCCGAAATTATTATACAACTATCGGGCGATTTACTTCAATGGATCCTCTTGCTGAACAAACCCCATGGCAATCGCCATACTCCTATGCCGGCAACCGATTTGTCAATGCCATTGATTGGATGGGATTGAGTGGGCTTGTGAGTTTTAACTCTCAGAGTTATGGATGGATGGCTATTGATAAAGATGGTAATGTCGTTGGTTGGGGGGATGAAAACCAAGATTGGAACGTATATGAAGTAGATGATGATTGGGATAAAACGTATACGGGACTTGTTGGTCATTCTCACAAAGTAGGATGGGAAATTAGTGGACCTGGTAGCGGGGAAAATCGATATACTTTAAAAGCCAAAGCATATTATCTAAAATTCTCGACCACAGTTTCTCTTGATAATGGAGAATGGAATATTATTGGTAGTTTAGCATTAATGTTTGGGAATGATCAAGTAAAACTTGATAAAGTAATTAATAACACTGATGAGGCTATTTGGCATTATTATTTTGGTGATGGTGACCCTATACAAAATGGACCTATTGCTTTGATGGCATTTATGCAAACGCCAAAGTTTCGTTCTATTATTACAAATATAGCAAATGGAAAAACATATGGTATCGGGGATGTTAACATGACGTGGATAGGGGGGCAGTTTCATATAGGGCATACTCAATATTCATATCAGGTCATCGGCCAGCAAGTTGTTATTGGCTATCCAATAAATGATGGATTTTGGGATCCAAATTTTGTGAATGAAAATATCTACAAACTATTCGGACTTGATTTCTCTGACCGAAAAGGACCAAATCTGGAATTGGGCGGCACTCCATACGACTATATACCGACAATCTTAATAATGGAATTATAATTTATTGCTACTATGAAATCATATCGTATATGTGGCATAGCCTTATTGTTGATGGTTTTCACTTTAATATCATGTGATATCTACAAATTTTTACATGGCTATCTTTTGTCTTTTTATTACCCAATACTTCCATTTAAAACATATCCGTCTGATATAAGAGGAACAGGTCGAGTATGTTATTCGATGGAAGGCATTATCGGTTTCCTTGAATATACGGACGAATGCGCAATAATCGAGGATGATGTAGATCGAACTCACGATATTGATTCTCTATGCATATATTCTGTATCGCAATATGCTTGGAAGAGAGATACTTTGTTGATAGCTGTTTCTTTGGAAGACGGTTCCGAGCAATGGCTATGTGCGTCTCCTTCATTATTAGAGGAATATAAATGCCAACTAAAAAAAATCGACACACCGGATACAAAATATTTATCATCTTTCCATTTGGTACATTTAAAAGATGAGCCGTTAGTAGTATTTCTAAATAAATACAATCTAAATTTGAGAGTAATCTTATTGGGAACATTGATTACCTTATATTTTGGTATAATCATCGGCGTTTTGGTTCTACATGTAATATGTATTGTGTTTGCTATAACGAAAATGGAAAATATTGGCAAAGAAAGAAATATTCTGTGGAAAATTTTCTATATTAGTGTACCGTTTGTCCCTATTGTGATTTTTGCAATATTAATATTTATGAGATTTTCAGGAAGTCCTCTATTTCTGCTGCCATAAAAATCCTACGTAATGGTCAAATTTATATCCTCCGCGGTGACAAGACATATACGCTGCAAGGGATAGAGATTAAAGAATAGAGATCAAAACATTTTTCCCAAACTTATATTTGCATATCTCAAAAAAAGTTATAACTTTGCAACGATAAGCGATCTTAATAGAGCAGATGAGCAGTTCATTCTAATTATTTCACACACGCCCATGTGTGAAGTAAATTAAAAAACAACTGCTCATCTGCTCTACTGCTCATATGATTTCCTAATTTTTTTCTGCCACTAAAACGGGGTTTTAACGGGGTTTTGTCCTCCTTATGTATAGGTTTGCATATCTCGTAAAACAGAACATTTTCGGATAGGTTTTATATAGGCAATGACCACGTGATGACCACGTGATGATTACGTGTGACAAAATAGAACATCGTATCAATCAAGGGGCATTCTCGTATCAAAGCCGCGATATAAACGCGATATGGCCGCGATATGAACGCGACCAAGCCGCGACCAGACAGATGGATGACGGATGTCGTCCAATCGCACTCCAAACCACCTTAAGACTACCTCAAAACCCCGTTAAAACCCCGTTTTAGTCCGAAAAAAATGTAAAAATAATGGCATACGATTGCGTATGTCATTTTTTTTGGCTAAAAAACTTGCAAATTTGGAAAATTTGTAGTAATTTTGCAGCGCAAAATGAAAAACACAACTATTTTGTTATGAAAGTACAAACTATCATGTCGCAGTTAGCGGCAAAGCACCCGGGGGAAGCAGAGTACCTACAGGCGGTTCAAGAGGTATTGGAGTCGATTGAAGAGGTGTATAATCAGCACCCCGAGTTTGAGCAAGCGAAGATCGTGGAGCGGATGGTCGAGCCCGACCGTATCTTCACCTTCCGTGTTACGTGGATCGATGATCAAGGTGAGGTGCAGACCAACCTTGGTTACCGCGTTCAGTTCAACAGTGCTATCGGTCCGTATAAAGGTGGACTTCGTTTCCACCGGGCTGTGACACCGTCCATGCTTAAGTTCCTTGGTTTTGAGCAGACCTTTAAGAATGCCTTGACGACCCTCCCGATGGGTGGCGCCAAGGGTGGTTCGGATTTTGACCCTGTCGGCAAGTCGGACGCGGAGATCATGCGTTTCTGCCAAGCCTTTATGTTGGAGCTCTGGCGCTGCATCGGTCCCGACCAGGATATCCCGGCAGGTGACGTAGGCGTTGGCGGTCGTGAGATCGGTTTCCTTAACGGTATGTACCAGAAGCTCGCACGCGAGTATCACACCGGTGTGCTTACCGGCAAAGGTATGACATGGGGTGGGTCGATCCTCCGTCCCGAAGCTACCGGTTTCGGTGCCCTCTATTTCACCCAACATCTGTTGCATGAGGCAGGTAAGGATATCAAGGGTAAGACAGTGGCTATCTCCGGTTTCGGAAACGTAGCATGGGGTGCTGCCACGAAAGCAGTCGAGTTGGGTGCCAAGGTAGTGGCTATCTCCGGTCCGGACGGCGTAGTGGCTATCCCGAACGGTATCACCAAAGAGATGATTGACTACATGCTCGTTATGCGTGCGTCGAACCGTAATAAAGTGCAAGACATGGCGGATAAGTTCCCGAAACTCTGTACCTTCACCGCCGATAAGAAAGCATGGTCGGTTAAGTGCGACATCGCATTGCCTTGCGCCTTCCAGAACGAACTGAGCGAAGAGGATGCGAAGGAGTTGAAGAAGAACGGTTGCTGGTGTTGCTGCGAAGTAAGTAACATGGGCTGCCAACCGGGAGCGATCCATTTCTTCCAGAATAACGGTGTGCTCTTTGCGCCGGGTAAAGCGGTCAACGCAGGAGGTGTGGCTACCTCCGGTCTGGAGATGACCCAGAACGCGGAGCACCTGAGTTGGAAAGCCGAAGAGGTGGACAACCGTCTGCATCATATCATGGAGTCCATCCATGAGCAGTGTGTCAAGTTCGGTCGCCAAGCCGACGGACATATCGATTATGTCAAAGGCGCCAACATCGCAGGCTTTATGAAGGTCGCGCAAGCGATGCTCGAACAGGGGATCATTTGATCCAGCTGTTCAAGGTGATTTATCATCGAACAGGGGATCATTTGATCCAGCTGTTCAAGGTGATTTATCATGGAACAAGGAATCATCTAGTAGACCAGTTGACCAGAAAACCAGTAGACCAGTACAATTATGTATCAATCTTTTCAAAAACACCTGCAGACTACGCTGAATGAGATTCGCGAGGCAGGTTTATATAAAAACGAGCGGGTGATCATCACCCCGCAGAGTTCCGGTATCGCCGTGGAAGGCGGACAGGAAGTGATCAATTTCTGCGCGAACAATTACCTTGGTTTGGCGGACAATGCCGAACTGATCCAAGCTGCCAAAGACCGCATGGACGTACGTGGTTACGGCATGGCGTCCGTACGTTTCATCTGCGGTACGCAGGACACGCACAAGGAGTTGGAGCGCGTCATCAGCGATTTCTTCGGCACCGAAGATACCATCCTTTATGCGGCATGTTTTGATGCCAACGGAGGTTTATTCGAACCCCTGCTGACCGAAGAGGATGCGATCATCTCCGATGCCCTCAACCACGCCTCGATCATCGACGGAGTGCGGCTGTGCAAGGCGGTGCGTTACCGTTATGCGAACGGTGACATGGCGGACCTTGAAGCGAAGCTCCAAGAGGCACAGGCACAACGGTTCCGTATCATCGCGACCGACGGTGTCTTCTCTATGGACGGTAATGTATGTCCGCTGGATAAGATCTACGAACTGGCGAAGAAATACAACGCCCTCGTCATGGTCGATGAGAGTCACTCTGCCGGTGTGGTAGGTAAGACGGGGCACGGTGTGACCGAACTGTATGACCTGCGCGGTAAAGTGGAGATCATCACCGGTACGCTGGGCAAAGCCTTTGGCGGTTCCGTTGGCGGTTTCACCACCGGACGCAAAGAGATCATCGACCTGCTGCGTCAACGCAGTCGTCCGTATCTGTTCTCGAACTCGATACCGCCGATGATTGCAGCTGCAGGTATCAAGACCTTCGAGATCCTGACACGCTCGAACGAACTGCAGGATCGTCTGCATGCCAACACCGCCTACTTTGTAGAACGCATGAAAGCGGCAGGTTTTGACATCAAACCGACGCAGTCGGCTATCTGTGCCGTCATGCTGTATGACGCTGTGCTCAGTCAGACTTTTGCAGCCGAACTGCAGAAGGAAGGTATCTATGTCACCGGTTTCTATTATCCGGTAGTACCGAAAGGTCAAGCGCGTATCCGCGTACAAGTTTCCGCCGCTCATACGCGCGAACAATTGGATAAGTGTATCGCTGCCTTCACCAAGATTGGCACGAAACTTGCAGTACTAAAGTGAAAATTGAAAATTGAAAGGTGAAAGGATGAAAGCGCTTGTTAAAAGATATGCAAAGCCGGGTATCTGGATGGAAGATGTGCCGATGCCCGAAGTGGGAGTGAACGATGTCCTTATCAAAGTGACCAAAGCCGCTATCTGCGGTACCGACCTCCATATGTACAAGTGGGATGCGTGGAGTCAAGCCCACTGCAAACCGCCTTACACGATGGGACATGAGTTCGTCGGTGTGGTCGCGGAAGTAGGCGAAGGTGTACGTAACTTCTCGGTAGGCGAACGTGTCACCGCCGAAGGACATATCGTTTGCGGACATTGCCGAAACTGCCGCCGTGGCATGGGGCATGTATGCGAGAATACGATCTCCGTCGGAATCATGGGTAAGGACGGCTGTTTTGCCGAATACGTCACAATCCCTGAATCGAATGTGGTCAAACTGCGTCCGGAGATCCCCGATGACTTTGCAGCAATCATGGATCCCTTCGGAAATGCAACCCATACCGCCCTCGCTTTCCCGCTTCTTGGCGAAGATGTGCTCATTACGGGCGCAGGTCTTATCGGCACGATGGCGGCAGGTATTTGTCGGTTTGCGGGCGCGAAGAACATCGTGGTGACCGATATTAATCCGCTTCGTCTGGAGATAGCCAAGAAGATGGGTGCCACCCTTACCGTAGATGGTTCCAAAGGCGAGACGATCGCCGATGCGATGTTCCAATTGGGTATCCGTGGTTTCGATGTGGGACTGGAGATGTCCGGTGCTCCGGCTGCCTTCAACGATATGATCGAACATATGTACAAAGGAGCGAACATTGCACAATTAGGTATCCTGCCGTCTAACACCCAGGTTAACTGGTCCGACGTCATCTTCAATGCCTTAACCATCAAAGGTATCACCGGTCGCCGCATGTGGGAGACCTGGTATCAGATGGAGCAGATGCTACTCGGCGGACTTGACCTGTCGCCCGTCATCACCCACCGCTTCAAGTTTGAGGACTTCCAGAAAGGCTTCGACGTCATGGTAAGCGGTCAATGCGGCAAAGTATTGCTGGAGTGGTAACTGGAAAGACTAGAGAAACTGGAATAACTGGAAAAATAGAAAAAAAGTATGAAAAAGATTTTACTTAGCGCTCTGCTGCTGATAGGCAGCATCGCCATGAGCTCAGCCCTTACCCGTGAGGGACTGACTGAGTACAAGTTAGACAACGGCCTCACCGTCATGTTGTGGGAAGACCACGATGCACCGGACGTAGAAGGCTATATTGTTGTTCGTGCCGGAGCCGTAGATGAACCTGCCGAGTACACCGGACTTGCTCACTACCTTGAGCATATGCTCTTCAAGGGTACACAGAAAATCGGTGCCCTCGACTGGGAGGCGGAGAAACCGATCTACGATTCGATCATTGCCCTCTATGACCAGTATTCGGAGGCTACTGATCCCAAAGTACGTGAATCATTGGCTACCCAGATCAACGAGTGCTCTATGCGTCAAGCGAAGATCTCATCTTTGGAGGACTTCTTCGTGCTGCTTGACTTCATCGGTGCCGAAGGCGTGAACGCTTACACTTCGTACGACCTGACGGCATACCACAACACCTTCCCGGAGGCAGAGATGTACCGTTGGTTGACGATCTTCTCCGATCGTCTTATTGACCCGGTCTTCCGTACCTTCCAGGCGGAGTTGGAGAACGTGTTTGAGGAGTATAACATGTATGCCAATGATCCTTCATCGCAAGCACAGAAACAGCTGATGGCGGATATGTTCAAAGGTTGCCCGTACGAGCGAGACGTGATCGGTCTGCCCGAGCACCTCAAGAACCCGCGTCTGAGCAAACTGATCGAGTTTTACAACACTTGGTATGTGCCTAACAATATGGCGCTTATCATCGTTGGAGACTTTGATAGCGAGAAAGCAAAACCGATGATCGCGGAGACCTTCTCCCGCTTGCAACCCAAAGAGTTACCGGAGCGTCCTTCGTACCCGGAGGTATCGTTCGCAGGTAACCCGACCAAGCACTATAAACTTGGTTACAATCCTGAGTTGTACTTGGTTTATGACGGTGTGAAGGAAGGCGATCCGGATCAAGACGTGCTGGAGTTCGTTTGTGCGTTGCTCAGCAACGGTCGTGTCGGTTTATTGGACAAAGTGGAGACCAAAGGTGACGTGACAAGCGCAGGCGTTTATCCGTATTCGATGCGTAACACGGGTCGTATCATCGTTGCGGCAACCCCGTACTACGATGCCAACCAACAGATGTTTGAATCCGATGCGCAGACCAAAGCAATCATCATGCGCGAGATTGATAAAATCAAAAAAGGAGAGATATCCGATGAACTCATAGCGTCTGTAAAGAGCCTCTATGACCAGTCTGAGAAATGGTCAGAGGAATCTTCTTCTTACAAGATGAATGCACTCGTGGATGCATTCACATACGGAAAACCGATTGATGACATCTTTACGGCTAATGAGAAGATTCAGAACCTCACCAAAGAGGAAATTGTACGTATTGCAAAGAAATATTTCGATGCTCCGTACATGACCGTCTCGTTTGATGAGGATACCAAGACTCCGAAAGCCAAGACCCTGCCGAAACCGAATATCAAACCGGTAGAGCCGTCGCATGAAGAGACTCCGTACGCAAAAGCCTTCAAACAACTGCCGAAGGGGGAGATCAAGCGTACCTTCAACGACTTCAACGACGTACAGGTTTCGACCATCGCGGAGAACGTGACGCTACACTATACGCCGAATACGAAGAACGATATCTTCTCGCTGACACTCCGTTATGGAATAGGTGAGCATAAGATGCCTATGTTGCCGTTCGCAACTGCGCTTATGGAAAATGCCGGTATCATGGGTGCTCCTAATATTGATGGTAAGGATTTTGACCAACAAATCAATGATCTGCACGCCTATGTAGGATATGATTGTGATGACTCGTATTTCTATATCACCATCAATGGCGAGGAAGCGAACTATGACAAGATCATGAACCTCGTTACGCGTCAACTTCTGATGCCGTATCTGGAGCAGAAACAGTTGGATGCTATCAAGGGTTCGGTCTTCTTTAGCCGTCTGAGTCGTCAGAAACGTACTGCCGTTCAGAAGAGTGCCCTCTTGGCATATGGTCTGTATGGTAAGAAATCGCCGTACCTCGACGAAGTGCCGTTCATTGATATCTGGCAATTAGGTTTGCCGAAAGTGCAATCACTGGTGGCTGAGGCACGTACCTATGCCCTTGATGTCTTCTACTGCGGTACGCTGCCGGCAGAGAAACTGGTACCGGAACTGCCGTTGACAGAGGGAATGCGTCCGTCCAAGTCTCCGTTCATTCAGGAGCGTGTATCGTATGACAAACCGACCGTTCTCTTCTTGCCGAACAGCAATGTACAGCAGGCGGACCTCTATTTCTACATCAACGGCCGTCCGTATGACATCGCTTCCGATGTAGCGTCCGACGCCTTCAACCAGTACATGTCCGGCGGTTTCACCGGGCTGATCATGTACGAGATCCGTGAGAAACGTTCGATGGCTTATACGGCTTACGGTGTGGACAGAACACCTTCGCTGCCGGGAAAGGATTGTTTCTTCTATGGTTACGTAGGTACACAATCTGACAAGGTGGTGGACGCTATCAGCACCTATATGGACATCCTGACCGACATGCCGAAAGACTCGACGAACTTTGAGGCACTGCGCGCAGCGCTCAAACAAGCCGGTCAAACGGCGAAACCGTCTATGCGTGGCAAAGCTTTGACCTTCGAGTACTGGCAACGTCTCGGTTACAAAGAGGATCCGGCTAAGGTTAACGCTGCGGCTATCGACAACCTAACTTTCGATCAGATCGAGCAGTTCTATGAGGAGAATATCAAAGGCAAACCGGTGACGATCATCATGATGGGTGATCCTAAGAAAATTGACCTTAAGGCAATCCAGACGAAGTTAGGTTGCAAGGTAACCAAACTGTCACCGGCTAAGATCTTTAATTCAGTAGATGAATTGTATGACGCGCTCGGAATGTAAACATAAATCGGGCTTTGTCAATATCGTTGGGAATCCCAATGTGGGTAAATCGACCCTGATGAATGCGTTGGTAGGGGAGCGCCTTTCGATCATCACATCGAAGGCGCAAACCACCCGCCATCGTATCATGGGTATCGTCAACGGCGAGGACTTCCAGATGGTCTATTCAGACACTCCGGGAGTCCTTAGCCCGAACTACCGCCTGCAGGAGAAGATGTTGGAGTTCTCCCGTTCTGCCCTTGTCGATGCCGACGTGTTGCTTTATGTCACCGAACCGCAAGACACCATCGACAGAAATGCGGATTTCGTGGAGAAAGTGAAGAAGATGTCGGCTGCCGGAACGAAAGTATTCCTGATTATCAATAAAATAGATCTTACGACGCAGGAGACGCTGGAGAACCTCGTTGCTTTCTGGCATAACCAATTGCCCGAAGCTACGATCTTTCCTATTTCGGCACAAGAGCGGTTCGGCGTACCCCAACTGTTCGATGCGATCAAGGATGCCCTGCCGGAAGGAGAACCGTTCTTCCCCAAAGACCAACTGACCGATAAGTCCGAACGTTTCTTCGTGAACGAGATCATCCGTGAGAAGATCTTGCTGACCTACGATAAGGAGATCCCGTATTCGGTGGAGGTGGAAGTCGAGTCGTTCCAAGAAGAAGAGAAGATCATTCGTATCTCAGCGGTCATCTATTGCGAACGAGACAGTCAGAAAGGCATCATCATCGGTAAAGCCGGCAGTGCCCTCAAACGGGTAGGGATGTTAGCCCGAAAGGATATAGAAGAGTTCTTCCGGAAGTCCGTCTTCCTCCAACTGTTTGTCAAGGTGGACAAAGACTGGCGATCCAATGTGGGCAGACTCAAACATTACGGATACGACTTGACCTAATACACATTACACCATGAAGATACAATTCTTAGGAGCTACACGCGAAGTGACGGGTAGCAAACACCTTATTACTACCGATTCAGGACATACGATCCTGTTGGACTGCGGTATGTACCAAGGTAAAGGTATGGAGACCGATGCGGCGAACCGTGACCTTGGTTTTGACCCTGCCAAACTGGATTGCGTAGTCCTTTCTCATGCCCATATCGACCATTCGGGACTCATCCCTTATATCGTCAAAATGGGTTTTAAAGGCGATATATATTGTACGCACGCTACGCGTGACCTGTGCGCGTTGATGCTTGCCGATACGGCCTTCATCCAAGAGCAGGATGTGCGAACCTATAACAAGAAGATAGACAAACAAAATCCACATAAAGAGAAAGGAAAGAAATACAAGATCGAACCGCTCTATAACCAGAACGATGTCAATCGGGCTATGAAACTGTTCGTGACCTATAGTTACGACCGCCGTTTCCGTCTATTTGACGATGTGTTGCTCACCTTCACCCACTCCGGTCATATGCTTGGCGGTGCGATATGCAGTTTGGAAATTTATGAAGATGATCCGAATGGCTGTTCGTCTCCGGCGACTCGCCGGTGGAAGCGTTTGACTTACACAGGCGATATAGGCAGAAAACACTGTCATATCTTACCGGAACCGCAACTCTTCCCGCAATGCGACTATCTGATCTGCGAATCGACCTACGGAGACCGTCTGCACGATGAGCAACTCGTGACGGAAGAAGAGTTATTGGGCGTAGTAGATGACACCTGCGTGTATCGCAAAGGACAACTGCTCATCCCGTCCTTCTCTGTTGGTCGTACGCAAGAGATCGTTTATGTACTGAACCAGTTATATAACGACGGTCGCTTACCGCAGATACCCGTTTATGTGGATAGTCCTATGTCCACGAATGCGACCCAGATATTCCGCATGTATCCCGATGAACTGAGTGACGAGGTGCGTGACACCTTGCGGTTTGACTCCGATCCCTTCGGCTTTAACACTTTGCGTTATATAACCGATATCAGCGAATCAAAGGCGCTTAACCATAAAGACGAACCCTGTATCATCATCTCCGCTTCCGGCATGTTGGAAGCCGGTCGTATCAAACACCATGTAGCTAACCATATATCCGATCCTCGTTGTACGATCCTTATCGTCGGTTACTGCGAACCCACCACGCTCGGTGCACGTATTCAGCAACCCGGTCTGCAGTGGATATCCATCTTCGGACAGGACCGTAAGATCAAAGCGCAGATCACGAAGATTGAAGGCTTCTCCGGACATGGGGACTATCAGGAGATGATCGATTACCTCACCCGCAGTCTGGCAGTGGATCAAGTGAAACAGGTGTTCGTGGTACACGGACAGGAAGAGGCGGCGCAAGCTTATAAAGGACATCTCGAGGAAGCCGGATTTAAACAAATAACGGTTCCCCAAAAAGGAGAAACCGTCATTCTGTAAATGGGTTAGTCGGGTAGGCGAGATTCGAACTCACGACCTCCTGCTCCCAAAGCAGGCATTCTAACCGGGCTGAACTACTACCCGTTGCCCCGAAACGGATAGTAAATCGTTCGAGCGAAGCGAGATAAGAACTACTACCCGTTTGTCAAAAGCGGCTGCAAAATTACTGCTTTTTTGTGACATACGCAAATTTTTTGGCAAAAAAGTGAAATATAAAGCGATTTTTATAGATATAGATGACACTTTGCTCGATTACATCCCCTGTTGTCGAGCCGCTTTTGATGTGGCGATGAAGAGTACAGACCGTTTCACTGACAGAGCACAGAACACAGACCGATATACCTCTGATGAGTTGTTCAATATCTTCTTCGAGATCTCGGGACGGCTCTTCTCGGAAGCGAAACATGGCAAGTATTCGATCGCCGAAGTTATGGAACTGTATCCGAAGGAGTTCATTGCTGCTATCGGTTATCCCGAATCGGCGGTTGATCCTTTCAAGCATGCTTTTCGTGCCGCATGGGGTACAACCCATACCCTCGTGCCGGGTGCCAAAGAGACCCTTGAGGCGCTGCAAGCAAAAGGCTATCGACTCTTTGCGGCATCCAACAGTTTCGGACATCTGCAGCGTAGTCGATTGGAGCATGCAGGTATTCTTCATTTTTTCGAAGATACCTATATATCGATGGATATAGGTTACGACAAACCCGATATCCGTTTTTACCAAGAAGCCTTACGTCGTTGCGGACTCCAACCCTCCGAAGTATTGATGATAGGCGACTCCATGACAACGGACGTGTTAGGAGCACAAGCAGCCGGCATCGATGCACGTTTTTTTGACAGGAAAAGTGACGATCTTTTCGCTTTAATTGCCGATTTATAATAAATGCAACATTTCGTGTTTCATCTGGCATGCTTTTTGTTAAGCAAAACACGGCTAAAATAAATTTTACAATGAGAAAAATACAATATATTATTGTCTGTGCTCTGTGTTCTGTCAGCGCAGCGGTCTGTCTTCCTGTCAGCGCCAATGACACTTTGTCCTATACCCTGCAGCAATGTCGGGAAATGGCATTGACCAATGGCATCGCTTCGCAAGCACAGGAGGAAAGTCGTTTGGCAGCTAAGTTCAACCGTCAGGCTGCCCTCGCTGCTATGTTCCCCCGTGTGACGGCAAACGGTTCCTATATGTGGAATAATGCGGATGTACACTTGCTATCCAACTCTACCGCCTTTTCTTTCGGTACGGCAACGGTGAACCCGGACGGTACTTCTTCGTTTGATTGGAGTCAAGAAAGCGCGTTTGCTAAGATTGAAACGGCCGCACAGGGAACGGTGTTTGAAGAGTCGGTGAAGAATCTGGAGACGCAAGCCGGACAAAAGATCGCCGATGCGTACCAGGTGCTCTATGACAAACTGTCACCCGACATGACACATATCGTGGTAGCGCAAGTAGGCGTGACTCAACCGATTTGGGTCGGTGGACGACTGATACAAGGTTATAAGATTGCTAAAGCATCGGAGAACATCGCTTCCATCGAAGCGGATGCCAAACATGACGAGACGATCTATGCCGTCGATGAAGCCTACTGGCGTGTAGTGTCCGTATCGAAGAAAAAAGCACTCGCAGAGCAGTATTATAAACTCCTTTGTCAACTCGAGCAGGATGTGAAAGCCGCACTGGATGAAGGATTGGTCACGCAGGCGGATCTGCTTAAGGTAACCACCAAACGGGGCGAAGCCGAAGTGAAGAAACTGCAGGCAGAGAACGGTCTTACCCTCTCGAATATGGCCCTCGCACAGATTTGCGGTTTACCGCTGAGTACAGCCTTTGTCCTCGACGAAAGCAGATTAGCGGAAACCTCTTTGCCCATCGATTCGGTGAATACCGAAGTCGCTGTAGCCGGTCGTTCGGAGATCCAACTGTTAGAGCAGGCAGAGAAGATAGCTAAAGCCAATGCACAACTCATGGCGGCGGGACTGCAACCGAACGTGGTGGCATCTGCCGGATACGTCTATACCAACCCGAATGTCGAGAACGGATTCAGCAGTGACTGGAACGGACATGGTTTCTTCACCGCCGGTGTAGTGGTCAATGTGCCTATCGTCCATGCGGATGATATCCTTCGTTATAAAGCCGCCAAACATGCAGCGAACGCAGTCGCTCTTAAGACCGAAGAGACACGCGAATTGCTTACTCTTCAAACAACGCAAGCCAACCAAAAACTGATGGAGGCGCAGCAGAAGATTGCCCTCGCACGTCTGACGCAGAACAACGCTGCCGAAGTGTTGCGCATGGCGCAGGAGTCTTTCGCTGCAGGACTGATCACCTCCTCCGAATTGATGCAGGCACAGACACTATGGCTTTCTGCCGCGACAGACCTCGTCGATGCCGAAGTGGAGGCGAAGACGACGGAAACCAAACTACGTAAATATTTAGGACAACTATAAGATGAAAAAAGTGAAAGAAGGAAGTCTGCTGTTAGGTTTGATCGCACTCCTCACAGTAGTCGTTATTGTTGCGGTCGTAGGTGTCATCGCATTGCGACCGGAGAAGATCCTTATCCAAGGAGAATCGGAGGCAGCTGAGTACCGCGTGTCGGGTAAAGTGCCGGGACGTATTGAGATGTATCTCTATGAAGAAGGGGATCAGGTAAAGAAAGGCGACACGCTGGTAGTCATCTATTCGCCCGAAGTGGAAGCCAAGAAAGCGCAAGCCCTTGCAGCACGGGAGATGGCGCAAGCCGTTAACCAAAAAGCCCAACACGGAGCGCGCGGGGAACAGATCACAGGCGCGTACGAACTCTATCAGAAAGCGAAAGCCGGAGAAGAGATCTACCGCAAGAGTTACGAACGCGTGCAACGTCTGTACGACAAAGGGGTTGTCTCTGCACAGAAACGGGACGAAGTGGAGGCCCAATACAAAGCAGCTGTCGCAACCGTCAAAGCTGCTAAGAGTCAATACGATATGGCAGTTGCAGGGGCTCGGGAAGAAGATAAAGCAGCCGCGGAAGCCCAAGTAGCCAAAGTGGACGGTATCCTGCAGGAAGTAGCCGCCGCGGAAGCCGAGAAATACCTTCTCTCGCCTTGTGATGGTGAAGTGAGTGAACTCTTCCCCAAAGTGGGCGAACTCGTAGGGCAGGGTAGTCCCGTCATGGCCATCGTGGATCTTAATGACGTCTGGTTCACCTTCGCCGTACGCGAAGATATGCTTTCTAAATTTACGATGGGAAGTGTAGTCGAAGTAACCATTCCTGCCCTTAGTACCACAACCAAATATCCGCTTACCGTCACCCATGTCAAAGCCATGGGAACTTACGCTACATGGCGTTCAACCAAGCAGAACGGCGGTTACGATGTCCGTACTTTCGATGTCAAATGTCGTCCTATCGTCTCTATCCCCGGTCTCCGTCCCGGTATGACAGCTCTCGTTGCTGAATGAAATATATATTCATTAATATAGGAAGAGTACTTGTTCGCGAACTCAAAATGATGTTTGCGCGACCCCTGTACCTCTTTGCGTCTGTCGGTGTAATGCTGCTGTCCACCTTCTTCTTCCTTACCCTGATGAAAGGCGGCACGGCGGAGAACATGCCTATTGCGATAGTGGATCTTGACCAGACATCCATCTCCCGACGCCTCATTCATGAGATGCAGGCTACGCCTTCGGTGGATATCCAACTGATCACGAATTCCTATCCCGAAGCACGCGAAGCTATGCAGCAGGGTAAGATCTACGGTATCTTCGTAATACCGGAGGACTTCTACAGCGATTTGGTGGCCTTCAAACGACCGCAGATGGACTTCTATGTCACTAATGCTTATACCGTTGGAGGAAACACGGCATACAAACAGATGCTGACTATGGTGAACCTCACTTCCGGTGCTTTCCAACGCGAAGTGTTACGGAAGAAAGGACTGCCGGACGATGTCATCATGCATCGTATCCAACCCTTGGCTATCGAAGGACATATGGTGGCTAACCCATGGGGTAACTACTCCGTTTATCTGGTCAGTACGATCCTGCCGGGTATCTTAGGACTCATCTGTCTGATGCTGACCATCTTTGCGATTGGTTTTGAACTCAAGATGCGAACTTCCCATGCTTGGCTGCGTGCCGCAGGAGGCAACTACACCGTGGCGATGATCGGCAAACTCATCCCTTATACGCTGATCTATCTCATCCTCGGTGTCGGATGCCATTTTATCCTGTACCACTACGCCGGTTTTCCTGTCTATGGAAGTACGGCTCGCCTGATGTTCGGTTTGCTGCTTTTCATCTTTGCGATGGAAGCCCTCGGAATCACTCTTATAGGTCTGTTACCTACCTTGCGTGACGCCCTTTCGATAGGTGCGTTGTATGCTATGTTAGGGTTCTCCCTCTCCGGATTCACCTATCCGCAGATGGCGATGTTACCACCCGTCAGAGCGCTCTCTTACCTCGAACCCCTACGGCATTATTACCTCATCTATGTGAACGAAGCCCTGATGGCAGCGCCCGTCGAAAACAGCATCCCGCATATGTTGGCACTTACCGCCTTCATGATCGCAGCCCTTTGCGTCTCACCTCGCTTACATAAAGCGTTAGTTTATCAGAATTATCCGTTAAAATAAAGTTGAAAGTTGAAAGTTGAAAGTTTAAAGATAGTACACTCGTTCGTTTCTGAACTGCAGCGCATCTTCCGAGATCCGGGAGTGACGGTCATCTTCATCGTCGCCACGCTTGTGTATCCGCTTATCTACAAGGCTATCTATTGGAATGAACAGATCACGAACGTACCGGTCGCTGTCGTGGACCTCTCCAATAGTACGCAGAGTAGGGAGTTTCTGCATCAATGGAACGCGACACCCGATATCCGTTTGACCCATACCTGCACCTCGATGTCGGAAGCCGAACAACTGCTACGCGACCAGAAAGTGCATGGTATCATCTATTTCCCTCGGGATTTTGCCAATCAACTGGCAGATCCGCTCGGTCAAGCGCGTATATCGCTGTACTGCGATATGTCGTCTTTCCTCTATATGAAGGCGATTTACCTCAGTTGTAACAACGTTATGTTGGAGTCCATGCGCAATATCCAGATAGACCGATACGAACAGATGGGGATGGATAAGGAGTTCGCATGGTCGTTGGTACAAGACGCCCCTTATACCGAAACAGCCCTTTTCACGCCTACCGGCGGATACGGTTCCTTCCTCATTCCGGCAGTGTTGATGCTCATTCTGCATCAGACACTCTTCTTCGGAATCTGTATGTTAGGCGGTACGGCACGGGAAGAGAATATCGACCAATACTCGATACGAAGTCTGATAGGGCGTTCGTTGGCATATTTCTTGATCTATTTCGGTCTGGCAGTCATCCTCTTAGGTGCCCTGCCTCGTCTGTTTGACCTCCCGCATATCGGTTCGTTTTGGGATATAGTGTTGCTCATTGTGCCCTATATCTTGGCGATTATCTTCTTCTCATTATGCGTATCGGTCTTCATTCGTAATCGCGAATCGGGACTTGTATTGCTTATCTCGTCTTCGCTGATTTTCCTTTTCATGGCAGGTATATCCTGGCCGAAGGAGATGGTACCGGACGCATGGTGGTATATCGCTTGCTGTATTCCTTATACGCACGGCGCCCATGCGTTTATTCATATCAACTCGATGGGAGCAAGCCTTGCTACAACCGGCACGGAGTATATCGCCCTGTGGATCCTCACAGCAGCGTATTTCCTCCTTGCCTGCGGACTCTTCTATATCCGCAAGAAAAAGCTGATAACAGAAAACTGACTACTTAAGGAACGCGTCCTTGAAACCGAGGAAGTAGAGAATACCGTCCAGACCAACCGTTGAGATCGCTTGGTTGGCACTCTCTTTCACTTTCGGTTTGGCGTGGAATGCGATACCCAGACCGGCTTTGCCGAGCATGTTGAGATCGTTCGCTCCGTCGCCTACAGCGATGACTTGTGCCAAGTCGATATGCTCTACCTGCGCGATGAGTTCGAGCAGTTCTGCCTTGCGTTTAGCATCGACCACATCGCCTAAATAACGACCGGTGAACTTACCGTCTTCCACTTCTAACTCATTGGCGTAAACATAATCGACTCCAAACCGTTGCTGCAGGTATTTGCCCACGAAAGTGAAACCGCCGGAAAGGATGGCGATCTTAAAGCCGCATTTCTTGAGCACACCGAACAAGCGGTCGGCACCTTCGGTAATCGGCAGATGGTCGATGATATCCTGCTGCACACTTACGTCCAGACCTTTGAGCAATGCTACGCGTCGGGTGAAACTCTCCTTAAAATCGATCTCTCCGCGCATCGCCGAAAGCGTGATGGCTTTCACTTCGTCGCCCACACCGGCACGCATGGCAAGTTCGTCGATCACCTCCGTCTGAATGAAGGTGGAGTCCATATCGACGCAAATCAAACGTCGGTTACGCCGGAACATATCGTCTTTCTGGAACGAGATATCGATCCCTTCTTCGCGTGACACTTCTAACAATTCCTTCTGCAGCGCCTCTCTGTCCGATAAGTTGCCGCGCAACGAGAACTCCATACAGCTATGCCGTTTCTCGGTAGGCGTCTCCATGTTCGGACGGTCGCTAAGGCGAAGAATATTATCGATATTCAACTGCCGGCTTGCTACCAGTGCCGCAACTCTCGCAATATGCCGTGCCGTGATCTCACGCGCCAATAAGGTGATTACGTATCGTTCCTGTTCCTGACGTCCTACCCAGGCTGCGTATTCCTCTTCCGTCAAGGGCGTGAACCGCACGATCATCTCCAGTCGTGAGCAACAGAACAGCACCTCTTTGATCATATCGCCGCTCGAACTCGGATCCTCGACACGAATCAGGATACTCAGGTTCAGTTGGTGATGCAGGTTCGATTGTCCGATATCCTGCACATAAGCGCCGTATTTACCCAATACTTCCGTCACTGCTGACGTCACACCCGGTTTGTCAAAACCGATAATGTTAATCAAAATAAATTCCCGTTCCATAGTATTTTTGCGAAATTTGCTGCAAAGATACACTTTTTTTTGCATATATCAAAATATTTTTGTAATTTTGCAGCCCAATTGAAATGAATATGTCAGAAAACGAAATCGAATCCCGAGCACAACGTGCCGTAGAACTCTTCAAACAGGGGTATAACTGCAGCCAGGCGGTCTTTTCTTCCTGTGCCGATTTGTACGGTATTACGGATGAACAACTTGCGCTCCGTCTCTCTGCCTCTTTTGGCGGCGGAATGGGGCGAATGCGTCTTGTCTGCGGTGCCGCTTCCGGTATGTTCATGCTGGCTGGACTTCAAAACGGTTCCTGTACGCCCCACGACAACGAAGGCAAAATGGCAAACTATGCCTTTGTGCAACAATTGGCGGGCGATTTCAAAGGGAAATACGGCAGTTTGATCTGTGCGGAGTTGTTAGGACTCGCTCCTCGTCCCGAAGAACCGAAACCGGCAGAGCGGACGCAACAATACTACGAAAAACGTCCCTGCCCGGAGATGATTTCTGAGGCAGTACGAATTTATTTAAGAAGTATATAAAATCAAAATCACGGGATAATATACTTTTTATATTATAGGTATTGGTGGGATACGTGATACCCCCGTAGTGCATAGGGAATATATAGGTAAAGCAAAGGTATGAGTAAGTATTTTTTAGCAATAATAGGCGGCGGACCGGCAGGTTATACGGCAGCCGAGAAAGCCAGCAAAGCCGGTAAAGATGTTGTGCTCTTTGAGCAGAATGCGGTAGGCGGCACCTGTCTTAATGTGGGATGTATTCCGACGAAGTCCTTGTTGTACGGCGCCAAGCAGTACTATAACGCCGCGCACGCACAAAAATACGGTGTGACAGCAGAGAACGTGACGTTTGATTTTGCGGCGATGCAGAAACGCAAGACCATTGTGGTTCGCAAACTTGTTGCCGGTATCAAGCAGCGTCTGAATAACGAGCATTGCACGTTGGTAAGCGGCTTCGCCAAAGTGGAAAACCGTACGGACGAATTGGTGACAATCTCTTGCAACGATCAGACGTACGAGGCAGAGAACCTGATGATCTGTACGGGTTCAACGAACTTTGTACCGCCTATTCCGGGTATCAAAGACAATCCCGCAGTATGGGACAGCACCGATGCTCTGGCTGCAACGGAGTTGCCGAAATCCATCATCATCGTCGGAGGTGGTGTCATAGGCATGGAGTTTGCTACGCTCTACCACGAACTCGGCGTTGCTGTGACGGTCATCGAAGCCCTGCCTTCTATCCTGCCGAATTTGGATCCCGAAGTGGTAGCTATCCTTGCGGACAAATACCGCAAAGCAGGTATCAATATTCTCACCGAAACGAAAGTCGAGTCCATCGATGGTAACACGGTCACCATCTCTAGTTCTTCTAGTTCGACTAGTTTGACTAGTTTGACTAGTGACAAAATCCTCGTTTCGGTAGGTCGCCGCGCCAATCTCAACGGTCTTGAAGCCCTCAATGAGCTCGAACTGAACCGTGGAGCCATCGTTATCGATGATTTCTGCAAGACGAATCTGCCCAATGTGTACGCTTGCGGTGACGTCACCGGCAAGATTATGCTTGCCCATGTTGCTTCCCGTCAAGCGGAAGTAGCGATAGGTCGCATGTTGAAGCAGATTCCTCTTCAGCGAATCGCCTATAATGCCATTCCGTCGGTTGTTTATACGAATCCGGAGATAGCGTCGGTTGGTATCACGGAAGCCCAAGCAGCCGATATGAAAATCGAGACAGAAGTGCGTAAGCTGCCGATGACGTTCTCCGGTCGTTTTATGGCGGAGAATGAAGGCGAAACGGGGCTTTGCAAGATGATTATTGATGCCAAGAACCATAGCGTGCTCGGTGTTCATATGATCGGAAACCCCTGTTCGGAGTTTGTCTCTGCCGCTTCTTTTGCGGTACGCATGGGTTATACCACCGCCGAGTTCCAACAAGTCGTCTTCCCGCATCCTACGGTAAGCGAAATACTGCACGAGATTGTTTGAAATTGTTTATTTAGTTCATATCATGAAAAGACATTTTGTGGTTGTTTCTGCGCTTATGATGGTCGCGCAATTGATGATGGCGGTTTCGGTAACGGCACCGTCTGAGATCCCTGCGTACTATGCGGGGGTGAACGGGAAATCAGGAACTAACCTCTACAACGCCGTTAATTCCGTTACCAATATCGGATTCAGCTCGCTGGGTTATGATGGAGCTCTCACCGCGTACCAGACGACGGACGTTTATCCTACTGATCCGTCTCATCCGGATTATGATGCGAGCAAAGCCGGTAAACTATGGGATATGTATGGCGCTTGCTCGTTCTCTGCAGGGGATGAGTGTGGGAATTACAGCGGAGAGTGCGATTGTTATAACCGTGAGCACTCTATTCCCAAATCATGGTGGGGCGGAAACAAGAATGATATGTATTCCGATATTTTCCATCTCGTGCCTACCGATGGTTATGTAAATAACCGCCGTTCTGCCTATGCGTTCGGCGAGGTGAATAATGTGACCTATAGTTATAATGGCTGCAAACTCGGATCGAGTAAGTCCACCATTACGACCGATAAGAAAACGCTTCAGGGCACGGAGGCTACGTGCAGCGGAACGGTCTTTGAACCCCGCGATGAGTACAAAGGTGACTTCGCACGCGGATATTTAGGTATGATCGCCAAGTATAGCAATGAGTCTTATTCGATCACTTCCGGGAGTGGAAGTATGATCTTCGAGGCGTTCAAGACCACTACCCATTTTGGTCTCACCAAATACGGCATCGTGCTCCTGATGAAATGGCACCGTGAGGATCCGGTTTCGCAGAAAGAGATCGACCGAAACAACGGTATCCAGGCAACCCAAGGCAACCGCAATCCTTTCATCGACTATCCTTATCTGGCAGAGTATATTTGGGGTGAGAAGAATGGTCAGACCGTCGATATGTCCCAACTGATACCATCCACCGATCCGGACTTTGTTCCCGGAGTCAGCAGCGGTTGGAGAGGCGAAGATACACCTCCGACACCTCCGACTCCGACTGTCAAGTACGGTGTCACCTGGTCGGTTTGCGGAACGACCGTCTTAGTCGATTCGATTGAAGAGAATGCAATGATCAGTGCTTTACCCGAAACGCCTGTTTCCTGTTCTGCCGAGAGCCCGGTCTTCATGGGTTGGACGGACGCACCGATCTCCGGTGTCTTGGATGATGAACCCGCTGTGCTCTATCGTCAGGCGGCTCAATTCCCCGTTGTGACCGAAGATGTGACGTACTATGCCGTCTTCGCACATGAGACGATCGTGGAAGGCGCTGTTGTTCCGGATACCCTCATTTATGATACTTCTAACAAAGAAGGATGGACCAATACGGCTGCCTGGACCAATAACTCCTATTGGTTGCTCAAAGAGGGCGGTGAAGTGGTATCACCGGAAGTGGATCTGTCCGGTCTCTCGTCGATCACGATGAAAATGCGTACTTATGGCGGTTCCGGCAATCCGACGGTAACGATCACAGCTGACGATAACACGATTGCAACTTTGACGGCTTCGAATAATAAGATGAATGAGTATTCATGGACCAATACCGGCTCTCTGTCAGGAAAGAGTCCGCTGCGCTTTACCGCAAGCAAGAGTAACTCGCAGGGAGTAGGATTCAATTCTATCGTCGTGAATGTATCCGGTTCCGGTGCATCTTCCACTTTCGATCGCTTCATTACGGGATATCAGGAGACGACGGAGATCGAGAATCGGATATCGAAAATCGAGAATCGCAAACTCTTGATCAACGGTCAACTTTATATCCTGGTCAATGACCAATTGTTTAACCTCCAAGGACAACGCGTAAGATGAGAAAAGTTCTTATATCCATATTAATTGCTGTCTTTGCGCTTGGTTCGTTTGCAGAGACGCTGCAAACGGGATTCTACGACAAGATCGACGGACTCCAAGACGGACAACTGAAGGATGCCCTTAAGTCCCTCATTCGGGATCATACGGCCATCTCCTACGGCTCAGGCGCTAATTCCTCATGGGGCGTCTTCTACTATGCCGATCGTGACGAAGAGGGTTACTGCATGGATATGTATTGTGACACATGGTATAAGTTTACTTCGCCGGGTACGGCAGTCACGGGTTGTAATATCGAGCATAGTTTTGCCAAGTCCTGGTGGGGCGGGGCGGAGAATGATGCCTATAAGGATTGTTACCACCTCAATCCCTCTAACTCCACAGCTAACAGTGCCCGCAGTAATTATCCGCTTGGTGTACCGGTGAAGGAGTTCAAAGCCAATACGGGTTCACTCAAAGTGGGTAAGATGCATCATCCGACGATGGACGTGGATTTCTGGGTCTTCGAACCTAAGGATGAGTACAAAGGTGACTTCGCACGCGCCTATTTCTATATGGCTACCTGTTACGGTCACTGGTCTGACGGTACATATGACCCTGTCTGCTCTAAGTACCAAGGCTGGCGACTTGACAACAAAGATGTCGGGTCCAAATTTGCCATGCAGAATGACAACTATCTGGAGTTCCAAGCATGGGAACAAGAGGTGCTCATTACATGGCATCGTCAGGACCCGGTGTCCGTCAAGGAGATCAACCGTATGGATGCCGTCAGCGATTTCCAGCATAACCGCAATCCTTTCATCGACTATCCGTATCTGGCGGAGTATATATGGGGCAGCAAGGCGGGTGAACCGGTCGATATGCGTCATCTGATGGCGTCGTCCGATGAAGACTTCATCCCTGGTGTCAGCAATGGTTGGCGGGAAGATGCCTCTACGGCCATCGAAAATCACCAATCACAAATCACAAATCACAAATACGTGAAAAACGGTCAACTCTTTATTCAAGTAGGAGACCAAATTTACACCGTTACCGGTCAGAAAGTAAAATAGCCGATTTAGTGTTCCCTCATGGAACCGGAGCGGTAGGCTTGTAAGAGTTGTTCGAGCGAAGAGATTTGATCGAGCAACTCTTTTCCTTTGTCCGTATCTTTGATACGGATCCGACGCTTGCTGAAGTCCTGCAAGAGTGTCTGGTTCTGGATGTCGTTTCCGGACAAGACGGCTTGCTCACGGCTCTCAAAACTCTCATGCTCGACGAGTTGGATACCGTGACTGTTGTAGATAAGCGTATAACCGGCGATACCTGTTTTCTCTTGGTAGGGCTTGGAGAAACCGCCGTCGATGACAAAACGTTTCCCGTTGGCACGCATAGGTGTCTCCCCTTGGATGGTACGTACCGGCACGTGTCCGTTGACGATACGTCCTGTAGCGGGATCCAAACCGAATTCGGTTAAGATACGTTCACAGATCTTCTCGTCGTCCGCCAAACTGAAATATGCCCCTTTATGTTCGTCCCAAGCCGGACCCTTCGGTAAGAAATAACGCTCGAAAGTGGTCATCTTATCCTTGTTATAAAGCGGCGAGTTCGCGCCTTCCCACAGATAGAGCATATAGTCGAGCGCATCCTGTTTGGCTTTGCCGGTACCGTAGTACGCCTGACGGATGATAGCATCGGTGCGGTCCATGAGGGCCTTACCGGAAACACGTTGACCGCAGACCTCGGTCTCTGTGAACGAACCGTCTGCATTCAGCGGTATTGCCGCATGGTAGAGTAGGAAACCGTTTCGCACGAGATAGAGCGACCCATGCTCATAGAGCATACGTAGGTGTTTCTGCATCTTCTCGCTCTTACGGAACGAACGCCAGAGTTGATCCATCAGGTCCTGCTCTTCCTGACTGAGCGCATAGGGGTCTTTGGGGTCAATCGTCGGCATGTTCGTATCCGCTAACGGATACTCACAATTTGAAATTTGAAATTTGAAATTTGAAATTTTATGTAACACTGCTCGGTCATCCATATGCCATTCGGGATGCCGGAGTACCGTTTGTCCTTCCAGTTTGAATTGAATGATCGATATCGCTTTGTGCATCTTCGCCATCAGTTGGGCGGAACGTGTCAGACGGGGATTATTCTCAAAATCTTTGGTCTGCCAGATGGTACAAGGATCATCGCCGTAAACGGTCATGGCAAAATTGGCAAGCGGTAACAGGTTGATACCGTATCCCTCTTCGAGGGTCTCGATATTGGCATACCGTATCGAGACACGCAGAACCGTTGCCAGCAGAGCCATATTACCCGCCATGGCACCCATCCATTCGATATCATGGTTTCCCCACTGGATATCGTAGTCCCGCACGGTGGAGAGTACGTCCATGATCTTGGCGGCACCCGAACCACGGTCGAAGATATCGCCTACGATATGCAAGGTGTCAATGGTCAGAGAATGAATGAGATAGCATATAGCGATCAGCAGTCTATCCGCACAACCGGTTTCGATGATCGCATCGATGATGGCGTGGTAATAGGTGTTGCGGTCATGCTGCTCCAGATGGGACTCATACAGCAGTTCTTTGATGATATAGGCGTAGTCGGGAGGCAGCAGTTTATGCACCTTGGACCGACTGTATTTGATCGTCACGGCGCGCGCCACGTTCACCGTTTGCGACAGACGCAGTTTGTACCATTCGTTCATGTCCGCCTGTACGCTTTTCTCATATTCGATGCGCTCGTCCGGATAATAGATCAGCGCACATAACGCCCGTTTCTCGTCCTCACTAAGCGTGTCGCCGTACACCTCGTCCACTTTCTTGCGTACCACGCCGGAAGCATTCTTGATCATATGAATGAAGGCGGATGAAGCGCCGTGAAGATCCGATACAAAATGTTCCGTTCCTTTCGGTAACGAAAGGATGGCACGCAGGTTAACCAACTCTGTAATCACTGATTGTGCATTGGGGAATTTTTCGCTTAATAAGCGCAAATAACGTTCGTCTTGCATGGTTTTTTAGTAAAAAACGCTGCAAAGATACACTTTTTTTTGCATATATCAAAATAATTTTGTAATTTTGCGCGAATTTTCTAAACAACAAGCGTAAAAGCTTATGATGAACGAAGAGCAATATAATTTTGTGAAGATGTTCGAGCGCTCGTTTCGGGATAACTGGGAGCTCGAAGCCGTAACGGATTATGGTACGGATGTCACCTTAACCTACGGTCAATTGGCCATTAATATCGAGAAACTGCATATCCTTTTCAAGGAATGCGGTGTCAAGAAGAACGACAAGATAGCCGTGATGGGCAAAAACAACAGCAACTGGATCGCCGTTTATCTGGCGGCTGTCACCTATGGTGCGATCATCGTGCCTATCTTGCAGGACTTCCGGGCGAACGATGCGATACATATCGTCAACCACTCCGGTTCGAAATTGCTGTTCATCAGCGATATCAATTGGGAGGGTATGGATCTGGACCAGATTCCGAAGGTGCTGGCGGTGGTTAGTCTTAACGACTGGCATCCTATCTCCTTGGCGTTTGATCCGAAGAAACTCAACTACGAGGCGATTGCTCAGAAGTTCAAAAAGAAACATCCGGAGGGTTACTGGGCAAAGGACGTGCACTATGATGAGCGCGGCAATGACCAGATCGGTTCCATCAACTATACCAGCGGTACAACCGGTTTTAGCAAAGGTGTCATCATGCCGCTTAACGGCTTGGCGGGCAATATCCGTTATGCCTTTGAGATCGGTCTGGTGTATAAGGGTTGCCGTCATGTGACTTTCCTTCCTTTGGCACACGCGTATGGTTGCGCGTTCGACTTCCTGGCTTGCTTGGCTGCCGGCGGTCACTCCTGGTTGATCGGTCGTACGCCGTCCCCGAAGATCCTGCTCAAAGCGTTCTCCGAAGTCAAACCGACCACTATCCTGTCGGTACCGCTGATTCTTGAGAAGATATACAAGAAGATGATTGTTCCGCAGATCCAGAAACCGCCTGTTAGTTGGGTGCTCAAAGTGCCGTTTCTGGATGAGGTCGTTTGTTCCCGTATCCGTGAGCAACTGATCCAGGCTTTTGGTGGCGAGTTCCGTCAGATGATTATCGGCGGTGCGCCGTTGAACCCCGAAGTGGAAGCCTTCCTCTATCGTATCAAATTCCCGATGTCTGTCGGTTTCGGTATGACCGAATGTGCACCGCTCATCTCGTTCACGCCGTATGATGCGGGTTCGAAATTATACTCCTGCGGTAAACCTCTGCCGGGTATCATGGAGGTGAAGATCCTGGATCCGAATGAAGAGGGTATCGGTGAGATAGTCGTTCGTGGTGAAAACACCATGACGGGCTATTTCAAGAATCCCGAGGCAACCAAAGATGCGTTTACCGAAGACGGTTGGTTGCGTACCGGTGACTTGGGCATGCTGGACGAAGACGGATTCCTCTATATCAAGGGGCGCTGCAAGACGATGTTGCTCGGTCCGAGCGGTCAGAATATTTACCCCGAGGAGATAGAGGCGAAGATCAATAACATGCCATACGTCCTGGAGTCGCTCGTTCTGCAGCAGGAGGATAACCGTCTGGTGGCACTCATCTGTCCGGATTATAACGAAGTGGACGCAAGCGGCCTGTCGCGTGAGCAGTTTAACGAGATCATGGAGGATTCCCGTAAGCAGGTAAACTCCGAACTGGCTTCGTACGAACAGATAGCCATCGTCAAACTCTATCCGCATGAGTTTGAGAAAACCCCGAAGAAGAGTATTAAACGTTTCCTTTATACCAGTATGGTTTGAGATGGTTTGAGATGGTTTGAGATGGTTTGAGATAGTTTGAGATAGTTTGAACAACATCAAACAACATCAAACGCGAAGCATCAAACAAATATATTTTATGAATTTGTGTATCGACCAGGGAAATAGTCGCACGAAAGTGGCATTGATGACGGACGAGGGTAAGATGATCAATCATTTTATCTACAAGCAATTCGCCTCATCGGATGTGGAGCGCCTGTTTGACCTGTACGACATCACGGATTCAATCATCTCTTCGGTGGTGGATATAGAGGCGGCTATCGTGAACACCTTGCATCGCCGTTCGCAGCATTTTGTGCTCTTTGATCATAATACACCGGTGCCTATTGTCAATAAATACGACACACCGCATACCTTGGGGCAGGATCGTTTGGCGGCAGCGGTAGGCGCGAAGAGTCTCTGCCCGAATGAGAACCTCTTGATCATCGATGCCGGCTCGGCTATCACCTATGACTTCGTGTCGGCAGAAGGGGAGTATCTGGGGGGGAACATTGCACCGGGGCTTAAGATGCGCTTCACGATGTTGCAACGCATGACCAAGAAGCTGCCGCTCGTGGAGGTGGGGGAGAATGAGTTGATACCCTTGTTTGGCAAGAACACACGCGATGCCATCGCTGCCGGAGTTATTCGGGGCGTGGCATACGAGGTGAAAGGATACATGCGTACACTCAAGCAGAAGATGCCGCATTTTCAGACTTTCCTTACCGGAGGTAATGCACCTTACGTGATGAATAACGTGCGTACGTCCCGTACCGAGAAACGAGAGTTGCATTATGAGAAGAATTTAGTGCTCATCGGGTTGAATGAGATTTTGAGATTTAATAAGCAATGACAAAAAGAATAATCATATTGTTGGTGGGAATGGTGCTCCTTTCACCTTTCACCTTTCACCTTTCACCTTTATCGGCGCAGAACATGACCAGCTCGCCGTTCTCGCGTTACGCGTACGGAGATCTGAATGAGAACGTGCCGGCAGCCTATCGTGCGATGGGCGGAGTGGGGTACGGCTTGCGTAATAACAAAGCCATCAACCCTTCCCAACCGGCTTCCTATACTGCATGCGACACCCTTACGTTCATGTTCGACGTGGCAGCCAGTGCCAACTGGAGTCGGTACCAAGATGCCGGAGGCATGAAGAACAAAGCGAACGGTAACCTCGAATATGTGACGATGCAATTCCCGCTCTATAAACGGTGGATAGCGATGTCGGTAGGTTTGTTGCCCTTTAGTTCGGTGGGTTACGATATCTCCATGCGTGATTCCTTGGCAGGCGGAGCGGCGCATTTCACGAAAGCATTCAACGGCGATGGCAACATCAGTCAGGTGTACGGAGGTCTCAGTTTTAATGTATGCAACTGGTTCGCCGTAGGCGCCAATGTCTATTATATGTGGGGTGATTTGTACCGTACCCGTACGGTCGCTTTTGACGAGTCGGGCATCAACCCTACCGTAGAGAGCGAGGTGCTCAGCGTGAGCAACGTACGTTTCCGAACCGGTGCCCAGTTCTTCCATACATGGGGTGACCACTCGATCAACGCAGGAGCTATCTTCGAGAGCAAACTGAAACTGCATAGCGAATTGACGCGTATCGATACCGAGTTGAGCGATTCGATCGAGACCTATACCGGATATTGGCAATTGCCGATGGTGTGGGGTGTAGGCGCTTCCTATAACTGGGCAAACCGTCTGACAGTAGCCTTTGATTTTGAGCGCCAATGTATGGCGAGCGCGATGTATAACGGTCTTCCGGGTTCCTATAGCGGTTTGCAGGATAAGAACCGTTACGCCCTGGGTGCCGAGTATCGCCATAATCCTGCCGGACGTAAGTATATAGACCGGATGGTTTGGCGTGCCGGACTAAGTGTACAAGATGAGTACCTGGTTTCCATCGGACCCAAACGGATCTCTGCCTCCATCGGTATCGGCTTCCCGCTTTGGTCGGTAGGTACGATGGTCAATACCACCATCGAGTATTCGCATCGGGGCAGTTCGGCTGCTTTGGAGGAACACAGCCTGCGTTTCACCATCGGGGCCTCCATCGCCGAGACTTGGTTCTTCAAGCGAAAACTGTAGTTTGGCATAGAAATTGCTAGGACCTTAGTAACCTAGGCCCCCTAGGATCCTGGATAAACAGAAACTAACTAACAAACAAAAAATAAATCATTATGAAATTCAAATCGATTCTTGTAGTTGCGCTGGCGGTAGCCGTACCGGCATTGGCATGCGCTAAGAAACCGAAAAAAGCAGCCGATGAAGCGCCTGTAGTTGCGGCTGAACCGGTAGTAGTTGAAGAAGACCCGGTTATAACCGAGGAATGTGTGATGAACGTATCGCTCTTCCACGAGTCGGTAAAAAACAAACAGTATTCGGAGGCGTATGAGCCTTGGTGGGAAGTATATACCACTTGTCCGAATGCGAATAAGTCCATTTATTCCGACGGTGCCAAGATCGTGGAAGCCATGTATCAGGCAGCAACCGATCCGGCAGAGAAAGAGCGTCTGGCTAAACTCGCTATCGAGATGAACGACAAGCGTATCCGCTTCTTTGGTAACGATCCTAAATACCCGAAGGCATATATCTTGGGTGAAAAGGGTTTGGCGTATCTCGATTTCTACGGGGACACCAAGCTCAACGAGGCACGTGAGTGCTTGCGTCAGTCTATCGAAGGTATGGGTGCCAACAGTAAGATCATGGTGCTCGTCAAACTGGTAGATGTATCCTACGCTTTGTATAAGGAGAACCCGGATGTACGTGCCGAGCAGTTCATTTCGGACTATGAGTTGGCAAGCAATGTGTTGGGCGAACAGGCATCGAACACCAATAACAAGAATGCAGAGATCGCCGGTAAGCAGAAGGATTATGTAGATAATATCTTCGCTGTTTCGGGTGCTGCTGACTGCTCTAAGTTGGACGCTATCTATGCAGCTGCCGTTCAGGATAACATCAACAACCTCGACATGCTCAATAAGATCGCTAAACTGTACCGCCGTGTTCGTTGTACGGAGAGTGATGTTTATTTCGCAGCTTGCGAGGCAGCACATAAACTGCAACCGACCCAAGAGTCTGCAGCAGGATGTGCTTCGATGTCCGCTAAAAAAGGGGACTTCGTACAGGCTATCGCTTACTACGACCAAGCCATCAAATTAGCTTTGGTAGAGGACGCGATGGAGGATGTGGCTGACTATCAGTATAACGCTGCTTACTACTATTTTAACAACCTCAAGAAATATCCGGAGGCACGTGAGTATGCCAAGGCTTCGATCGCCACTCTCCAGGGTATGGGTATGAACAAAGGTCAGGGTCGTTGCTATATCATCATCGGTATGTGCTACGCTTCCTCTCAACCGCATCCCAATGATCCCAAAGGTCGTATCTTGAATAAGACCGTTTATTGGGCAGCTGTGGATAAGTTCATCAAGGCAAAACAGGTGGATCCTTCGGTAGAGGCACAGGCTTCGGAGTTCATCCATACCTATAGCAAGTACTTCCCGACCAAGGAGGAGCGCTTTGACCTTCCGAATGAGTTCTCCGGCGATACCTATCTGGTAGGCGGATGGATCAATGAGAAAACAACGATTCGTTAAATATACATGCATGGCGAGTATCCTCGTGGTACTCGCTGTGTTTTTTTGTGCGTGCACCGATAAGTCGGTAGGACACAGTGCCGAGACGACACCCAGGCAGGAGATAGCTGCCTTGCTTACCAACGACGTGAGTACGCTCATCTCTGATTCCGGTATCACGCGTTATCGGATAGAGACGCCGAAGTGGTTCGTCTATGATCAGACCGAACCGCCTTATCAGGAGTTTCCCGAAGGCATCTATCTCGAGCAGTTCGATATCGATCTGAGCGTGCAGGCTTCGTTGAAAGCCGACTATGCGCATTATGACGAGACCCAGCAGATCTGGACGCTGCGGGGAAACGTGCATGCGCTCAACCGCAAAGGCGAACAGTTCGATACGCCGCTCATGTTCTGGAATCAGAAGACCCACCGCGTCTATTCGGATACCTCTATCCTGATCACTCGGGAGAAGAGTATCATCGAAGGAGTGGGGTTTGACTCCAACGAAGACATGAGTCAATACAACATTTTAAATCCTACGGGAGTGTTCCCGATTAATGAAGATGAGTAAGTTATTAGAGAATAAAGTAGCGCTGATAACGGGTGCAGCAAGAGGTATCGGTAAACAGATCGCCCTGCTTTATGCGCGTGAAGGAGCCAATATCGCCTTCACCGATCTGGAGTTGAACGAGGCGGCGCAGGCTACGCGGGATGAGATAGCGGAGCTGGGTGTCAAGGTGGCTTTCTATGCTTCCAACGCAGCCGATTTTGAAGCGGCGCACCAAGTGGTAGAGCAGGTAGTCAAAGATTTCGGACAATTGGATATATTGGTCAATAACGCCGGTATCACACGCGATACCTTACTCATGCGTATGACCGAAGCCCAATGGGATAGTGTGATCAACGTCAACCTCAAGTCCGCGTTTAACTTCACCCATGCGGCCACCCCTATCATGATGCGTCAGCGCAGCGGTTCTATCATCAGCCTCAGTTCGGTGGTAGGTATCAACGGAAACGCCGGACAAGCGAACTATGCCGCATCCAAAGCCGGTATCATTGCGCTGACCAAGTCGGTTGCCAAAGAGTTAGGAGCACGGGGCGTACGCGCCAATGCGATCGCGCCGGGTTTCATCATCACCGATATGACCAAGGCGCTGAGCGAAGAGACCCTTAAGCAGTTCGTGACCATGATCCCGATGCGTCGGGGAGGCGAACCGGAAGAAGTAGCAAAGGTCGCCCTCTTCTTAGCGAGCGACCTTTCATCCTATGTCTCCGGACAAGTGATTCAAGTCAACGGAGCGATGGCATAAAATAAATCCCGCAAATGCTGCGGGATTTATTTTATCAATTTTCAATTTTCAATTTTCAATGATCTCATACTCCCACGGAGCTAACTCAAACGTCTCGCCGGTTTCCAGCGTGACGTTTTGATTTTCGCCACTCATGTTCATCACCGCGATGACGGTATTGGTATAACCCTTGCCGGCTTTGCTGCGACGGCATGCAAAGATAGCGTCGTTGTCGCATGCTATACGCTCCATCGGTGCGCCTACTTCCGGACTGAACAGCGCTTTGTTACGCGCACGCAGCTCATTGAGCTGTTTGTACAGATCCGCCTGTGCATACGCCTCGTCGGTGTCAATCAGGTCTTTCTCAAAGAACTCCAGACGGTGGTGGTTACCGCTTAACTGACCCGTATAGATCATCGGCATACCGGGTACGATATAGCAGAAAGCAGCGAACAACTCAGCCGCATCACCCATGCGCTCGAACTCCGTGCCGTTCCAACTGTTCTCATCGTGGTTGGTGATAAAGTTCATGCGAATAGCTTCGGGACGAACGGTGGTATCTGCTTTCGCGAAATAATTCCACAGATCTTCTACACCTTGCTTGCCTTGCGCTACCTCGTTCATGATATGATGCAGGGTCCAACCGTAGTACATATCGAATGCACTCTCCGTCAACTCGTCTGCTTTGTCCTCATCTTCTGCCAGTGTGAACATGTCGGGGTGGGTAAGACGCAGGTCGCCCATCGCCCAATTCCAGAAATCGGTCGGTACTTCACCGGCTACGTCACAACGGAAACCGTCGATACCGATCGAATCCATCCACCAATGCATCGCTTTGAGCATCTCGTTACGCATGTCTTGGTTGTGGTAGTCCAGTTTGGAGATATCGGTCCAGTCATACTGCACCATCAGGTTACCCAGACTGTCACGATAATGCCAGCCCTCGTTCTGCGTCCACTCGCTATCCGGTGCCGTGTGGTTAGCCACCCAGTCGAGGATCACTTTGAAACCCATCTTATGCGCCTCTTTCAGGAAATGCTCGAAGTCGGCACGGGTACCGAACTCAGGGTTGATGGCGCAGTAGTCGATGATGGAGTAATAACTGCCCAGCGTGCCCTTACGGGTGATGACGCCGATCGGTTGGCATGGCATCACCCAGATGATGTCGATACCGTTCTCCTTGAGCGTAGGCAGCAAACCCTCAGCAGCAGCAAACGTACCTTCCGGCGTGGCCTGACGGGTGTTCAGTTCATAGATCGTAGCGTCGTACGCATACTTCGGGTGACGCAAGTTCTCTTGCTCTGCACAGCTGACCATCATCAGAGCCGCTGCGATAAAAAGAAATGTCTTTTTCATAATTTACTATTTGCAATATTCCAGGATAGATTCTTTCGATCCAGGGTGACGGTAACGACCTCACCTAAGTAAATACGCTGATAGACGATGCGGTCGGGTTCGCTCACTACCGGGATCAGATCACCGTAGAGCAGGGGCATCGACATGCGACGATAGCGGATGAACGAAGCGACTTGATCGCGCACTTGCTGTTCGTCCTCGTTCAGGTTCTCAAAGCGCATCATATGTCGGTTGTCCGGATCATTACCGCCTACCTCGGCATATTCGTCACCCTGATAGATACAGGGCACACCGGGCAGGGTCATGTTCAGCGCTTCCAGCATCAACGAACGTTTGTACGCTTTCTCTGCATCGCCGATACCTATGTTTTGGGTCCAACCTTCCTCTTTGCCTTGACTATGGATGTCGATGGCGCCGCCTGCGATGGAAGCGAAGCGGATCTGGTCATGGTTACCGCTGATATTACCCATCGTATGGTGCGCACCGTAGGTAGCAAGGGATGTCAACTCGTTCTGCAGCACCTGGTCCATACCGGTAAGACCCATCAGCGCTTCACGGCTGGTGAAATAGACGTTGAAATCGAACTGGGCGTTCAGCATACCCGATTTGACATAACTGCCGATCAACTCCGGACTGCCGTAGGTCTCACCGATCATCCAGATAGGACGACCCGGCCAACGGGTGGCTATCTTCTGACCTAACATACGCCAGTACCCTTCGGGAATATGTTTGCAGGCGTCGTGACGGAAACCGTCCAAGTCGTAGTTGGCTAACCAGTACAAGGCGCTGTCCGTCATCTGTTCGCATACCTCCGGGCGCTCCAGATCCAAAGTCGGGATATGTTTGTCAAACCAAGTGGTCAGACGGGCATCGTCCCATAACTCGAAGTTACGTCTTCCGTCCGGCAGGATCGAATCCGTATGCCAGTCCGGATGCGCTTGAAGGGTAGGGGAATTGATATGCATGTGGTTCGCCACATAGTCCAGTACCACGTTCATCCCGTGCGCGTGCGCGGTAGATAATAAGGTATGGAACTCCTCCGGCGTACTGAATCGTTGATCCAAGGTGGTGGCATAGATAGGCCAGTATCCGTGGTAACCGCTGAACTTGGTATAGGTCTTCGACGGGTCGTACTTATTGCCGTTCGGGAACGGATAGAAGCCCCATGCGTCCCATGGGTTCTGCGTGATAGGACTGATCCACAAGGTGTTAACACCCAATTGGTCAAAATAGCCCTCTTCTATCTTCGCCGTGATACCGGCGATATCGCCGCCTTGATAATCGACGATATCCAGCACTTCGGGACTGTTCATCTTCCAGTCATTGGCGGTGTTGCCGTTATGAAAACGGTCAATCATCAGCGAGTAGAGCACTTGCGCCTGTTGGTCATGACGGTTCAGCTCTGCGGCATCGGTGATGATCTTTCCGTCCTGCATGGGCAGCAACAGGTCGTTGAACAGGTATGTGTCATCTTCGGCATAGATACGCAGGTACGTACGGCCTGCATAATCCAGTCCGGCAAGGTCCAGCGTCCAGGTTCCGTCTTCATTCGCCTGCCAGCGTTGATGGTTAACCGGCATGTTCTGGATATATGCTGCAAAATTGGGGTTCGATACGGCATGCACAAAACCCACCTGCAGTTGGTCATCCGCGTATCCGAGCGATACGAAAGCCTGCCGAACGGGCTTGGCGGGCAGGATAGGAATGGCAAAACTGCCGCTCTTGTCTTGAAAAGCGATCGCATGGATAGAACGGTCAAGGTTGGTGATGTCCATCTCATAGATCATCGGAGCACTGCCGATCAGGTTCGTGCAGTCGATCGACTCATCGGTCGTCCATTGCAGACCTTCCCATAAGTCGGTGTTACCGAAAAGGACAGGTACATAGTCGGTCAGTACGACATGTGCCGACTCCGACTGCATACGGATAGGCATGATCGGTTGGGACTGCGCAATGGTGGAAGCGATGTTACTGCTCTGCTGACATCCCGCCAAAAGAAGGGCGGAAACGATAAATAGAACGATTTTTTTCATGATACATACATTTTGCGCTGCAAAATTACAAAAAAATTTTCATATATGCAAAAAAAATTGTACCTTTGCAGCGAATTATGAAAAAAATCCGTGTAATAGCTCTTTTGTGCCTGGCACTGGTGCCGCTTTTGGTGCATGCCGATTACGATCTGGCGTATCGTCTGAGCGGAGGTGGTGCGATGATGATGCCGGACGGCAAAGTGGACCAATGGATCGAGCGTCCTACCTTGGGCGGGTCGTTCGCCGTCGAGTTTTTGCCTACAGGCAAATGGAAATGTCTCCAGCAATGGAATAATGCGTCGGTCGGTGTCGGCGTCAAGTATCTGAACCTCGGTAACGATGCCAAACTCGGTTCGGCTTTTGTGGCGCACGCCTATATGAACCAGCCTTTCTATAACGGTACGCATTTTCGTATCGGTGCACGTCCGAGTGTCGGGTTGGCTGCCGTGACGAAGACCTATCGCAACACCTTGCCGGACGAGGTGGCGCCTTATACCAAAGCCCGGGACGCACAAGGAAAACTTCTCGCCAACTGGTCCATCGGTTCGATCCTCAATGCCTATCTGGCGATGGAGCTCTATATGGATTTTCCGATCAAAGACGGATGGGAGATCACCCTGAACGGCGGTTGGCAGCATATCAGCAACGGTTCGTTCATGCACCCGAACAGCGGCTATAACATGTTCGGCGGCGAACTCGGTCTGCGCTACCATCCGCAAGAGAAAGATTATACATCTCCAAAACCGGACGTGCCGCGCAAACTATATGACGGTGTAGATAAGCCTTGGGCAATCGAGCTTAGTGCCACAGGCGGTGCCAAGCAGAACTACTATGCCGATAATCAGCACGGCCAGCGTTTCTACGGCGTGGCTACGCTCAAAGCGGCAGCGTACTGGGTGCCGGTAGCCCTCTTCCGGCTCGGTGCCGGTGTCGATGCGTTCTACGACGGCTACTATGCGGCGGTGAACGATGAGTTTGAGAAAGAGAATCCCGCTGGAACACCGCTCACGTATTTCGGCAAGACCTATCTGCGTACGAGCGATGTGAAGAACTGTTTCCGCGTCGGCGTCAGCCTGCAGCCCGAGTTCATCATCGGCAAACTGACAGCCGGTATTCACGTCGGATTCTATGTCTTCGACCCCGTCAAGAACCTCGAACCCTACGACCAGGCAAAAAAGGCTGCCGATGAGGAGCAACCTTTGCAAAGAGGCATTTTCTATGCCTATGATTTCTCGAAAGCCAGCAACTATCAGGACGGATGGTGCTATATGCAGTTCGTGCTTAAGTACCACGTACTCGACCATCTGTTCGTCCAACTGGGGCTTAAGACCCACGGTGTCCGTGCCGAGTTCATCGATGCCGGTTTAGGTGTCAGCTTTTAGCAGTCGGTCTTCTAACAGGTAGATAAACTCCACCGGGATACCGCAATCCGCCAGTTGGTGCCGGTCGGGACGGAAGAGTTCGATAAACTCCCTGGGGGATGCGCAGAGCGCACGTGCCTGTTTGTAGTTCTCATACGCCATCATCCGGTCGCCTTTGAGCAGCAGGCAATGCGCATAGTTGATATAATCCGTCGGAGCGGTCGAACCGCCGCGTAAAGCCTCCACGAAATAGCTCTCGGCGTAGTTCGGATGCTTCCACATCAATTCGCGATTACCGATACGCAGGTACGACTGCGTCAGGATAAACTCCCGATCCACATCGCCTTCCACCAGTATCTCGTATAACCACGTCTGCGGGAACATGCCGATGATGCCTGCCATGTATTCCTGTTCGGATTTCGGCACCCATGCCATCATCGAACTGGCATCGTCCTCCGTCTGCTTGAGACCGAATTTCTCCAGAAACTCCGACAAGGCGTCGGTCAGTTTGTTCAGCGATTCTTCATCGAAAGGCGTATGTCCGTCTGCCGCTTTGGGCGGAACGGAACGGATCATGGCGCATAGCACATCGAAAGCATGGTCGCCTCCGTCCCCCATCTCCGCGATGGTATCCGCCAGGGCATTCTGTATCTGCGGGAAATAGTCGATGCGCACGTCATAATGGATGATCAGCGTGAACACGTTCGCCATACATTGGTCGGCGATGATCTCGTTCTCCGACAGCATGCCGTCTATCAATGCCTGAAAAGCATCGATGTTAAAGCACTCCCGTACGCAGCGGGTGAGGGCGTTGAAAGCCATCAGCGTGATGCTCACATGCTCCTCATCGTTCGTCATCTCGTGCAACCATTCGATATCCTGTTCACGCAAACGGATACTGTTGGCGAAATAGTTCATCACCGACTGCGGCGACTCCGGATTGAAACCGTGCATGTCGGGCGACAGACCCCGATGCAAACGGATAGCGGCATAGACGGAGTCCATCAACTGATAGGTGTCGCCCGTCAGCGTGTTCAACTCCTGCGGCGCATGCGGATCGTTCACGTTCATCCAACGGATGAAGAAAGCCTGGTACTGCGACTGGATCGTCTGATACGCTTCCTCGTACGGGTTGTTCTCGCCTAACTCGTTCATCCAACTGCGGATGATGACCAGCGCATGCTCGATCATGCTCTCGCCTAACGCCCGCTCTACGGTCGATAACTGTTCTTCCAGGGTCTGCGCCATACTCCTTACACCTTACTCCTTACACCATACACCATACACCATACACCTTACACCATACACCATACACCATACACCATACACCATACACTAAATCTCATCTTTGATGAGATAATCGTTACGGGATGGAGAATTGCGAATCACTATCTCGGCTAAGAATCCGGCCAGGAATAGCATACAACCCAGGATCATCATCAATATAGCGATGTGGAAATAGGGGTTCACGCCCACTAACATCGCCTGTACCCCATGCGCCAGTGCGTACCATTTCATACCGCCTACCACCACTACGGCGATGAAGCCGATGAAGAACATCAGACTGCCCACCAAGCCGAAGAAATGCATCGGCTGCTTGCCGAATTTATTGAGGAACCATAAGGTCATCAGGTCCAGATAACCGTTCACGAAACGGTTGAGACCGAATTTAGACGTACCGAACTCCCGTTTGCGGTGCTGCACCACTTTCTCGCCTATCTTCGTGAAACCGGCGTTCTTCGCCAGGTAGGGGATATAACGGTGCATCTCGCTGAATACCTCGATATTCTTCACCACCTCATTGCGGTAGGCTTTCAGACCGCAGTTCATGTCGTGCAACTTGATACCCGTCACCTTGCGTGCAGTGGCATTGAAGAGCTTCGACGGGATGTTCTTCGTGAATTTGTTGTCGTAGCGTTTCTGCTTCCATCCGCTCACTAAGTCAAATCCGTCCTCCTTGATCATGCGGTAGAGCTCCGGTATCTCGTCCGGACTGTCCTGTAGGTCGGCATCCATCGTGATGACCACATCACCCTGCGCCGCCTTGAATCCGCAGTACAATGCCGCACTCTTCCCGTAGTTCCGACGGAAACAAATTCCTCTTACTGTACCATTTGCACCATTTGCATCATTTGCATCATTTGCATCATTTGCATCATTGCTCAACTGATTGATCACATCCCATGATGTGTCCGTTGACCCGTCATTAACAAATATGATCTCGTAGGAGAACTTATTCTCCTTCATCACGCGTGCGATCCATTCATACAGTTTGGGCAGCGACTCCGCCTCGTTATACAGCGGCACTATAATCGATATATCCATATGCTTTAACCTTTGCGCCTGCAAAGGTACTACAAATATTTGAAATACACAAGGATTTTACGATAAAAAACGAATTTTTCTTGCATATGTCAAAAATTTTGACTAATTTTGCAGCGGATTAGTATAATTCGCTTATGTAACTTTGGAAGAACGGATTATTGAGTATTATTTAAAACTAATAGAATATGAGTGAACTAATTCATATTAATGACGACTATCGTCAGTGGGTGCAAACCATCAAACAGCGCTATCTGCAAAGTCAGATGAAGGCGGTTGTTAAAGTGAATCAGGAATTGCTGTATTTCTATTGGCAACTGGGTAAAGATATTGCAGATATGCATGTGGAAGATTTATGGGGTAAGAAAGTGCTCAAAAATCTCTCCGTCGATCTTCAGCATGATCTGCCCGATGTGGCAGGTCTCAGCGAGACATCCCTTGGTTATATGAAACGTTTCTATCTGCTTTATTCTCAGATAGATGAAATCTGCCCACAGGCTGTGGGTAAAATTGACCCACAAGGTGTGGGTGAATTATTCTCCATCCCATGGAGCCATCATCGTTTTATTATTGATAAGTGCTATTCGAACCCTCAAAAGGCATTATTCTTCGTTCGTAAAACTTACCAAAATAACTGGGGACGAGATATGCTGCTTAACTTCATGGAAACGGATTTGTTTGAACGCGAAGGCAAAGCTATATCTAATTTCTCTACCGCTCTTCCTGAGACACACAGCGACTTGGCGCAACAGATGACGCGTGACCCCTACTGCTTTGGATTCCTTACTCTTAAAGAGCACTATCACGAGAAAGAATTGAAAGATGCCTTGATGGAGAACTTGCAAAAACTGCTTCTTGAATTAGGAACCGGTTTCGCATTCGTCGGAAGGGAATACAGGTTGTTGGTCGACAACAAAGAGTTGTTTATCGACATGCTTTTCTATAATATCTCGCTGCATAGTTATGTGGTTATAGAGGTAAAAACCGGTGAGTTCGAACCGGCGCATTTAGGTCAACTCAGCACGTATGTATCTGCTGTTAACCACATGCTTGTTAAAGAGGGAGATAACCCGACAATCGGATTGTTGGTATGTAAGAACAAAAGCAATACGCTGGCGCAATACTCTCTGGAAGGGTATAACTTACCTATTGGTATATCCGAGTATCAACTAAAGAACCTTCTTCCCGAGCACCTGAAGAGTTCGTTACCCGAGGAAGATGACATTGCATAAAATCCTTACAAACTTTTGGTCATATATGCAAAAAAAAGTGTAATTTTGCACGCAAAATTGGCAAACCAACAAAATGGGCTACAGTCAAATGTTTAATTTTACCCCCCCATACGGCAAAAATGTCGTATATCAGTTCTTCTGCTGTTTACATGCACGCTTCTGATTCCGTGCACGTCTTGTTCTAAAAAGTCCTCTACGGAGAGCGCCCCGCGCCCCGTGGAAATCCGCAAATCGCTTATTTACAATGGTGACTCGCTCGCATACTTTGCCGAGCGCGCTTATCTGCACGATGACCCCGATGCACTCTTCATCACGGGTTTGGCGTCCTTCATCTCCGTCCAGGATCCCGACTTCCCGGACTCTATCTATACCGTCCCCATCGACGAAGCGGAGATCATGTTGTTGCATGCCGCCGAGCTACACCAGCCCGACGCCCTCCAATATATCCAATGTCTTGATAAACAAGGCCATTGGCATCGTAGTTTACCGAAAACGTTGAACGATAAAGGGGAGGATGACGCGTTATGATAGATTCTATAAAAGAATATATCAAGCGCGTCGATAAGCGCTATCAAACGGGAGAAACAACAGAACATTCGTTCCGTGGAGACTTACAACAACTATTAGAGGAGACTAGCGGTTACACGGTCATTAATGAACAAAAGCGCATTGACTGCGGTGCGCCCGATTTAGCCTTGTACAAAAAGCGTGTGCCGTACGCCTATGTAGAGGCTAAAGATTTGGAAGGTGGTGACCTTGACGGACACAAGAAGAACAAAGTCCAATTTGACCGCTACAAAGCGTCCTTAAATACCATAATCTTTACGGATTATCTCGATTTTCATTTGTATGAAGAAGGCTCGTTACAGAAAAAGGTTGAGTTAGCTTATATTGATAATGGGCATATTATCTTAAATGAAGAAGCGGTGCCGCGTTTTATCTCCATCATTGAGCATCTTAAAATGCTACGCCCGCAGGAGATTTCTTCGTCAACCAAGTTATCTAAGATTATGGCATCCAAGGCGCGTATGCTTGCTGATGCGATAGAGAAAGTCCTTGCTAATGACACAAATCAAAAAGGTAGTTTTTGGAGTAAATTACGTGCTTTCAAAGAGGTGCTAAATAATGACCTTGATGAAAAGCGTTTTGCGGACTTATATGCACAAACTATCGCTTATGGTCTGTTTGCTGCACGTTTGCACGATACATCGCCTGATGACTTTTCACGTCAAGAAGCCGCAGAACTTATCCCGAAAACCAATCCTTTCTTGCGTCAGATTTTCCAACAATTAGCCGGTTATGACATCAATGATTCAATAGCATGGATAGTGGATGATTTGGTAAATGTCTTTGCCAGTGTCAATGTAGAGAAATTACGCAAGAACTTCGGTAAAGAGCAGCAACGCCGCGACCCGATGATCCATTTCTACGAGGACTTCTTGAGCGAGTACGACCCTGCCTCAAAGAAGAAGTTTGGTGTTTATTATACCCCGCAGCCTGTAGTGGAATTTATCGTGCGTGCGGTAGATGATATTCTCAAAAAGGACTTTAATCTTCCGGATGGCTTAGCCGATAAAAGCAAAGTTGAGGTGCCTATAAAGCGGATGGAGGAAGGCAAAGACGTTGAGACCATAACCATGGAGCCTCGTCACCGCGTACAAATTCTTGACCCTGCAACAGGTACGGGCACTTTCCTTGCAGAGGTGGTTCGTCGTATCAAGGAACAACAGCAGCCGGGTATATGGCCGAAATATGTGGATGAGCATCTTCTGCCACGTATTCATGGTTTTGAACTCATGATGGCGCCTTATACTATCGCCCACCTTAAACTTGACATGTTAATCAATTGGTGGGGAGAACAAAAATTAGAAAAAGACCACGATGACCGCGTGCAGATTTATCTGACCAACTCCCTTTCGCAAGCTGCTTTAGCAAACAAATACCTCTTGGCGGAAATGATAGCACGCGAAGCGAACGAAGCAAATAATATCAAGCACAACGCGCCGGTAATGGTTATGGTCGGAAACCCGCCTTATTCCGTCAGTAGCTCTAATAAAGACAAGTGGATACTTGGCTTGTTAGACGACTATAAGAAGAACCTGAAAGAGAAAAATATTCAACCGCTTTCGGATGATTATATCAAATTTATCCGTTTAGGGCAGTATTATATTGAGCGCACAGGAGAAGGTATTCTTGCGTATATTAGTAATAATAGTTTCTTGGATGGTATAATTCATCGTCAAATGAGACGTGAGTTATTGCGTTGTTTTGACGACATTTACATCCTTGACCTGCACGGAAACAATCGAAAGAAAGAAACAGCACCGGATGGTAGTAAGGACGAAAACGTATTCTCTATCATGCAAGGTGTCAGCATAAATATCTTCGTGAAAAAGAAAGGCAGTACTAATAGACCAGCGATAGTACATCATTACGACCTCTACGGCTCACGTAAAGAAAAATACGCCTTCCTTTCTGAGAGTTCTCTATCTTCTATTAAATGGAATATCGTTCAAACATTAGAACCTAATCTTTTCTTTGTACCAAAAGATTTTAGCGCAAAAGAGGAATACGAGAGAGGATTTAAGGTTGATGAGTTGATGAAAACAGAACTTTCAGGAGTACAAAGCGGAAGGGATAAACTATTTGTAGATTGCGACTATAAGAAATTAGAAGGCAGGATAAGAAAGTTGTTATCGGGTAATTTTGATGATTCATTTATAAAAGAATATAATGTATCTGATTCGAGTAGTTATCCTCTTATGAAAAGAATCAGCGAATCTGCGTATTCTCACAAATTCATTAAGAGGTACTTCTATAGACCATTTGACATCCAATACATATATTACGATGAACATTTGGTTAAGCGTGCTTTTTATTCTGTAATGAGACAAAGCTTCAAGGAGAACCTATTTCTAATTACATGTAAACAACAAACGGCTAACCCGTTCCGACATGTCTTTGTAGATACAAACGTATCTGATATGAACTCGATTTCCGTGTCTGGAGGAGAAGCTTCGTATGTTTTCCCCCTCTACCTCTATCCGTCCGAAAGCGAATTAGGATTCGAGGCGGAACGCAAGCCCAATCTCGATGACTCTATCTGGTGGACTATCGAAAATTGGGTAAAATACGGGCAGGCATATAAGCCCCAAACAAAGATAGAGCAAAGCGGTTTACTTGATTTTAACAATGAGCAAACCGATCCTCATTTCCTCACGCCCGAAGATATTTTCGATTATATCTACGGTGTGCTGCACTCGCCGCATTACCGCGAGAAATACAAAGAGTTCTTAAAGGTGGATTTCCCTCGTATTCCTTACCCGAAGAACGCCGAGGTATTTGAGCATTACCAAGAGTGCGGTCACCAACTCCGCGAACTCCATCTGATGCATAATGTACCTGAAAGCCCTGCGCGTTTTGATAATTTAGGAAATGGAAAAGTAGAATATATCCGTTGGGAGTGGAATAAGGATGATGGTTATTCCGGCAACGTGTGGATTAATGATGCGCAATGTTTCTCTAATGTGCCGACCGAGGCATGGGAAATGTATATTGGCGGCTACCAACCTGCGCAAAAATGGCTGAAAGACCGCAAGGGTCGTTCGTTATCTTACGATGATATAGAGCACTATGAGAAGATTATTAGTGTGCTACTTGAGACAAACCGGATTATGCAAAAAATGGATAATCCCGTTGAGCAGGTTGAGGAACTAAAAAAGAAAGTCCATGAACTAGAACACCAACTACAAGCGGCACAGACCGCCCAAGAAGTAAAGATCATCGGCGGAAATGTGACTTTTAATGACTATAGTACCAACTATAACGTAAAAAAATAACGCTAACTCTTGCGTAATTCAAAAAAAAGCAGTAATTTTGCAGCGCAAAACGTGGATTATGAAACCTAAAGTAAGAATGACGAAGGCTGAATTCCGTGCTAAATTAGAGCATTCCAGCGCACAGGCAGCACAAGGATTCTATGTAGAAAAACGTCCGGATGAAACAGCGCAAGAATTTTTGGAAAGAATATCAAAAGTATAGCGCCACCGTCTTAGACTTCGAGACGTAAAAACGGAGAACATATATTATTTCAAGGCATATTCCTTTAAAAGACAGTTCGGCAAAACTTTAAGCAAAGAAAAGAAATATGTCCCGTCACTTTGTATGGGTGAGTGGGGCATCTTTGCAGTTTTGCCGAACTTGTCTTTTTGCCCCACAAGCCCATGCATTTTTTTATGTAAAAGCCATGAGCAGACCTACTTTTATCAATTCCACCGTTGTTTATAACGATCATAGTACCGAATATAACATTGATGCCCGAGGAAACAAGGACATCGCGTCCGTCATTCGTGCATGCAAAGCCGAGGATGTCACTCCCGAACCTTCGTCCGTTAGCCCGGAAACAATCGTACCCCCTGTGGGTAAAGAATCTCATTCCGGAAAGCAGCTCTTCTGCCGCATCACCAAAGCCGCTTACGAGAAAGGCGTCGCCCAAAAAGTAGATAATGATCTCCGTTCTGCAAGTATCTCTGCTCCTAAATTGTGTAAAGTCATTAAACTCAACGAGGCATTGGACTATCTTGATACTAAAGATATGCATTCTACTGATTTATACGTCTTGCTTGATGAGCATTATCATCTGCCGTTTAAAATAAGAACTTTCCAAGATTACAGGAGTAAATAGCATCTGCGTTTTCCTGCGTTCTTCTGCGCTGAAATCTGCGTTTATCTGCGTTAATTCTGCGTTTCCCTGCGTTCTTCTGCGTTAATGACCTGCATTTTAGCAGGTCTTTTTTTTTACCTCTACCTTTGCATCGCTTTTCTCACGAAAGGCGGTGCGTTTCATTAAGGAAACCACCTAAACTTTACACATTACACATTACACATTACGCATTATGTTGCAAAATCATTTATCACGCCTTTTTTTCTTATCTAAAGGCTGCAAACAAGTGCCGCTCGATCTAACCGACGGTAAAGTACTATGGGCTAACCCCGAAGAAGGCTACTTCATGAGTACCTACGGATGCAAAATTAGACTCAATCACAACCCTGCAAAACGACGCAGAAACGTCAAAACAAAAACAAAAACGCGAGGATTTACACATCCGATTCTGCGCCATTTCGGCGGCAAAGCCGCACATCGTATTATGTACGAGACTTTTGCCAAGGAGCCTTGTCCAATCTTCTTCGATTCCAAAGGAAACCCCTACAAGGGTATCGTGCATCACGTCATCGAGAACCCTAACGACATCCGCATGGACAACCTCTTGGGATGGCTCACTAATAAACAGCATACCATTGCTGACAAAAGACGTCGCACACTCGAAGCCGTTTTGCCGGATATGAATTGTGTCGAGACCGCTTATCTCAAACTCCTGGAGGATCCGCGGAAAACCGATGATGTATTTTTTAATATGGAACTTAATAAACTCCGTGCGACCTATGGAAAAGACAATCTATGAGCTCTTTGATGAACTCGACCCTAAACAAAAAGCAACCTTCATAGACGCACGACTCGATTGGGCTTCCAACGCCGCTCTCTGCGGAGAAATAACGCTGCGACTCTGCCACCCTACCGAGGATAATGTATAAAACGTAAATCGTAAATGACTAAATCGTAAATAATTTTATGCCAAACGATATCAAAAAACTGCGCCGACTCATGACGGCAGCGCATGCGCTCAAACAATCACAGCCCAATACGCCATGGCGCAAGCACGTAGCCAACGCATGGCTCTTTGAGAAACTCCGCAAAGCCATGC
>Ga0247611_10001019_pt1 | contig 52537 bp, 39 predicted proteins | sample 177DNAGHGhighgp2_FD_192422 | JGI IMG/M metagenome (GOLD analysis project Ga0247611, IMG submission 192422) | Sheep rumen microbial communities from Palmerston North, Manawatu-Wanganui, New Zealand - 1770 DNA GHGhigh gp2 | ecosystem: Host-associated > Mammals > Digestive system > Stomach > Rumen... | reverse complement strand
GTCAAGTTTGCTTTTCCCCTTATACACAATAACCCGTACCATCTTCCTCCGTAAGTCGTCAAAATCAGACAGGCGCTTTGCAAACAACAGGGCACCAAGTTCTGTAATGCTGTATCCCACTTCGTCTTGAATCACAATCTTTTCCGCAAGCATGCGGTCAATGATACCCGTAGTGTCTGTTGGCAAAGGCAGTCTCATCATATCAAAATACGTCTCTGCACTCAGCAAAGACAGCACTTGTGTCGCTGTCAATTTTCCCTTAACCACGATTTTCTCTAATGCCTTCTGTCCACCCTTCCATATTTTCGCTTCCTTCTGCGGATAGTCCCTCAATTTCCTCGTTGTTGAGCCAACTCTTACATATTCCTCATGAAGAAAGGAAACAGGCTGGTTCGTAGCAGCAGGAATCTTGAATACGCAGACATGCCCTTTGTCCTCATAATCGAAATCATCAATAATCTCAAAGTCAATACGAGGACTAAGGCGAGTTGACAGCCATGACTCCAGTTCTTCATTACCGACTTTCTTCCGTGTCGCATAGAAGTCTGTACCAACAACTTTGAGTGTATCGTCCTTAACTCCAAATACTATATAGCCATATGGCATATTGCAAAGGAATGCGCTATTGGAAAGGGCTGAAATCCGTTCCCCGATTTCTTCCCTAGAATGGAAGTTCTCCTTGAACTCTATCCACTCGGTTTCCTTATTCTTTACCAACAGACTGTCTATGAGCCTTTTGAAATCTGTATATTCCATATATTGTACAATTCTTATTATTAGAACGTAAATAATCCCGGGTTATTCTCATGACCACTGAAGTCATTCTTCAGGTTCTTGTGCTCGGCTTTGCCGCTTTGCTATGCAAAGAATTTCTTCCACTCGCACCCCTCGTCCTCCTTTGGGTATTGCGTGATGAGATATTGTTGTAATGCTTGTTCTGTCATACCGTTTGCAAAGTTAATCATTTAATTTTTGAACTACCAGAATATTACACGAGCAATTTCGTTCCACTCTTCTTTAGTCATTTCTGGGAACTGCGAAACGAGCAGTTGCTTCACCTCATTCTTCCACCGTTCATCTATTAGCTCCGACCATCCTTCATCGTCAAGGAAATGAAGGTATTTTCGTATGTCAATATTCTGATTCGCTAACTTGTTCATAAACCTTCACAAGTCATTTGATATATCATTTCTTAGAGTAACAAACTTTACAATACAGTCTATACATGTTGGCATTCCAGTTATCTCATCAATGAATACATTGGCAGGGTGCATGTCCTCCAAAGCTAATCGGTTTGATATATAGTTTACGCCTTGACCCTCCCAGTTGTCACGGAATCCTTTTGCTGCCACCATTTTGTCTATTTCTTCTTTGGTAGCAAGGCGTTGACAACGTATGTATGGCTGTGTAAGCACTACACGGAGCAATCCGTCACCATCGCGGGTAAAGCCAATAACCCTCATTGCAGTCTCGGGGAAGAGATAGTTGTGCAAGGCTATGGCTTCTAAGGCTTTTTGAGTCGTTGAATATATAGAGGTACGCTCTTTTGCTACAGAAAAGTCGCCCGCTTTATAATAGACTTTGGCCTCTGCACCCTGAGCAATCATTGGTCCGAAATTCTTCTCAATGATAGCCTCCGAATGTTCAAACCATAGGTCACAAGCTTTCGCCCACATTTCGAGCAGTCGTTCTTGCTCTTCGTCTATTTGCCAATTAGCTGGGCCGTTTCCTTCGCTGCTTTCAGCATTGCCACCTGCTGTAAGGCTTCTTCTCGCGTAGCCCACGACGATGGACGCCCCAATGAGAGGCGTGCCTCCCTTGCAGAGTCCTGCATGCTCTGATAGAGTAAATCCAATAAAATCTTTTCTTCCATATTGTATGTCGTTTATTAAGTTATTAATCATGTGCAACGTTCTTTCCGAAAAGCCGTCTGTTGCTAAGGCTTTATATATATCGTTTATCTCGTTCATAGTCTCATGTGTTTACAAATACAGTTATTACGGTTCTATAAAGATTGGCGTCCCTTTGGCATGGTCTGCATCCAACTCAATAATTCTTTCTATTAGATGATGTTCGACGAGGAAAGTCAAATCCATCTCAAGATGTTCTAGTGAGAACGACATATACCTCTTTCTTGGCTTTTTGTTAGGATACCCCATCTCTATCAGTTCTTCTCAAGCAGGTCTGCAATTCTGAGATATGTCTCCATTGTTGGCTGGCAGTCATTGTTACACCATTTAGATACCGTAGTTGGGACACATCCCAACTGTTCTGCCAACCACTTATTGGTTCGTTTCTTCTCTGCTAGCACGACTTTGATGCGATTAATGTCTTTGTCTATAATGGATTTCTATAGTTCTTGGTCCAAAATTACAAATTTTCTCTGAAAGAACACACAAAACGTTCGTATGTTTAGTAAATAATCACATATTAATGTTGTTTTCCCCACTTTACTGTGATTTTTCTGATATTCGTCTGTCAGTTCTATTACTTTATGCATAATCTGCACTAACTGCATCATGTATTTCTCCAGCTTACATACAAGCGCCATTTCCCTTCGTTCAGAGAAGTGGCTCTTCAGTTCCTTCAATGTCTGGTTGTAGTTCTTTGCACAGCAAAGAACTTGGCATAGTAATCATGTCGGCTCTTGTCGAATGTCACCACATGGAATGGCTCTGCCATTGACAAGCGCGTTTCCTGAAGCCATCAACTCACCAAAAAAGAAGCAAAAGAAATAACAATGAAAAAGGTTTTCCAAAGAAACGAAGAATGGCACCCCTAAAGGATGCCATTCTTTTTATTGAAGTCCGTATAGCTGTTTTTCAATGCCTGAAGGTCATCACGCACACTCATCAGACGCGTCAGCACCTCTGCTTTCTCTGAATATTGGCGCACTTTATTACTACTTAGTTTACAAAGATACGAAATCTTCAGCAAGCGAACAGCACTTTTTTATTTCTTTACCTTAATAACAGTCCTCCCCGTCTTCGTCCCAGACATTGTAATGACGACTTAAACCTGTATTAACCTCGGTACCAGGATTAATTCCTCCTCCATTTTCTGTTTCTCCTACTTGTAAATAGGAGCCTGCCAGCAGGGGATCTGCCTTGGTAAGCAGTCCCCTTGTGACGGGTTGTTGATATGTTTTCTTCATCTGTTTCATACCTTTTAGAGTTACTTTATCAAGATCTTCTTACCATTCTTAATATAGACGCCACGTCCAGCCTTCTCTACGCGTTGTCCCTTCAGGTTATAGAGATGCTCATTGCTGTTGGTGAACAGTTCGAAATTGCTGATATTAGTGGTTTCATCATCCTCGAAAGCAATGCTGATACCACGAGCTTCCTCTGAACCTGACATAAACGAGGTAGGCACCTGCAGGTAAGCCTTTTGGGCTCCAAGCGTTGCCGTCTCCGAGGGAGCGAAGAATCCATATTCGCCGTCCACCTTGTTGAGCAGGAAGTTGCTCATGTCGCCAGAAGTCTTGGCAATCGAGCTTGCAGTGAGGTTTGCTTTGAGCATATTCATATAGTAGGCCTGCGAAGTGCTATATGGAATCTTATAGGTCACATCAGCCTCACCCTTCAGATAGAGACCTGTGCCAGCAGGAACGTCATAGACACGTACCAGAAGTACCTGAGATTCTGCCTTGTTATAGCCAGCGGCGATGTAAGCCTTGAGTTCACTGCCGGTGAAGTTCAGGTCTTGAGCGCAGCTGAAGGTACCCACGCCCTGAGCCAGAGTAATGAACTCCTTCGTAGCGTTGAAGGTAGCTACAACAACCACGTTGCCAGTAACATTATGGATAGCGTACTGCCCGTCAACCACGTATGCAGTCACATCCTCACCGTTCACAGTCAGCGTATTCAGTGTGCGATCCTCGTCTTCTTCGATGGTGATGACAACGTTGTCGCCATACATCGGTGAGTAGTTGTCGGCAGTCACGCCACCACCCGTGATGCTGACGGTGAAGCTCTTCTTGCCCCATGTAGCGGTGTACGAGCGGTCGCCCGTAGAGCCCGTAGCGATGACTACGCTCTCAGTGGCGGCATCAAGTCCTGTGCCTGTCCATCCGAGGAAGTCATAGCCGTCGCGTGTCGGGTTGTTCAGTGTGAAGGTTTCACTTTCTATGGTGTAGTTTGTTGGGTTGGCTTCTGCTACGTCACCACCATCCAGGTTGTAGGACAGTGTGTAAACAATTGCTGTCCACGTAGCATTGATGGTCACGTTCTGTGCGGGAATAGTTGCGGGAATCTCAGCATCCCATCCTGCAAAGGTATAACCCTCGCGAGTCGGGTTGGCGGGAGCCGTCACCTCAGAAGCGTAGTTCTGCTGGATAGCGTCAACCTCGGTTCCGCCGTTGCTGTTGAACGTGATGGTGTATTGGTTGATGGTCCACTGTGCTGTCAGCTCGATGTTCTCAGCGGGAATGGTTTCGGGAACTGCGGGAGTCCATCCTGCGAAGGTGTAGCCTGTGCGGGTCGGGTCATCGGGAGCCGTCACCTCAGAAGCATAGTCCTGCTTGATGGCATCGACCTCGGTTCCGCCGTTGCTGTTGAAGCTGATGGTATATTGGTTAATCTGCCAAGTGGCGGTGTAGGCCTTGTCGCCTGTGCTGCCATGAGCGATAGTCACCTCCATCAGTGCGTCGCCCTCGCCGTTCAGCTTCCATCCCTTGAAGGTATGACCTGTCTTGGTGGGGTTGTTGAGGGTGATGGCTTCGCTTTCGATGGTATAGGTAGCGGGATTCTCTGCCGAGCCTCCGTCGAGGGTCAGTGCAATCTGATATTCAATCGGTGTCCAAGTGGCGGTGTAGGACTTGTTGCCTGTGCTGCCAGCAGCAATGGTCACCTCCATCATAGCGTCGCCCTCGCCGTTGAGCTTCCAACCACTGAAGGTGTAGCCGTTCTTGGTGGGGTTGTTGAGGGTGATAGCTGCACTCTCAATCGTGTAGTTGGCGGGGTTGGCTGTAGCCACAGAGCCACCTGCGAGTTCATAGTTCAGTGTGTAGCTGATGGCAGAGAACGTAGCATTGAGTGTCACGAATTCTTCGCCTTCCGCATTGGTGCGGGTCTGCTGCTCACTGAGTGCGGGCAGTGGGCTTACAGCTTCTTCGTTGTCGGTCAGAGCCGTCAGCTCATAGCCTTCGTCAGCAGTCAGCGTATAAACAACAGCATCCTCCTTCGGCTGGCGATACTGCTCTGTGCCGTTGCTGGCTGTTGCCTCAGCAGTAACGATGGAACCATGGGTTGAAGCCGTCAGAGTCACAAGCGTTGACCAGTGATCTATATTCGTGAAGTTCTCCCAAATACTGGCAGCAGCGTATGCTTCCTTAGTACCTGCAGGGACAAACAATGTTGCAGAACTATAGGCTCCACTTGCAAAGACATTTTCGTTGATGGCAATAGGTGTAAGCCAGGGAACTTTCACGCTGGACAACTCCGCTCCAGAGAACAAATTGTTGGGAATGGCAGTCACCTGCGGGCCGAACTCTACGCTGGTGGCACCCGGGAAGAAACACTGGTTGCCCTCTGTCGTTAGATCACGACCGAGATACAAAGTGTAGTTCGAATTCACCTCGTTAAGAGGATGATAATCGGTGCCGAGCCACTGAAGTGCCGTTTCACCGTCTTCGATGGTGATGGCGGTCAACCCGTCGCAATCGTAGAACGCATGAGCACCTACGCTCTGTACCGAGGCTGGGATGGTGATGCTGGTGAGGGCTGAGCAGCTGAACAGCATATTCTCGGGAATAGCCGTCAGCTTCCTGCCAAGTGCAAGCGTAGTAAGCTTGTTACAGCCAGAGAAAGCATAATCACCGATGGTGATTACATTCGCGCCCAGAGCGATAGACTGTGCTGTCACACTCTCGTCCGTACCAGTATTCTGGAATGCATAATCACCGATAGTGGTCACACCACTGCCCATCGTCACAGAGGCCAGCTTATTAGCACCGTCAAACAGGTATGGGTTGACGGCTGTCACCCGGTCGCCAATCATGACGCTGGTGGCACCCGGGAAGAAGCACTGGTTGCCCTCTGTCGTCAGATTACGTCCGAGATACAGCGTGTAGTTGGCATGCACCTCGTTTAGCGGATGATAATCGGTGCCGTTCCATTCAAGTGCCGTCTCACTGTCTTCGATGGTGATGCTGGTCAACCCGTCGCAATCGTAGAAAGCATGAGCACCTACGCTTTGTACAGAGGCTGGGATAGTGATGCCGGTAAGAGCTGAGCAGCTGAATAGCATATTCTCGGGAATAGCCGTCAGCTTCCTGCCAAGTGCAAGCGTAGTAAGCTTGTTACAGCCAGAGAAAGCATAATCACCGATGGTGATTACATTCGCGCCCAGAGCGATGGACTGTGCCGTCACGCTCTCGTCAGTACCGGTATTCTGGAATGCAGACGCACCGATGGTGGTCACGCCGCTACCCATCGTTACGTTGGCCAATTTAGTAGCACCTTCAAACAGGTGCGGGTTGACGGATGTCACCTGGTCGCCAATCACCACGCTGGTGGCACCCGGGAAGAAACACCAGTTGTCTGCTGTCGTCAGATTACGTCCGAGATACAGCGTGTAGTTGGCATGCACCTCGTTAAGCGGATGATAATCGGTGCCGTTCCATTCAAGTGCCGTCTCACTGTCCTCGATGGTGATGCTGGTCAACCCGTCGCAATCGTAGAAAGCATGAGCACCTACGCTTTGTACAGAGGCTGGGATAGTGATGCCGGTAAGGGCTGAGCAGCCGAACAGCATATTCTCGGGAATAGCCGTCAGCGTCGTACCAAGGTCAAGCGTCGTTAGCTTGCTACAACCATAGAAGGCGCCCGCGCCAATGGTTGTCAGCTTCAATTGACTAAGGTCTATGCTGGCCAGATTAGAACAGCCATAGAAGGCAGAAACACCAATAGATGTCAGGCTCGTAGCATTGCTCAGGTCAACAGACTGCAGACCTGTGCAACCATTGAAGGCATTGTCGCCAAGGGCAGTCACCTTCGGACCGATGGTCAACTCTTCGACGGTGTTGAATTCTGTACACGAGCGATTTTCTACACTCGACACTATATTGCGGCCAAGGTAGATTGTCTTAGTACATTGCTCACCACCTGCTTCGCCATTCTGGAAGGCACCATAGTAGTTGTTCTCTAACGTCAGCGGTGTATCACCGTCCTCAATCCGCACTGATACCAATGCATTGATAAAGTTGAATGCCTCGTTGCCGATGGTCAGCACAGAAGCGGGGATGCTGACAGAGGTAATGGCTGAACCTCTAAAAGCTGCTGCACCAATGCGCGTCACGGTAGAGGGCATAGTGATGCTGGTCATCTTGCTACAACCGAAGAAGGTATTGTCGCTGATGGTCGTCAGCTGTGATTGACTGAGGTCTATGCTGGCCAGATTAGAACAGCCATAGAAGGCGCTAACGCCAATAGATGTCAGGCTCGTAGCATTGCTCAGGTCAACAGACTGCAGACCTGTGCAACCATTGAAGGCATTGTCGCCAAGGGCAGTCACCTTCGGGCCGATGGTCAACTCTTCGACGGTGTTGAATTCTGTACACGAGCGATTTTCTACACTCGACACTATATTGCGGCCAAGGTAGATTGTCTTAGTACATTGCTCACTACCTGCATCGCCATTATGAAAGGCACCATAGTAGTAGTTCTCTAACGTCAGCGGTGTGTCGCCGTCCTCAATCCGCACTGATACCAATGCATTGATAAAGTTGAATGCCTCGTTGCCGATGGTCAGCACAGAAGCGGGGATACTGACAGAGGTAATGGAGGAACTTTTAAAAGCTTCGGCTTCAATTCGCGTCACGCTATAAGTCACATCCTCATTAGTCACACTAGACGGAATGACCAAGTCGCCGGTAACACTTGTCGAGGTAGCTTTAACCGATACGGTCTTTGTCTCGTCATCGGTCACCGTGTAGGTAAAGTCACCTTGTGTAAATGTTGTCTGTGCCCATCCGGCTATCGCCGTGAGAACGAACAGGAATGAAAATAGTAGTCTTTTCATAGTCTCTTTCTTTTTATTTGTTAATATGATTGTGCAAATAAAGCAAAAAAGGGACATATAGGGACTAACAAAAAACGCAAATCGACTAACAATTGCAAGAAATGTTAGTCGATTTACCCTTTAAGTATGAGAAAGCTATTAGGAAGGTTGACTGTCCTTCCACTCCTTAGGTGTCATACTGGTAATGGCCTTGAAGGTGCGAAAGAACGACATTTCGTTGGCGAAGCCCGATTGCAGCGCAACGGCTGCCACCTTGATGTCAGGCTGACTGACAAGCAACTGCTTGGCATAGTCAATACGGTAGGCGTTGACAAACTGCGAGAAGGAACAGCCACGTGCTGCCTTGATACAATCTGACACGTTACGGCTGTTTGTACCTGCCATCTCGGCTACATCGGCCACCTTCAGCTCGCTGTTCAAATAGGGTTTCTCATTCTCCATCAGGTCGCAGATACGCGCCAACAACAGATTGTCGGGCAGAGTAGAGTCGTCAGGCACAGCAACAGACTGTGGTTTCCGTTTTCTTCTGAGGAGCCATAAAGCGGCGGCACCGCCCGTCAATACGGCAATGAAGAGTAGCGACAGCCAGAGCCAGCCGTTACCGGCCTCTGCTTCAACATCGTCGGTGGTACCAAGGTGGAATCGATACACAGTGGCAAAAGGAGTGAAATTATTGTCGGTAATGCCGCCTGTCATCAGCAGATCGCCATCGGGCAGAAGCACAGGAGTAGAGAAAGGCAGGGAATCCTGTAGTTCCGTCTCATAGAGAGTAAGGTGAGCGGGCTGCTTGTCGTACTCCACAGCGAGGACATACAGATGGAATCTCTCGTCACGCCCCACGACATAGCCTCGGTGGATAGCACGATCGACTATGACAGACGTGAACCACTCCAAGCGTCTTCCTGCCTCAACGCTCATGGGGATGCTGCAATCGGTAGGCAGCAATTGAAGGTCGGTGCCCTCCAGTTTGGCTATAGCTGCCTCTTGGCTCTTTTTGTTAAGTACCAAGAGCAGATAGGCGTACTGGCACGAATCCTGACTGATACGACTGGCTTCGGCCGGTTTGGGAAGCAGCACGGATATGGGATACCACTCGTTGAACAGCGGCATCTGCGGAGCATCGCCTTTCAAGCGATCCACAACTACTGTATCGGAGTTGAGAGCCATGTGTCCGTCCATGCATCCTATGACGAGGGCATCGTCTGAAGCTATCGGGAAGATGAAAGGAGAAGCCCGGAAGGCCGACACCGCCTTGACGAACTTGTTCTGTCGCGAACCATCGAACACCTCCATGCAGTCTTCCTCGTAAGAGTTGCCACTGATGAGCACACGTCCGTCTGCCAGCAGGGCCGATGAAGGGAAGAAGCGTTTCTTCTCCATGCAGCCATAGCCCTCAAAAGTGCGTGTCTCAGGATCAAAAAGTTCCACGGTAAAAGTCTGTCCTATGCCTAAGGCTTTCTCATGACCAGCAGCCAGTAGCACTTTGCCCGATGGAAGTGGCTGGCACAAGCCGTGGTCGTGGGGATAGACCATAGGCAACACATGCCACTCACCGTTCTCGAAATACTCGGCGGTGGGCGTGGGTACGAAACCCGAAGTATGACCTCCCATGACGTATGGGATGCCATTAATGACCAGCGTGCTTCCTCCACTACGTGGTATGTTAAGGTCGGGCAGCCGCTCCACCTGCACCTTCTTCACGGTACAGGATATGGAGGCAGCAGTCTTTTGCTGTGCCTTAGCACCCGAGGCGAGCATCAGGATTAATAAAACAAATAAGGTTCGCACGTTCATTTTTCTATTATTACCTAAATTCCACCACGACAACCCTATATCCGTGCTGTTGGCTTGGATGGCATAGGCATTATGATATTTGTATTGCAATAGTTCCATACGCTATTCTTCCTGTTCGTAATAGTAAGAGTAGTCTATGCCTTTCATAAAAATCTCACGGTCATCAATCTCATCTGTCATTGCACCGTTAAGCAAAGCCTTAATGTATGTCGCGTCAGTGGTACTTCTCCGCATCGCTTCCAGATAGCGTTTCTTGTCTATCTGACTCCAATCGACACACAGCTTCAGGCGTTTCTTGAACATCAGGTCCAGCCAGATGCGAGTAGAACGCCCATTGCCCTCCATAAAGGGATGTGCCACGTTCATCTCTACATACTTATTGACTATCTCATCGAAAGAAGTTTCAGGCATCTGTTCAATGAGCCTCAGATTCTGCATCAGATATTCGGCGCGACAAAACAGCGTACCGTCTTTCCAGATGGTCTTGGTGCGTATTTGCCCGGCAAAGTCATAGAGTCCGCCGAAGAGGTAGGCATGAATCTGTTGTAGGCACTTCACCGTTCCTGGCTCCATACTGTCAAGCAACCCACTCTCTATCAGCGTGTATGCTTTCTTCTTGCTTTGCCCGTCAATGCTGTTGTCGCTATAGGTGAACCAATTGAGAAAAGCATTAGCCCGATTGTTGGGATAGTGCATGGCCAAAGTTTGCACGCCCTCCGCATCCAGCGCATCGGCCTTACGTTGTTTGCCGTCAGGCGCCTCGAATTTGAAGTCGTGAGTGATACTCACGAGTTGAATGCTGTCAATGTTTAACTTCTTTTTCAGCCAACGCCAGTAGTTACCGGCCTTTACATAATCCTCTTCATCATTGATGGCCCGCACAATGTCTGTAGCCGAAAACCACCACTTTAGGTGCTCTTCGTCCCAGACGGCCCGTACCTCACGGTCGTTAAAAAAACGGATAGACTTTTTGCTCATGCCATTGCTATGTTAATAATAATACAATGAGTTACAAATACCATGAAACGACGATTTCAGAACCTCATGTTGTTCCGCCTTCCATTGGCGAGAGGCTGTGCGTAAGCTTCTGAACGAGATGGAATACATTCTTCTATGAAAGAGTTAGTGGGTGGCCTGCCACCAGGCGGTGGTCTGCAGGGCAGGTTGGAAGAGAGTGTTGGTGGTAGGGTCGGAAACGGTGATGCCCGAATAGGTGTTGATGAAATGGTCCAGGCCGTCAAACTTGGAATAATAGTAGGCAGTATGTGTCTTATGGGGAACGAGTCGTTGGAGCAGGTCGTGGGCTTGGCTGCGCAGGTCGGCATCGGTGCAGAGCTTCTCTATATAGTCGCCAAGGTCGTAGAAGGCGTGCTTGCTGGCGTGGTTCTGAGAGAAGCCGTCGTAGGCTTGCAGTAGTGGCTCTTGTGCACGGTCGAAGGTGAAGCGGCTGTTGATGGTCTTCATGAGAAAGGCCAGGCGGCCAATTTCCCGGCAGTCGATGACAGAGTAGGTGCCGTAGGGCATGTCATAGCGGCTATAGAAGCTGTTGAAGGCCGTCATGATGTTGTCGAAGTCTGGCGGAGTGGTTGTCAGGAAGTGGAACAGGTCGCTGTAGGGCATGCCGTAGGCCATGATTTCTGCGGGAGAAGCCAGCAGGTAGTCGGTGACATCTTTCAGTTCGTAGGCCACTTCTGCACAGGCCATGTAGCAGTCGTCGAAGAGAATGTAGTCTGTGTGCATTCCTGCGTCGGCCATGGCTGTTGCCAGGTCGGCAGTCTCCATGTTGGTTGTAGAAGTCTCGCCGCCGATGAATTTGGCGATGCGGCGGTTGGGGTAGTAGGTGCCGTAAGGCACCCATCCCATGCCGTGGCATCCAACGATCAGTGAATAGTGGCCGCCGTAGGGATGTGCCAGTTGTTGGACGTCACGCAGCAGGGTTGTCATGCTCTCTTTGTTCAGCATGGGAAAGTCCTGATAGCTTTTCAAGGTCTGCTCGATGACGGTTCCGTTGGCATAGATGTATTCTGTCAGAGTTCCCGAAGTGTTGCTTTGGCCCTGATAGACCACCAGTCGTGTGTTGCCAAGTCCGTGAGTCTTGATGTTGGCCTTGATGTCGTCACGGTTCTGCTGGAGAGCGCGGGCAAGGGTTGGCGTGTGGGGCTGCACCACGAGGATGGTTTGTGTAGCCAGATAGTTAGGCACGATGGGTGTCTCGTCGTCATCCTTGCAGCTTGCCGTTGTCAGTACAACAGCAACACACAGCATGAGTGTTCTTATCACTTTAAGCATTTTTCTTTACTCTTCACTTTTAACTCTCTGTCACTTCCCAAATATCGTTGGTCTCGAGTAGTTCTTCGAAGTTGTGGTATGGCTTTTTGGCACTCACCTCCTGCAGCTGGGCATGCACAGCCTGGTCGTAGGTGGGAGCCTCCACGTCGCGGATAACGCCCAATGCCACGGGGAATCCGTGCTCATTGTCCATCATGGCCAGCTTCAGTTGCAAGGTGTTGTCTTGGCAGTGGGCGTCGTGCACAAGCAGGTCTTTCTCCGTGATGCCGTCTTCGCCTATCTTCACCACGCGCAGTCCGAAGCCTTCCTGCACCAGTCCGTATTCGTTGTTTTCGCCGAAGATGAGGGGTTGGCCGTGCTTGACATAGATGGCATTGCGGGAGCGTTCTTCTTTTTTATAGACACTGTCGTAGCAGCCGTTGTTGAAGATGACACAGTTTTGCAGAATCTCACATACGGAAGCCCCCTTGTGTTGCTGTGCGGCCTTGAGAATCTCTATGGTAGCGGGAGCATCGGTTGCCACAGCACGGGCGAAGAAGTTGCCTCGTGCACCGAAGCAAAGCTCTGCCGGACGGAAGGGGTCTTCCACCGTTCCGTAGGGACTGGACTTCGACACGAAGCCACGCGGCGAGGTCGGGGAATATTGTCCCTTGGTCAGTCCGTAGATGCGGTTGTTCAGCAAGATGATGTTGATGTCGATGTTTCGGCGCATGGCATGTATGAAATGATTGCCGCCGATGGCCAGTCCGTCACCGTCACCACTGATTTGCCAGACAGTAAGGTCGGGGTTGGTGACCTTGGCACCGGTGGCAATGGCGGCAGCACGGCCATGGATGGTCTGCATGGCATAGGTGTTCACATAGTAGGGCAGTCGGCTGGAGCAGCCAATGCCGCTGATGACGGCCGTCTGGTGGGGGGGCACACCAATTTCGGCCATGGCCTTATGGAGGGATGCCAGGAAAAAGTGGTCACCGCAGCCCGGACACCAGCGGGGCTGTCCCTTCTTGAAGTCAGAAACTCCCCATGCTGTCTCTTTCGAGGGAGAGGAGTGTTGGATATTGTCTGTCATAGGAAGATTGCAATTCGTGTTATTATTTGGAGGTTATCATTTTTTCGAAGGCTTGCACCAGTTCGCTCACCACGAAGGGCTGGCCCTTTACCTGGTTGTATTTCTCTGGTGTAAAACCATAGATGCGGATGCGCAGGTAGGCGCGGAACTGTCCGAGGTTTTGCTCGGCCACCACTACTTTTTTATATTTGAGGAGCACGTCGCGGGTGTTGCGTGGCAGCGGATTGATGTACTTGAATTGTGCCAACGCCACCTTGTGACCCTTCTGGCGCAGCTCCTGCATGGCAGAATACAGGTGACCGTAGGTGGAGCCGAAGCCCACGATAAGCAGGTCGGCATCGTCTTTATCGCCCTCAACCTCCAGGTCGGGAACAGGAATCTTCTGTACCTTGTCGTAACGCAGGCGGTCCATCAGGTCGTGGTTCTCGGGGTCGGTGCTGATGGCACCGGTCTCGCCGTCTTTCTCCAGTCCGCCGAGAATGTGCTGATAGCCCTCTTGGCCAGGTACGGCCCAGTAGCGCACATTGGTCTCGGCATCGCGCTTATAGGGTGAATACTTGTATTTCTGTTCTTCTGTGACATAGTGGGGATGAATCTCTGGCAGCTCACTCATCTTGGGTAGCTTCCAAGCGGCAGAGCCGTTGGCGATGAAGGCATCGGTGAGCAGGATGACAGGCGTGAGGTGTTCCAAGGCTATCTTGGAAGCCATGTAAGCGGCATCGAAGCAGTCGGTGGGACTGGTGGCGGCAATGACCGGCATAGGACTCTCTCCGTTGCGGCCGTAGAGGGCCTGCAACAGGTCGGTCTGCTCGCTCTTTGTGGGCAGTCCGGTGGAAGGTCCGCCGCGTTGCACGTCGATGACCACCAGCGGCAACTCGTCGATGACGGCCAGGTTGATGGCCTCACTCTTCAGGCAGATGCCCGGTCCGGAGGTGCTGGTGGCGGCCAATGCCCCGGCAAAGGCGGCCCCTACGGCTGAGGCGCAGCCGCTGATTTCGTCTTCACACTGCACGGTGATGACCCCCATCGACTTGTGTTTGGCCAGTTCGTGAAGGATGTCGGTAGCCGGTGTGATGGGGTAGGAGCCGAGGAACAGGCGAAGGCCAGCTTTCTCGGCAGCTGCCATTAGACCATAGGCTGTGGCCTTGTTGCCGGTGATGTCCATATAGCGACCCGGCTTCTTGTGTTTCGACTCGATGCGATAGGTGGCCGGTACCGAGGCGTGGGTGTTGGCTCCGTAGTCATATCCAGCCTGCACCACGCGGATGTTCATCTCGGCAATCTGAGGTTTCTTGGCAAACTTTGTGCGCAGGAAACTGTTGACCAGTTCCAAGTCGCGGTTAAAGAGCCAGCAGACGATGCCCAGTGCAAACATGTTTCGACTCTTGAGCAAAGCTTTATTGTCGATGTTTCCGTTGTTTTCTGTCGTTCCTGTCTCCTTCACCATGCGAGTGATGGGGCAGGCGATGACGCGGTCGGGGTCGATGCCCATCTCCAGCAGGTAGTCGTCGGAGGCAAACTGTGCCTTCTTCAGGTCATTGGGACCGAAGGCATCCGTATCGATGATGATGGTGGCCTGCGGTTTGGCATAGCGATACTGTGTCTTCAAGGCGGCGGCATTCATGGCCACCAGCACGTCGCACTTGTCGCCGGGGGTATATACCTGGCCGGTGCCGATGTGCACCTGAAAGCCGCTGACACCGGTTAGCGACCCCTGCGGGGCGCGGATGTCTGCCGGATAGTCGGGGAAGGTAGAGATGCCGTTGCCCACGGTGGCCGAGATGGTGGAAAAGATATTGCCGGCAAGCTGCATACCGTCGCCGGAGTCGCCGGAAAAGCGTACGACAACCTGATCTAATTCTTTCACTTCTAATTGTTCGGGCATATTGTTCATTTTTATTTTTATTTTCACTTTCACTTCCGCTTTTAATTCCGAGAGCAGAATTGTTCTTTAATAGTTAAACGAGGAGCCGCCAAGGAACTCGCGGAGAAGCGAGGTGGGTGGCAGCGATTGGATGTTCACCGGCTGTATGTAGCGCAGGAATTTGCGCAGGCGGTAGGCCTCCGCATATTCCGGGCAGTTCTCAGGAACCATCTCCAAGACGCTGTCGGCCTGAGAGCGGATGACGGCCAGCTCATAGATCATGGCCGTATTGAACATCACGTCGGCATGTTCTTGATAAGGGAAAATCCACTTGTTCTCTCCGGCTCTGACGCTGGGCCAGCGGTGAATGGTTTCTTGAGCCGAGCAGCCGCGGTACTTGTAATCGCGGATGATGCGGCGCAACAGGCGGTTGTCGGTTGTGGGGATGTAGTTGTGGTTGTCCAAGAGGATGGTGGTGAGGGCCGAGGCATAGATGCGGAACTTCTGTTCATCGGGAATCTGGGCCGTCAGCTCTGGGTTCAGGGCATGGATGCCCTCCACCACCAAGATGTCGTTGGGTTTGAGAGACAGGCGTTTGCCGCTCTTGACGCTGCGCCCTGCGGGGAAGTCGTAACGCGGAAGTTCCACCTCCTCACCGCGGAAAAGGGCGTTGAACTGCTCATTGATAAGAGAAATGTTCAGGGCGTGGATGCTCTCGAAATCATATTCACCGTTCTCGTCTTTGGGTGTCTCCTCACGGTTCACGAAGTAGTCGTCCAGAGAGATGGGCACAGGATGGATGCCGCTGGTCAGCAGCTGAACGGAGAGACGCTTGCAGGTGGTGGTCTTTCCGCTCGACGATGGTCCGGCGATGAGGACGAGGCGGGGCCTGCGCTCGGCTATGAGGTCGGCAATCTGTCCGATCTTCTTTTCCTGCAAGGCCTCGGAGACGTTGATGATGATGTTGGCATGCCCCTCCTGCACGGCAGCGTTAAACTCCCCCACGGTGCTGATGCCGAGAATGTTCTGCCAGCGGTGGTGCTCCTTGAAGATTTCAAACATCTTGTCCTGTCGGATTAGCTCACCCAGCTTCGAAGGGTCGTTCTTGTCGGGAATGCGTAGCAATAGTCCGTCGTAGTATTTCTCCAGTCCGAAGAGATACAGCTGTGAGGTGTTGTAGAGCATGGCACCGTAGAAATAATCTACAAAGCCGTCAATCTCATAGTAGGTTGTATAGAGGTTGCCGAGCGTTTCCAGAAGTTTCACCTTGGAGAGGGTGCCGAGCTCCTTGAAGGCTTGGATGGCTTCTTCCGTGGGCTTTTCGTAGCGGTGGATGGGAAGCTGAGCTTCAATGATTTCCTTCATACGGTTTCTGATGTGCTCAGTGTCGAGTAGGGTCAGGTCGCGTCCGATATGGAGGTCGCAGTAGTAGCCGTTGGATACGGGAATGTCGATGACCACGGAGCCTTGGGGAAAAAGATCGTGCACAGCCTTGCAGAGCACGAAGAACAGAGAGCGGGTATAGGTGCGGTGGCCCGAAGCCGACTGAATGCCTAAGAACTCTACATCCTTGTTCCTATAGACACGGTATTTCAATCCCTCAACCTTGTTGTTTACCTTGGCTACAATGGGGCCATACGGAATGTCAGTGCCCGTCATTGGGAAAATCTCGGCCAGCGAGCTTCCAACGGGCACCGTTATCTTCTTTTGTGTATTGACACAACGAATTTCGACATGTTCCATCATACATGGTTTTCTTGGTCATGCAAAAATACGAATATTTTTTTGATGTGGAAGAAAAAACAGACAAAAACTTTGAAGAATCGAATAATTCAATTAAATTTGCAGACAAATCAAATATGGAATGCTTGAATAAGGCTAAGCACTATTAACAAATTATCCCATTAATTCTACATTCATGTCAATCTGGGTTATCTTTAAGCTGTTGGGTTCGCTCGCACTCTTGATGTTCGGTATGAAGTCAATGAGTGAAGCCCTTCAGAAAATGGCGGGTCCTCAACTGCGCCATGTCTTGGGCGCCATGACAACCAATCGTTTTACCGGTCTGCTGACGGGTATGTTTGTAACCGCTTCCGTACAGTCGTCAACGGCCACCACGGTGATGACGGTATCGTTTGTCAATGCCGGACTCCTCACCCTGGCACAGGCCATCTCGGTCATCATGGGTGCCAACATCGGAACGACACTCACGGCATGGATTATGGCTGCGGGAACATCGTTTGATATCTCCGTGCTGGTCTATCCGGGTTTCTTCGTCGGAATCATCCTCATCTATCTGAAGAAGCGCCGCTACATCGGAGACTTTCTCTTTGGTCTGGCCTTCCTGCTGCTGGGTCTGACAACCTTGAAATCTACAGGTATGGAGATGGACCTGGGACACAACGTGGCAGTGGTGAACTTCTTTAAGTCGTTCAATCCAGACTCGTTCCTGACAACGCTTATCTTCCTGGTGCTGGGCGGCTTTATGACGTTCTGTGTGCAGTCGAGCGCAGCAGTCATGGCCATTACCATGTTGCTCTGCGCAACCGGTGCCATGCCCATCTATCAGGGTATTGCCCTGGTGCTTGGTGAAAACATCGGCACCACCATCACCTCTAACCTCGCTGCCATGTCAGCCAACGCACAGGCCCGCCGGGCAGCACTGGCCCACATGTTCTTCAACGTCTTTGGCGTCATCTGGATATTGATGGTCTTCCACCCCTTCATCGACACGGTCATCAGTATCGTGGACTATGTGGGCGGTGCTTCGGGAAAAGACATGAGCCACATGAACTCTAACGACAAGCTGACCTTCATTCTGGCAGCCTTCCACACCTGCTTCAACGTCATCAATGCCGGAATTCTCATCTGGTTCATTCCGCAGATAGAGAAGTTTGTCTGCTGGGTCATCAAACCTAAGAAGCAAGACGAAGAGGAGGACTTCCGCCTGCACTTTATCACGGCTGGCTTCATGAAGACTCCGGAACTCTCGGTGCTGGAGGCTCAGAAGGAGATACGCGCCTTTGGCGAACGTATGCAGCGTATGTTCGGCATGGTGCAAGACCTGCTCAACGAATCGTCAACGGCTACTGGCAGTAAGAAGAATGGCAAGAATGTGGAAGAGTTCAACCGCTTGTTCTCGCGCATCGAGAAATACGAAAGCATCTCCGACAGCATGGAACTGGAGATTGCCAAATATCTGGAGAGCGTCAGCGACGCCCATCTCTCTGATGACACCAAAGCCAAGATTCGTGCCATGCTGCGAGAGGTTAGCGAACTGGAGTCTATCGGCGATGCCTGCTACAATATGGCACGCACTATCAACCGTAAGTTCAGCGATAAGCGCGACCACTTCAACGAGAAACAATACGGACACCTGCACCAGATGATGCAACTCACGGAACAGGCTCTGACACAGATGAACCTGCTGATGGGCGGCCGCAAGGATTCCTACGACGTGAACCGCACGTTCAACATTGAAAACGAGATCAATAACTATCGCAACCAGCTGAAGGCCCAGAACATCATTGACGTGAATAACCACGAATACACTTATGCCGAGGGAACGATCTACATTGACCTCGTCAACGAGTGCGAGAAGCTTGGAGACTATGTCGTCAACGTCGTTGAGGCTCGTATGGGACTGCGTTTTCGCTAAATTTTTTTCGCTCGTGCACAGCGACGCTTTCATAGCGACGCGAAGAAAGAACTTCCGAAAGATGAAAGAGTGTGCGTCATTTTGACACACACTCTTTTTGTACTATCTATGATTCCCATAAGTGCGACTTATGGAACAGACTCCTAATGAGTGTCACTTCGTGACAGAAATCATGTAAATAGTTTCAAAATATGTCTGTTTGATTTCAGCGATATGTGAACTTTTGTCCTGTCAAAGGATAGCGTCTATCCCTCAATAACAACCTTTCTATCTACCAATATAATTTATTTTACTTTGCAATATAATTTATTTTACTCTGTAATATAATTTATTTTACTTTGCAATATAATTTATTTTACTTTGCAATATAATTTATTTTACTCTGTAATATAATTTATTTTACTTTGCAATATAATTTATTTTACTCTGTAATATAATTTATTTTACTTGATAATAGGAATGCTCTCAGGTGATTAAAAGGCTGGTTTCAGCAGATAAATAGTCTGGGATGAGAAGATAAGAAGTGTAGGGGAAGTGTGAAAATCAACGTGACAAAAATGAGGATGTGCCTATTTGAAGTGAACCCCGAAAGTTAGACAAAAAACTTTCGGGGTTTATTATGAATCACGAGTTCATGTTGCCGCAAAGATGTTGATGTTCGCAGTGATGGTTCTACAGGAGCTTCTTACTTGACGATGATCTTTTTGCCGTTCATGATGTAGAGACCCTTGGCGAGAGTTCCTCTGCTGTTTGTTATTGTTTTTTCGCTTTTTGTTGTTCCTTCGTTGTTCAAGTATGTTTTTTCACTTTTCACTTTCCTGCCTTGCAGGTCGTAGATGGCGTCATATAGTTTTTTCGGTCCATTGTTTTCAACCGACTGGATGCCGGTGGAATTGCCCTTGCATCTCAGCGTGAAGTTGTCGAAGCAGCACCAGTCTTCAGCTACCATGTTGTTGTTGCGGATGCCAATGCGCATGTCGCCACCGGCAAAGGTGAAGCTCATGGTATTGTGGTAGAGGTCGTATCTGTTGAAGGCCTCTTCTGCAGAGGCGACATTGTCGGGGAAGGTGTAGGGACTGTTGGTGTAGCTGGACTCCGAGTAGAGGCTCACGATGGGCTGAGAGTTGACTCCCTGGACATACATCTCTGCATTGAGGGTTTCGCCGCCGTTGACGTGGAGGTTGTAGCCATTGCCCTTGCTGCCGCAGCGGTAGAAGCTCTGCACGCCAAACTCGTAGTTGCCGGCCGGCATGTCGGGAAGGATCTGATAGAAGTCGAAGTTCTTGTTCCACTGCTCTGCCACATAGCCGTTGGCGGCTGTGAACGGTGTTCCTTGCCACCCGGTGTCACCCAGGCTGAAGTCGGAGTTCACCAGCAGTGCCGTCAGGTTGACTGCATGGCCGGCCGCGGCTTGTTCCCTGATATAGGATAGATATGTGTCAGCAGCGGTCTTGAGGGCGCTCAGAGCCTGTTGCATGGCAGCCTCCTCTTCGTCGAAGGTGCCGCTTTCGGCCAGAGCCCGCTCGGCCAGTGTGATGGCCGCACCGATGGAGGCTTCACCAGAGGTGCTGAAGAGGTCTTTTACGGTGGGAAGCAGCATCTTTACCTCCTCCCAGGTCTTCAGGTAGTTGTACTCACGTTCCGTGAGCTTGAGGAACGATCCGTGCTGAGGCTGCAGGGTACCTTGTATAAACTGTTTGTTGGTGGGGTTCAGACAGTGTTCGTCGAGGTCCATGAACTTATAGCCGCGACTGCCGCCATAGTTCATCCAAGCCACCTTCCAGTTCTTACTGCCAATGGGACGATAGACACTGGCGGCCTCAATGCCTTGGCCGTTTTCGTAGATGTCGAACCCAGGAACAATGGTCCACTGGCACAGCCCTGTGGCCTTGTCGGTCGGCACCAGCTGGGTGGCAACGGCCTGATAGAGGTGGAATACACCTTCCCACTTATAGACCATGACATACTGCTTGTCAATATCGTTCCACACGATGTCGGCGTCGATGACGTCATAGCCTGGGTCGAAGAGCAGGCGTGGCTCGGTTAGGACATTCAGGTCTTCGTCAAGCAACTGGTAATAGATACGGTGACGGTCGGGGAAGCCTACGGAGTAGTAGGCCATGTATTTCTCGGTCACGGGGTCGTAGATGACCTGCGGTGCCCAGGCTGCCGTCATCTGGTCGGCATTGGTCAGGCCGAGGGCGGCAAGGTTCTCTGGCGTTTCCAGGTCTATGAAGACTTCCTTGTCCCAGTGAACGAGGTCGTTGGAGATCATGAAGTCCATGATGTGGTTGCTGGTCCATCCGAGGCGAGAGGTCATGTCGGTGCCGGCCAGCATGAACTTGCCGTTTTGCATGCGGAAGACATAGGAGTCGCGCATGCCGCCGGTCTTGGTGTAGGCAGCGGTGCTGAACACCTCCTGACTGGAGAGCAGATCTGTCCAGGTCTGTCCATAGCGGCTTAGGGCATAGTTGGTGATTTCCTTGGAACCGTTCATGTGGGCATAGAGATAGCCGTACATCCCTTCATCCTCTTGTTCGTAGCGGGTGGCACTGGGCTTGACTTCGTCGGCCACGTCTTGAACTTTCAGTCGGAAGATGTTCAGAGAGTAGGGCGGAATGTCCAGTTCACTGAGGGAGGTGAGTGCCATGGGTGTTTCGGGCTTGACCCTGTCGGGGGCACTCATGGTGTTCTCTGTTGTGCCGCTCGTTGCTGTCAGGCGTACAACGGTGCCTTCGGTGGCCGACATGTTGGTCAGATTCAGCTGAACGGTCTGGGCCGAACCATGGGGATTGACCACCTTCAGAATCATCTCTCCCTGCTCTTCATCGAGCTGTACACTTTGGTAGATGGCCTGGTTAGAGGGTAGGGTGGCATCGTGGATCAGTTCATTGTTGATGTAGCATTTCACCTGTTGCCCATCGACCTCAATGCGCAGATCGTACCATTTGCTTGCCAGAATGGTGCCGGGAGCAGTGGTGATGGTGGTCTTCACACCGTCTTGGCAGATTTCTATGCCGTGCTGTGTGTTACCCCAGCCGCCCAGGTTCCACCAGACGTAGTTATTGGCATCCTTATAGTTGAAGAGGATGAGGAAGCCCTCGTTGCCACTCACTTTCCTGGCACGCAGGGTATAGGTGTACTTCGAGGCCTGGAAGCGAGTGTCATTGATGGAACGGCAGTCGTTGGCGGTGTTGTTTTGGCGCTTATAGCCATTGGAGATAACCCAGGTCCCGTTGATATTCGTCCATCCCTGGTTGGCAGAGAAGTCATCGCTGATAAGGGTTTCACCGGCCTCATTTGTCACCAGCACATCGTCAAAATAGCCGCTGGTGCCCCATGTTCCCAGTCCGATGGCGACGTTTTCCGACAGCGTGTTGCCGGTTTCAGTCCAAAGCAGATTCTGCTTACCGAGGTTGGTAGATAGCAGCTGTTGCACATGGTAGGAGGGGGTGACGAAGTTCTTGGAGGCATTGAAGTGAATCATATCGTAGGGCCAGCGCGGGTCACTCTCGTGCATAAAGATGGGTGCAAAGGAAGCCATGCGACAGACGTCGCTGTTCTTCTCCATGCCCAGCATGTAGATGGCTTCGCCCAAGGCGCTGTTCATGTTACCATAGGTGCCATAGGTGCCGGTCTCATTGGCGGCATACTCTCCGTTATAGACTCCGATGGTACGGCTATAGTTATCATACTTGTGGTAGTTGGAGCGCATCCAGGAGTTGCTGCGGTAGTAGTGCTCATCAACAAGTTCTACGGGGTAGTCGTTGCGCCATGAGGGATTGTCGGTACCCCACGCTTCCACATTTCCGATAGTGATGATTTCGGGATATTTCTCCTTGATGGCTTTGTAGAACAGGTAGTAGCGCTCGGCATAGTCTTGGCTTTGCTGAGAGGCGGCTGCCTGATAGTTCTCGTTGCCAATTTCTACAAATTTCAGTCCATAAGGCTCCGGGTGTCCGTTGGCGGCACGGCGGGCTCCCCAAGGGGTGGAGACATCGCCATTGGCATACTCGATAGCGTCAAGGGTGTTTTGTACCAGCGTGTCGAGGTCGGCTATCGGTATGGTGTAGCCGTGACCAAGTCCTACGTTCACGACAAACATGGGGGCGGCCCCCAGGTCTTCGCAGAACTGCAAATACTCGTCATAGCCGAGCCCGTCGCTGGAGCGATAGCCCCAGTTTACATTCTGATGACCGTTGCGGCCTTCGATGGGACCGATGGTTTTCTTCCATTGAAAGGCATTCTGGAAGCCGTCTGTTCCTTCCACGAAGCATCCGCCAGGAAAGCGCAGGAAGGTTGGCTTCGTGTCGGCCAGCAGTTGTGCCAGATCTGGCCGCATGCCGTTCTTGCGGTTTTTCCAAGTCTTCGGGAAGAGTGACACTACATCGACATGTAGTGTTCCGTTATTGGCTGTGAGCAGGGCAAACTGTCCGTTGGGTGAGGTGCCTGTGGCAGTGATGGTGGCGGTGTATTGTCGCCATTCGCCAACAGTGAAATCACCGGAAACGGTGGTCTCGCCACAAATGGTGGAACCGTTGTTTGACAAAAGCCTTGCAACAACATTTCCTGTGTATCCGTTATTGGAGGCTTTGGCCCAGAAGGAGAGGGTGTATGTCTCGCCTGCCACGATGTTGATACCCCAGAAGCCGCGGTTGGCAGCACCTTGCAGGTTTTCGGCCGATGCCGTTTTCGTGGTAATGGTCATACACTTCTCCTGAACATCGTTCAGTAGGTCGGTTCCATCAATGCGCAGAATGGCATTGCCAACGGCAGACCAATACTCCGGAACGGTGGTCGTGTTGAAGGTGATATCGTCTTCAAACGACCGGTTGCGGATGAGTTCTGCATACAGTCCTCCGTCTCCTGCATGGTTGATTTCTTCAAAGAACAGACCATATTGATAGGGACTAATCATGGGTCCGCGCTTTTGGGCGTCAACATTCATGACGATTTGTGCCTGCGTGGGCAGTATGGTCTGAAGCAGGACTATGATACAAATGACAACTTTCTGAGAAATTTTGTTCATGTGTAATATCTGTTTAGGTAAAAAAGTTTTTATAGGATAGAAGTCAAGGCTCTCATCCCCTCTGAGGCTCCTTTGCAGATGTGGGTGAGGTTGGGAATGCCACCTGTCGGCACTTCCTCGGGGTCGATGAGATAGATGGGGATGCCAGGCTGGCAGTAGCGCACGAGTCCGGCAGCGGGATAGACATTGAGCGATGTGCCGATGATAACGAAGATGTCGGCCTTGGAAGCCTCTTCAGCAGCGGGACTGATCATGGGCACCGACTCTCCGAAGAACACGATGAAGGGACGGAGCAGGGAACCGTCGCCCGCTTTCTCACCCGGCATCACCTCGCAGTGTTCGGCTGTGAGTTCACGAACATAGCGTTCGTCAAACTGGTCGCGTGAAGAGCATACCTTTGTCAGTTCGCCATGCAGGTGGATGATATGACTTGAGCCGGCTTTCTCGTGCAGGTTGTCCACATTCTGGGTGACCACGACGACATCGTATTTCTCCTCCAGGCTGGCTATCAGTCGATGACCTTCATTGGGCTCGGCACCAAAGAGTTTCTTGCGCAGGCCGTTGTAGAAGCTGTTCACGAAGTCAGGGTTGCGCTCCCAACCCTCATGGCTGGCCACCTGCTCAACCGGATAATTCTCCCAAAGGCCGTCGCTGCCACGAAAAGTCTTGAAACCACTCTCCACCGACATGCCGGCACCTGTCAGGAAAACAATTTTCTTCTTCATATTCATCCTTTTAATATTTTGTGAAGTCCAAGTGTTAATCATGCACAAAAATAATGTTTTTTGTCGAAATATGAGCTAACAATCACGAAAAATGTGTAACTTTGCCGAGTTTTTGAAAGTAAATGGTATAAATAAGGTATAAAGACATGGATAAAGTTAGCTACGCCTTGGGTCTCGGTATCGGTCGCCAGCTGTGCGACATGGGAGCCCGTGAGTTAAATATCGACGATTTCGCCCAGGCCATTAAAGACGTGATAGCCGGTGCGAAGAAACATGTTTCTGACGCAGAGGCTCAGACGCTGGTACAGAACTTCTTTGCTGAGCAGGAGAAGAAACAGCGTGCAGCTGCTGCAGAGAAATTTAAGACTCAGAAGGCTGACGGTGAGAAATATCTGGCAGAGAACGCTCAGAAAGAGGGTGTCATTACCCTGCCCAGTGGACTGCAATATCAGGTACTCAAAGAGGGTAACGGTCGTAAGCCGAAGGCTACCGACCAGGTGAAATGCCACTATGAAGGCATGCTTATCGATGGAACAATGTTTGATAGCAGCGTTCAGCGTGGCGAGCCCGCCACGTTCCCCCTGAATGGTGTCATTGCCGGATGGACGGAAGGGTTGCAGCTCATGCAGGAGGGCGCCAAGTATCGTTTCTTCATTCCCTATCATCTGGGCTATGGAGAACGCGGTGCCGGACAGTCTATCCCCCCGTTTGCAGCTCTAATCTTCGATGTAGAGCTGATAGAGGTTGTATGACGAAAAAAGTTAAAAATTATTATAACAAATAACAAGACAATGAAAAAAATGACATTTGTAGCCGCAATGGCTACTGCTGCCGTAATGATGACCTCATGCGGTAATTCCACTCCCAAGGCTAACTTGAAGAGTGATGTTGACTCCATGAGCTATGCCATGGGTCTTTCTCAGTCTCAGGGACTGAAAGATTATCTCGTTCAGCGTATGGATATCGATACAGCTTATATCGATGAGTTTGTCAAGGGCTTGAACGATGGTGCCAACGCTGGTGACAACAAGAAGAAGGCGGCCTACTATGCCGGTATCCAGATTGGTCAGCAGATTAGCAACCAGATGGTGGTTGGCATCAATCGCGAGGTGTTTGGCAATGATTCCACTAAGTCAATCTCCCTGAAGAACTTGATGGCCGGTTTCATTGCTGGTACAACGGGCAAGAATGCAAAGATGACGGTGGAGCAGGCTCAGCAGCTGGCCGAAACCAAGATGCGTGAGATAAAAGCCAAGAACATGCTTAAGGAGTATGGCCCCAACAAGGCAGCTGGTGAGAAGTTCCTGGCAGGCATGAAGAAGACTGAGGGCGTGAAGGCCCTTGAAGGCGGCGTGCTCTACAAGGTTATCAAGGAAGGTAACGGCGAAATGCCGAAAGACACTTCTCGCGTTCGTGTCCACTATGAGGGAAAGACCATCGATGGTCAGGTGTTCGACAGCTCTTACAAGCGCAACGAACCTGTTACGCTGCGTGCCAACCAGGTCATTAAGGGCTTCACAGAGGCTCTTGTCCACATGCCTGTTGGTTCTGTCTGGGAGGTGTATATTCCTCAAGACATGGCTTACGGCGAGCGTGAGGCTGGACAGATTAAACCTTTCTCTACACTGATTTTCAAGATTGAACTCGTTGGTATCGAGAAATAAAAACGGTAAAGATGAAAAAATACATGTTGATACTGGTGGCCGTGGCACTGGGGATGTCCCTCAGTGTTTCCGCTGCTGGTAAGAAAGATAAGAAAGCAAAAGAGCCTGTCAAGGAACAGACGGCAGTACAGCTCAACAGCGAGCTCGACTCACTGAGCTACGCCGTGGGGCGTTCGGCAACCATGGGACTGATGACCTATCTTCAGCAGCAGCTCCACGTTGACACGGCCTATATGGCAGACTTCCTTAAAGGCTATATGGAGACCATCAACCGTAGCGATGATCCTCAGTACACGGCTCAGATGGCTGGCTACCAGATTGCCATGATGGCCAAGGAGCGCATTTTCCCCTCTTCTGTCAAGGAACTGAACAAAGAGTTGGACAAAGACTTGTTCCATAAAGGATTCCTCAGTGCGTTGGAGAAAGACAACAGCATTTTCAATGACTCTACGGCTCGTGTGTTCTATGAGGTGCGCTTGAAGGCTGTCAAGGAAGCTGAGGCTGCCGCCTACAAGAAAGAAAACACAGAGTGGCTGGCAGAAAATGCTAAGAAGGAGGGAGTCGTATCTCTGCCCAGCGGTTTGCAGTATAAGGTTGTAACCATGGGAGAGGGTGAGAAACCCCAGGCCACTGACAAGGTGACCGTGAAGTACGAGGGTAAGATGATTGACGGTACCGTTTTCGACAGCAGCTATCGTCGCAACCCGCAGACCACCTCTTTCCGTTGTGATCAGGTGATCAAAGGATGGACAGAGGCCCTGCAACTCATGCCAGTAGGTTCAAAGTGGGAACTCTATATCCCAGAAAACTTGGCCTATGGTGAGCGTCAGGCCGGACAAATCAAGCCTTTCTCTACGTTGATCTTTACTGTCGAACTGGAGGGTATCGAGAAATAAGAAAACGCTCCTCTTGACGATTATCAAGCAAAATGCACGAATATCAGAAAATATTCGTGCATTTTGCTTGTTTATATCGACGGAAATAATTACTTTTGCTTTCAGATTGTAAACTGACCTAAAGATATAATAAAAGAGCAAATGGAAAAAATTGACAAACTCGACAAAAAGATTTTAAGCATCCTCACTAAGAATGCTCGAATTCCCTTCAAAGACGTTGCTGCAGAGTGTGGAGTCTCTCGTGCCGCCATACATCAGCGAGTGCAGCGCCTGATTGAGGAGGGTGTCATCACCGGTAGTGGTTTCGATGTCAACCCGAAGAGCCTCGGCTATTCCACTTGTACTTATGTGGGACTCAACTTGGAACGTGGAAGTATGTATAAGGATGTGGTCAAGCAGTTAAAGGAGATCCCTGAGATTGTGGAGTGCCACTTTACGACGGGCACCTATACCATGCTTCTGAAATGTTATGCCCGCGACAACGAACACCTGATGGAACTGCTCAACGACCGCCTGCAGGGTATCCCTGGCGTTGTTTCTACCGAGACTCTCATCTCTTTGGAGCAGAGCATCAAAAGAGAAATCCCTGTACATGTTGACTGATTATAACCTCGAAAACAGACTTCAACCTGCCTATGCAGCACTCCTCAAGAAGTCTCGTCGCCCGGTCATAGGCATCACCTCAAACTTCGAAGGTGAAGATGCTACCTTGCGTGAACGCTACTATCGGCAGATTGTGGATGCTGGTGGAACGCCGTTCATCATACCTCCAGTAGCCGACGAAGAAGTCATCCTGGAAACACTCGACCGCATCGACGGACTGCTTCTCACGGGTGGCGCCGACTACAACCCGCTATGGGCGGGTGAACAGCCGTCACCACGACTGGGACATATCAATGCGGTGCGCGATCTGCCAGAGTTGCTCATCACCCGACTGGCATTCAACCGCCAACTGCCAATGCTGGGTATCTGCCGTGGCATTCAGACTTTAGTCATGGCCTTGGGTGGAAGTGTAGCGCAGGATAACTCGGAACTGAACGCTACGCTGCAACATTCACAGAACGCCGACCGTACGGAAACGACCCACTGCATAACAGTTTGTGAGGACTCCACCTTATATAATATATATAGAGAGCGACTGACAACCGACTTGCAGCTTCCTGTTAACTCCTTCCACCACCAGGCTGTACGTAGTACAGGACCCCACTTCCAGGTGGTGGCAACGGCTCCCGATGGCATCATTGAAGCCATCGAGAGTACCGAGCATAAGGCAGTAATGGGTGTGCAGTGGCATCCGGAGTGGTTGGGAGAGGAAGGATTGCCCGTCTTCCGCTGGTTGGTGGAAGAGGCAGACCTCTTTGCTCAGGCTAAAAGTCTGCACGACCGGGTGCTCACTCTCGATAGCCATTGCGACACACCGATGTTCTTTCCACAGGGAGTGTGCTTCAACCAGCGCGAAAAACATGTGCTGGTCGATTTGCCGAAGATGATGGAAGGTCGGCAGGATGTGGTGACCATGGTGGCCTATCTGCCACAACCCAAAGAAGGTAAAAGCTTCGATGAAATGGTTGATACCCGATGGACTAATACACAACAGCCTGTCACACCGTCGGTCTATGCCGACCTGATCTTCGATAAGATTGAGGAGATGATCAGGCAGAATCAGGAACGGGTGGCTCTGGCGCGTACTCCACAGGACCTTCTGATCAACAAGGCCGCTGGCAGAAAGTCTGTCATGATAGGAATAGAGAACGGACTGGCCATTGAGGACAACCTCGACCTGCTGAACCACTATGCCGATCGCGGGGTGGTGTATGTCACACTCTGTCACAACGGAGACAACGATATCTGCGACTCTGCCCGTGGCACTCAGACGCATGGTGGTGTCAGCAACTTTGGCCGGAAGGTCATAGCCCGCATGAACGACCTCGGACTGATGGTGGACCTCAGCCATGCGGCAGAGACAAGCTTCTACGATGCCCTGGAACTGAGTCGCCACCCCATCGTGTGCAGCCACTCTAACTGTCGCACCCTGTGCGACCATCCTCGCAACCTTACCGATGACCAGTTGCGGGCATTGGCCCGTAAGGGAGGCGTAGCTCAAATCACACTCTACAATGGCTTCCTGAAGAAAGACGGACAGGCTACTATCCTCGATGCCATGGACCACCTGAAACATGCCATCGACATCATGGGTATCGACCACGTTGGATTGGGCACAGACTTCGATGGTGATGGTGGAGTACCGGGCTTGGCCGACTCCTCAGAGCTGATTAACTTCACCCGTCAGCTACTCCGCCACCGCTATAGCGAGGATGACATTCGCAAGATATGGGGCGGCAACTGGCTGAGAGTCATGAAACAGGTAAAAACAGATCGTTAAATGAAAAGCTGAAAGACAGGTAGTCCGTATGAAAAAAACTATTGTCGTTATTCTCATTGTCGCCGCTCTTTTTGCGGCATATACCTTTGGCGTCAGACCACTTGTTGCGCAGTATCAGGCTGAGCAGGCTTCTGCTGAGTCTGATGAGACGGCTGTTGCTGTCGGACCATCTTTCAATGCCGACTCCGCCTTTTCCTTTTGTGCGGCACAGTGCAACTTCGGACCGCGTCCCATGAACAGCGAAGCTCACGAGGCCTGCGGGGAGTGGATTGCAGAGAAGTTTCGCTCTTTTGGCTGTCAGGTCGTAACCCAGCGGGCAGACCTGCGTGGCTATGACGGCACCATGCTGAAAAGCACGAATATCATGGCACGGTTCCGACCGGAACTGACTACCCGCATCCTGCTCTGTGCCCACTGGGACAGCCGTCCCTGGGCCGATAACGACCCTGATGAGGCTAATCACCGTAAACCTATTCTGGCGGCCAACGATGCTGCCAGTGGCGTGGCCGTCATGCTGGAGGTTGCCCGTCTTTTGCCCGACAGCCTTTCTATAGGTGTCGATTTCGTCTGCTTTGATGCTGAAGACTGGGGAACACCACAATGGTATGAGGGTGAGGATCCTGGCGACTCATGGGCACTGGGAGCACAATACTTTGCTGCCAACCTGCCCGAAGGGTATGAAGCTCGCTATGGTATCTTGCTCGACATGGTCGGTGGACAGGGCGCCCGCTTCTATCAGGAGGGTGTCAGCCTGCAGTATGCTCCGGCCATTGTGGAAAAGGTGTGGCGTGCAGCGCGTAGTGCCGGCTACGGAAGCTTCTTCCCCATGGATTCCGGTGGCTTCATTACCGATGACCATGTGCCGCTCAATCGTACGGCTCACATTCCCACCATCGACATCATCCCTTACTATCCCGACTGCCAACAGAGCTCCTTTGGTCCCACCTGGCACACCCTGTCAGACGACATGCAGCACATAGACCGCAACACCCTCAAGGCTGTCGGTCAGACCCTTATCCAAGTGTTGTTCACTGAAAAGTAAAAAACGCCAGTGTGTTTTTTACTTTTTTTTTTGCATAAAAAAATAATAATTTGTATCTTTGTCCCCGACTCTGGTTAGCCCTTATGGGCAAAGGGGTTGAAATTTTAGTGGACAAAGACGTTACGAACGTTATCTTCAACATCTGAATCTCGCAAATTCAAGTACCAGAAGAGAACGCAATCGAAACGTCCATGTTGGGTGTATTATACCCAGTTCTCAGCAATGTCATTCTCAGAATGAAATTGGAGACTGTACAAGTATAGTATCTCACGACGTGGGCTAACTGGATTGCTTATCCTGGTACGAGGCAATGCGAGAGCCCAGATGTGGGATAAGCGAAGAGTACAGCTTCCCACGTCTTTTTTGTCTCAAATCGAATCACTTAAAAACATTAATGCTGAATCAGGGGATGCTATAGGCCTAAAAAACTATATTATGAAAAAGTCAATCATGTCAATGATGGGAACAGCTGTTGTTGCTTTGTCCCTCAGTAGTTGCGCATCTTATCAAAAGGAAGCAATTGTTATGGGCATAGGTGGTAACAAAATCAACACCTATGTGAGTGCCGACCTTGATTATGCTGGTGCAAAGAAAGTCTCTGCTACAGTAAACACTCGTACAGCCTTGGGATTTATTCAACTTGAGCGTAATGGTAACAAATTGTTCTCCAGCAGCAATTATTACAAAGGTCTTTCAAAGGTTGAGAGACAGGCTTTGTACAGAGCCAAGGAAAATGCTAATGTTGACATCATTCTTGATCCCGAATTTGAAACAGAGAAGCATAGCTGGTTCTTTGGTGCTTATAAAACAAAGACAACTAAGGTTACGGGTTGGGGTATCAATATCAAAGGCATTAAGGAAGATAAGAATGGTATTCCTAACGGAAATGTCAGCTATCCCTCTAACGGATTGTTAGGCAGATTTGGCCGATAAGAGTTTTTTCCGGTTGTCCGTTAAGGCGGACAATCGGAACTCCTTTTTTATGAATTTAAAAAGTATGAAGTATATTGTTGTAACATTATTATGCGCTTTTCTCTCACTTGTAGTACAAGGAAAGGAGGATGTTTATTACGAAGTTGATGGTGCAGGAAATGTTGTTGTTTCTCGAATAGTAGAAGGTCTTTCTCTATCGAAAGAAGATATCTATTTGACAGGAAAGAAGTATATAGAGGAGTCCTATAAAGAGACTAAATACAAAATTCTGTATGATTCGGAAGAGAATGGTACAGTTGTTGGGGAGGGTGAGTATTATGAGTTTCATAATGGTAATTATTACCTGAATGCTTATTTTGTTAGTGCTAAATTTTCGCTTAGGGTTGATGCAAAGGATGGGCGCGCTCGCCTAAGCATTTCGTTGAACAATTATACAGGGAAGCGTATTAATCAAAATAAGACAGCTGATTTTTGTGACAAGATTGTTGAATTCCCACCATTCAACCACAAGGTGGAAACGGAAGAAGAGGGTCTGCCGGATACCCCCAACCCTTCTGATGTGATTAATGATATAGGTAAAACCTTTACGGCAAATGACTCATACTCAACAATCGAAGGGCGAAAGAGACTTTACAAGAAAGCTTTTCCAAAATTGCTTCTGAAAGCAGATGCAACATTGAACGAAATGGAGCAGATGCTCCGTTCTGCTCGCTCCATCAAAGTGGATAATAATTGGTAGAACACAGACAAAGGCTCTATATTTTATAGGGCTTATTAGTAATTTTCTTTTTGGAGTGTACGGGCTGTGAAGTTCGTACACTTTTTATAGTTGTCCGGCTTCAACCATGAGGACGACGCGTTCGGTAAGGCGGTCGATGCCTTGGCGGTCGTATTCTTTCCTCAGGCTGGCACCGAAGAGGGAGGCGAAAGCTTGATAGAAGCCGGCGCGCACGGGTCCGAGGAAGGCTTTGATGAGGTCGTAGCTGGAGGAGTTACACTCGCGGTAGATGAGTTTGATGAGCAGCTTGCCCTGGGAGTAGGTGAGTTTCTTCATGCGGGGGGTATAGACCTTCTTGATGTTTGCCTCCACCAGCTTCAAGTGCTCATCACGGGCTTTCTTGTTGGGTAGCGTTTCCAGATACTCGTAGGTTTCAATGAGCATCTGTTTGGCTTCTTTGGCGATGGGAAGCACCTTTTTTACGTTATACACCAGTCGGTTGTAGGCTTGCCGCTGTCGTTCATTCTTGAATGTAGGGTGTGGATAAACGTAGATATTGTTCATCTCCACATATTGTATGCTGTCGCCATCGACAAGAGTTTTGCCCACCTTCACCATGGGAACAAAGGTGGGATTGTTCATGTCAACAGCGCGGTCTTCGGGGTTGACATGGGCAGCATTGTTCTGTGCAGAGGCAGTCAAGGTGGCAAGTGTAGCCAGCCAGAGAATGACGATTTTCAGCATATCGTGAGTCGATGTTTTCTTTTTCGGGGACAAAGATACGAAAAGAAATCCAACAAAGCTCTCTTTTCATGTTTTTTAGCTTTGCCGATGCTGACCTGTGTTTTGACCTTTCATGCTTGACAAAGCTAATCATTTATCGGCATGAAGGACAACGCAGATGGTTTTCAGCTGCACATATTCGTAACTCAGGAAGCAGAAACCATGGCGTCCGCTGGCGGTTCCCCAAGAGTTTTTGCAGATGAAGAATTGTCGGCCATCGGGCGTGTGAGCCAGTCCTACAATGGCCATGCAATGGTCATCGGTTGTCTTGAAGCATTCATAGAGTTGCTGACGCAGCTGCTGGGTATTCTGCAGAGTAAGCTGTTGGCGTTGTTCAGGAGAAAGGTCATAGACACCTTGACTATGCGGTTCGCTGGTATCGCCCTCCCAGCAAACGGGATGACCATGGCGCAGGCTGCTCATGATGCGGTGCATGAGTGTGTCGATAGGAACATTCAGGAAGCTGTCGTGCAGCTGATTGTCGGGTGATTCCAGCATGAAACGACTGCTGAACGGATGGTGAGAGAACGACGTCAGACTCTCGTACTCACCGGGAAGGCATACACTGTGACCAAACTCCATAGAACTGTAGGAGGCTCCGAGCATGTGGACATAGCGCGGCATAACCCCCAACTCTTCGTCCAGTAGCTGGTCGAGGCCGTTTTCCAAAGCTTCCAACCCACTTCGTTGAGCGATGGCCAGATTGGCTTTTCGGACTGCCTTCCTGCCGAGTACACGCCAGTTTTCGTTGGGTTGCCGCTCCAGGCTTCCTCCTTTGGTGGCGTAGTAGTCGTAGGGTTGAGTGCCATAGCTGTCTAATAGGTGGAGGCACATGGTGGCCATGCCACGCAGTGACACGGTTTCTTTGCCTTGCGAGAGATAGTAGGCTCGCACTCTGTCGCGCAGGAACATCCGTGCCATGTAAGTCGGCGAGAGATTGACGGAGTCGCCTTGTGTCAGGTGTTCTGTCTCGATGGTGGCCAGCATGGCATAGATCCAGCACAGCTCATTCTGCCCCTGGTCTTTTACGGGTGTGGTGGGCAACAGCGTGTCAATGATGAAGTTTCCTTGCGTGCTGTCGGCAGCAGTTGTCAGTCGGTAGCCTTCAGCATGCTGCCTGTGGCAGCCGACGGTTATTAGCAGGGCGGCGAAAAGTAGAAGAGACAATTTACTCATATTGCGATATAGTCCTATGGAGGAGGCTTGACTTACTTGTCGGAAGCGGTAGCTTTTCGATGCAAAATTACAAATAATTACTGATGATGGCGAACGAATCAAGTTTTTTTGTGTACTTTTGCACTCATGAATACGTTGAAAGACTTTGAGGTGATGGCTCCGGTGGGGTCGCGCGATTCGCTGGCTGCGGCAATCAAGGCCGGGGCAGACAGTGTCTATTTCGGCATTGGTCAGCTGAACATGCGCTCCCACTCTGCCAATCATTTCACCATTGACGACCTGAAGGAGATTGCTGCAACCTGTCAGGAACATGACATCAAGTCGTATCTGACGGTGAACACCATCATCTATGACGGAGACATGGAGGCCATGCGTCAGATTATCGATGCCGCCCACGATGCTGCCATCACGGCTGTCATCGCCTCCGACGTGGCGGTGATGACCTACTGCCGGCAGGTGGGGGTGGAGGTACATCTCTCTACCCAGCTGAACATCTCCAACGTGGAGGCGCTGAAGTTCTATGCCCAGTTTGCCGACGTGGTTGTACTGGCTCGTGAGTTGACCATGGAACAGGTGGAGGAGATTCACCGACAGATAGAGCAACAACAGATAAAGGGTCCGCATGGCGAACTGGTTAAGATCGAGATGTTCTGCCATGGAGCCCTGTGCATGGCCGTATCAGGAAAGTGCTACATGAGCTTGGCCGATAGCGGACGTTCTGCCAATCGTGGACAATGTATCCAGATTTGTCGCCGTTCTTATATCCTCACTGATGCTGAGACAGGCAACGAAATAGAGGTGGACAACAAGTACCTGATGAGTCCAAAAGACTTAAAAACCGTCCGTTTCATCGATAAATTGATGAATGCAGGGGTGCGGGTGTTCAAGATAGAAGGCCGTGCTCGTGGACCGGAGTATGTCTATACGGTGGTGAAAGTTTATAAGGAGGCCATGCAGGCCGTCCTTGACGGTACGTTCACCGAAGAACGCAAGGATGAATGGGACCGTCGCTTGGCGACAGTCTTCAATCGAGGCTTTTGGGACGGCTACTACCAGGGCCAGCGCCTGGGTGAGTGGAACAACAGTTATGGGTCGAATGCCACTGAACGCAAGCAGCTGGTCGGCCGTGTGACAAAATATTTCTCTCGCATCGGTGTGGCAGAGGTCAGCGTAGATGCCTCGACCTTCTCTGTAGGCGACCGCCTCTTGATAACCGGTCCTACGACAGGAGCCCTTTGGGTCGATGTGAAGGAAATCCACGACAACGACGGCAATCCTACTAACATGGCCGAGCAACACCAGTTGGCTGCCATTGCAGTGCCCGAGAAGGTAAGACCCAACGACAAGCTCTTTAAGATAATGCTTAATGCTTAATGCTTAATGTTGAAAGATTAATAGTCAAAAAAATGACAATAAACGAAATACAAGACGAAGTCATCGAGGAATTTGCTGACTTTGAAGACTGGATGGACAAATACCAGCTGCTCATCGATCTGGGCAACGACCTGGAACCGCTGGATGAGAAGTATAAGAACGAACAAAACCTCATTGACGGCTGTCAAAGTAGGGTGTGGGTGCAGTGTGATTTGGTTGATGGTCGCATGCGGCTGTCTGCCGAGAGCGACGCTCTCATCGTCAAGGGCATCATAGCCCTGCTTATCCGGGTGCTCGACGACCACACACCACAGGAGGTTCTCGATGCCGACCTGTACTTCATCGAGCGCATAGGACTGCGTGAACATCTCTCCCCGACACGCTCCAACGGTCTGCTGGCCATGGTGAAACAAATCAAAGCCTATGCCTTGGCCTACCAGATGAAATCCAACTAAAGATCATGCGCAAACTGAGGACCATAGAGATGAAGCGGCTCTCCGTTGACGAGTTCAAGGAGGCACGAAAGCTTCCGTTGGTGGTAGTGCTCGACAATGTAAGGTCGCTGCACAATGTGGGGAGCGTATTTCGTACCTGTGACGCCTTTCGTGTGGAGGCTCTCCACTTGTGTGGCATCACGGCCACACCGCCCATGCCGGAGATTCATAAGACAGCTCTTGGGGCCGAAGACTCTGTGGCATGGCATTATTATGCCTCTGCCGAACAGTCGGTGGAGGAGCTGCATCGCCAGGGCTACTATGTGTTTGCTGTGGAACAGGTGGAACATTCCACAAAACTACATCACTTAGCTGAAAAACTCTCCAGTCTGGCCGGTCCCGCAGGCTATGCCATTGTTCTCGGCAACGAGGTCAAAGGGGTTCAGCAGAGTGTGGTGGATCAATGCGACGACTGCTTGGAGATTACCCAATACGGCACCAAGCATTCCATGAATGTCAGTGTCACAGCCGGCGTTGTCATTTGGGAGATCTTTCGTACATTGCATAATGCATAATAAAAAAAATCTCGTTTTTTCCTTGCATGAACCAATTTAGTTATGTATATTTGCAGGAGCTAAAATCTAACTTAAACATATTAATAACTAAAAATCCCAAGAGGAAGAAAGGAGAACAACTATGAAACGTCATGAATATTGGTACGAGGATGAACTCTACGATCTCGACAATGTGTACAACGTAGAAAAAGACGAGAACTACAGTAATACCCCAGACTCGTCGCTTTGGTACAACTAACTTGTGACATCTTCATGAAGAAAAAGGCAGTTCCGGGAAGCCCGAACTGCTTTTTTTGTCTTGTTTCGAGTCAACATGACAATTCAGGTTTCGTGTATGCAAAGTTTTTGGTAGGGAGTCGTCAACGGCGGGAAATCGTTCAGGTCTTACCAAACGATGTCCGAGAGGTTGGTACGGAAGAACAAGTCAAGGTGAGCTTTATCGTAGAGATTGATGGATGAGCTGTCTCTTCAAATGAATAGAATAACTTGTGGAAAACCATTAGGGAGTGAAAAAACAAAACTTTTAACACTGTTTAACCCTGTGGGGGGGGGGAAATAGTGAAATATTGTTTATCTTTGCGGCAAAAATTCTTTAAAGCTAAAGGGCATTAAAATAAATTAATCATTGAAAAAGTATTTTTGTGCGCTATGGATAGGTCTGTTGTTTTTAGGGCACAGGCCTATCTATAGTCAGGTACTGGAAACGAGGCAAAAGGTTGATACACTCAGTTTTGCAGAGCGATGGTCTATCAAGACAAATATGATAGACTGGACATTGCTGCTGCCCAATATTGGTGTGGAGTATGATCTTCGTAATGTGAACTGGAGCCGTTGGTCAGTAGGACTAAGCGTCAAAGGCAACTGGCAGAGCAACCACACCTTCAGCCGTGGTACTGTATATAACCTTTTCGATGTCAAGTTTCAGGTGCGCAACTATTGGCGCACCAAGTCGAAGGAAGTTAACAATCAGATTGTGGAGCCCCGGCGCCCTCTTTATGTCTGGTATCGAGGCCTGTATGCTTCCTATAGCTCTTATTCTCTATTGCTGTTTGGCAACAAGGGAAAGCAGGGTGATGCCATTTCGGTTGGTGTGACCTATGGTTTCGTCAAGCCGCTTTATGAGTTCAGGAATCGCAACACACTCGACTTTGAGGTGGGTGCCAGTGCCGGACTCTGTTTAACAAAATATGACGAGTATGTCCACGACCGTGAAAGTGACTGCTATCCAGTGACCGGTACAAAGACATGGACTTTTGTGCCATTCCCTGTCATCCACGATGTCCATGTCGGCTTTGTCTATCGTTTTGGTCAATATCCACTGTCCAGCCGTTATCGTTATCGTCAGGATGCTGACCAAGAATACGAAGCAGGTTTGAGAGAAGCACAGCAGCGTAGGATGACCGAAGAGACTAACAAAAAGCAAGACGAGCAAACAATGGAGAGCATACGCTCCTATTATAATAGAAAGTACCAGGAACTCTTCAATAAATATTCTGGTGAAAAGCTGAAATGATAGATATGAAGACTGAACTTACAAAACTACTATATATATTCCTAATGACGTTGGCTGCCGTGGGGTGCGGAACCGACGTGGATCTATGTTATGAGGGGAACCACCCCCATCGCGGACAGATACAATGTTTCTACCATTGGGGAGACCAAAGACCCTGGCCCGACTCCATGTATGTGTTGGCCAACAGGATTATAGGCCAGTGGAAGAGTTCCATGGTGGTGGGTACCAACACAGTGCCGAGTACAGGCTTCTATCTGAATACCGATTTTGAGCGTACCTCTTTTTCAGACAAAGATTTTTTGCAATTGCTCGATTCTTTGGGCATCGGTGACCAGTATCTCATCGAGTATGCCGGATATGATTTCTCAACCGACAAGTTTGCGATTAGGAATGGTGAATATAAGTTCTTGACGTTCAGCATGGACACGACAGAGCTTATATATAATAATGTAAGGGAATATATGATGGCGCCAGCCAGTGAGCGACGTGTCCTGCAAGACCTGACGGTTGAATACAAGACTTATAATAAGGATCATAACAAAGGAGAACTTCGTAGTCTGATAGCCGGTTGGACCGACTATAATCCGTATGCAGACTATATCCAGCCAGAGATGCTTCCGGTGTTTTTCGATACGACACAGGTTGTCAGCATAGGAACCAATCAACTGGTCCCTTTACATTTCAACCCCCAACCGCTGACACAAAACATAGACATCTACTTCAATATCAAGAAAGATATGAGAGCAACGCCCTTCGTCATCGACTCCGTGCGTGCAGAGGTTTCTGGTATTCCTCGCAGTGTCAACCTCTCCAATGGATATCTTGATATAGAACATACGGTAAAGATGATGTTCCGTATGTCGATGTGTTCGCCCTTCAACCTGAGCGCAACCCCTCCTTATGAAACTCCTCGTCTAACCGACAACCTTCAAAACACTCAGATTGGCTGCCATGCCAATATTGATGTAACGAGCGTAGTCCGCAATATTTCTTCTGAAGTATATACAGGTCCTGGCATCATTCAGATTATGGTGTGGACACATGCTATTGATCCAGAAACGGGACTTGTAAACAGAAAGAAGATGCAGGGCAAGATAAACATCTATAACACGTTGGAGCGGTCAAAACTTCTGAAACCGACACCCGACGGAAGTCACATGGTTCGCAGTCAAAGTCATGGCAACATCGTGATACATGCCAATGTGGAAATCGATGGCAGCAAGATTCTGCGAGGCTCCGACAACACTGGCGGTCTGGACAACTGGGTTCCCTGTGACGATATTATAGTGGATATTTGATGATGAAGAAAACAATATAACAATGAAATATAATCATAAGACACCGACAATCCTTCTTGCCTCAGCAGTTGTACTGCTGATGAGCTGCCATCAGGCTTATCCCGATCTTGAATATACGGGAGAGACCAATCCCGGCATCACCAATCGAGAGGCCTATGATGAGACTCCAATCATGGTTTTTGTTAATGAGCAGGACTTCTTCTCGGTAACGGCCACGCGCGCTGCCGGTTATAATCCCAACGATGTTCCCCCAGGGAGGGGCTCTGGTGAGTTTTCACCCTCTAACAGAATGAAGTTTGCCAATTCCAAGTTCTATATTTTCGCCTTCCGCGACGGGACGTCAAGAGATGCCCAGGGGCCGTTGAGCGCACCGGTAGATCTCCGTTATACATTGGGTACGGGGAGTTGGAATGACTTTGACAATGCCAACTGCCTGGTCGATGACGATAAGAACTACTGGAAAGGTGTAACAGCCGTGCTCAACAGTGATGACGGTGGCCAGCTGAAGATGGTTGACATCCTGACCAGTCAGAACGCTTCCGGTGTTACGGTGACAGACACCGTACCGAAAGAACTCTACTATAGTTCACGCTATCAGGATGTGGGCTACAACTTCTTTGCCTATTTCATAGATAAGGAAGAAGAACGAGCTTCTGGACAGTTTCATCGTGAGCAAGACTCCATCTGGTATGATTTCGAGATCGACGGCACACAGGACATCATGTGTGGTGCGGCTCCTAAGCTCACCCCCCAGGTTTTTCTCGACAAATATGGCGATCGTAACATCAGTAGGGAAGATCGCGACCGCATCCTGAACATCGGAGGTGGATATAGCACTTTTGCGGCACACCGCGATGTGCATCCTGAAGTGAAGATGACCCATGCACTTACGCAGCTGCGGTTCACGGCCTATCCCGGTGATGCTAATTGTAATGACATCACCATTACGGGCATCAGCATCCAGTCTCCCTATAAGGGCCGGTTGGTGGTGGCAGCCAGCGACCGCGACAAGGTGGGTTTCCACTTCACCGACGATTCTAAGTATTTGTTCCTGCGCGAAAAATCTCCCGACGGCATCCAGGACTGTCCGAAGTTGCGTCAGGATTACTATCGTCTGGAGTGGGACGAGTCGCAGGAAGAGCTGCCCTGGCTGGAACGCAACTCTATGGAGGTTGGAGGCAGCCTGTTGGTAGCTCCTGCCGAAGAGTATGTAATGGATATCCACTATACGCAGATGAAGTATGACATGTCTTTGGGTGAGAAGCGTCCGTTTCAGCTCACCTCCACTTATAAAGTGAAGTTAGACCACGACGTCACGTCCGACTCCTATGACCCTCTGACCGGCAAGAATATCTTCAAGCCGGGTTACATCTACAACATCAAAGTGGCCGTATTCGGTATCAGTGAAATCCAGGTCTGGGTAAACGTAGCTGGTTGGGGGAATGGTGAAGATGTTCCTCTTGATCCAGACAATGCAGACATTGTGTTATAAGAAACAAATTTATATTTAACCAAAAATTATTTATTCATTTAAAATCTTTAAAACGTATGAAGAAAACTTTGTTTTTCGCGCTTGCTGCAGTAGGTATGCTCAGCAGCTGCTCACAGGATGACAACGTCAGCCCTGCCATTCAAGAAGCTTCCAACCTGGTTCCCATTCAGCTGAGCTTGGGTACAGCTCAGATGCAGACCCGTGCTACTGGCTCTGGAGCTGTTGGCGATGTAGATGCTTCCAAGAACATGTGGAAAGGCCAGAAGGTCAATGTCTTTATGTTTAAAAAGGGCACGCTCGAGCTTGCCAAATTTGAAGGAGAGGAAATCTTCAACAACAAGATTTTCCAGGTAACTGATGAGCGTGCCTCTCTTGGTGAAGGCGAGAGCAACGCAGTTGAAGCTAAGACCGTTGACAACTCCATCAGCTACTATCCCACACAGGGTTCCTATGACTTTTGGGGCTATCGTCTTGACGGTGCTGAGATAGCAGCTCCTGTCATCGATGGTACAACTTATAAAGTTGACTTCACGATTGACGGTTCGCAGGATGTCATGATTGCAAAAGCTGTTCCTACCGCTGCTCAACAGGCCGCTGATGCTACAGCCTGCGATCGTGCTTATTCTGCCTTTGCTGCTCGTCATAATATTCAGCCCGTGCTGGATTTCAAGCACCTGCTGACCCGTCTGAAGTTCTTTGCACTTGCTGGTAACGAAGATGCCACATTGACCGATGGCGGTATCAAGATTGACTCAGTGAAGGTGGTTTCCAAGACCACTGGTAAGCTGATCGTTGCCTATTCAGGTGAAGAGATTGCCGATGCTGATCGCATCGAGTTTGATGCAGCAACAGACTCTCTGGCTCTCATGGAGCGCGCCGGTGCAGATGTTAGTGCTCCGCTGCAGAAGCTGACCGCATCTCAGCAACCCATTTGGAACACCACAACCAACAAGAGTGACACACTGCAGTTGGGTGAGTCTATCATCGTATCTCCTGAGAATGAATACCAGGCAAAGATCTATCTGCATCAGGAGAAGTCTGTCAGCACAGATTCCTCGGTTGCCAAGAAAAACATCATCTATGGTTACGACCTGACACTGAAGACTCCAAGCAATGTTCCTTTCAAGCCCGGTTATTCTTACAATGTATATCTGACTCTCTGGGGATTGCAGGAAATCAGCGTTTCTATGACACTCCAGCCTTGGCAGGAGGATGGCAACGAAGCTACCATCAGCATCCAGCCTGAGGATCTTGTGGAATTCTAATCAAACTTGCTTAAATGAAGAAAGTTAAGTTTTTATCCACCTTGGCAGCTTCACTTCTGATGCTGACGGCCTGTTCTTCAGACGAAGACCTGACGGCTCCGCGCCTGACAGCTGAGCAGGCCTTTGCCGACAGCGACGTGGAGATTCGTCTCTCGTCGGGCAGCAAGGCCGTGACGCGCTCCAGCGTAGAGTCCAACAGCGACGGTCTCTTTGAGGCTGAAGGCTTAGGCATCTTCTTGCTGGCCAAGGATTATCTGAACATCAACCCGTCGGAGGCACCCATCAACTGGGCAAGGTCTGGCAACCCGACAACGTCTCCCAACTTCTCCATCAAGATGGACAACGTGGAGGCCAATGCCGTGTTCAATGCCGATACTACGGCCACCAACATCGTGTGGACAGACGGCAAAACCCGCTACTATCCCATTGGTAGCTGGTACAGCAACCGTTTCTACGGATACTATCCCCGCGTGAGCGATGCTAACATCACGGCAACCACTACACAGCGTGTGGCCAGGATGACCATCGATGGCACGCAGGATATCATCTGGGGTCGCGACCATGCTACTGCGCCGGAGGCCTATAGTGCCTACTATTTCCGTATGAGTCAAGAGAACGAACAGGAGGTGCCGCAGATTCAGTTTGAGCATAAGCTGATGCGCATCACCTTCACCGTAAAAGCCGGTGCCGATCCCTATGGTTCAACGTCATCGGCCAGAAACATGCGCGTGAAGAGCATCACCTTGCAGAATGTGCCGACAGTGGGCTATCTGACCATTGCCGACTATGCCAACAGTGAGAACGAGGGAACTCTGTCGTTTGACTGGACCCGCAACCTTGGTGACTTGAAGTTGCTCGATGTGAACGACACTCCTTTCAACGAGGCCGACCCGCAGTCTCTCCCCGCTGTTACAGATGAGGCAACTAAGGTAGGTCAGGGCTTCCTGATTCCTGTTCCAGAAGTGGGTCATCATCTGACTGTCAAGATCAAGATGACCGATGTCAGCGGAACCGAGTTTGAAGATGTGGAGTGGCCTTTCGAGTTAGAACTCGCTGAGGGTAAGACCTTAGAGGCTGGAAAGTCCTACAATATTCCTTTCACGGTCTATGGACCGAGAGATATTGTCGTCAACGCCAAGTTGGCACAGTGGGAAGACGGTGAGGAAGGAACATTCAATCCTCGTGAACTCAATTAATCTCATTATATCCCCGATATGCTTGTGCGTCGTTGGTGGCGCACGAGCATATCTTTCGAAGTTGAAAAGTTATTAAAATAGATGAAGAAAATCTTTACAGTACTGATGCTCGCCATGTGCCTGACAGCCAAGGCGCAGATGTTAGCCGTGGGCACCGATGCACTTGCAGATGCCATGATGGCCCCAAACCTAAGTGTAGAGTTGGTTACGGGTGAGCGTACCACTCTGGGGATTCATGCATTGGCATGCGCCAAACCCTGGTGGGAGAAAGACGTAAAGAAAGTTTGGGCCTTGCAGCCCGAATACCGCTATTTCTTTTCCGGACGCCCCATGCACAAGCAGTTTGTGGGTGTGGCAGGCATAGCTGGAGTCTATGACATGATGTGGAAAGGAAAAGTTTATGACGGCATGGCCGGTGGCCTTGGACTGACCTTCGGCTATGTGTTCAATGTGACCGACCGCTTCAATGTGGACTGTCATGCCGGCTTCGGCGCCATTGCGTATAAGCACAAGGAATATTTTGAATTCGACAACTACGATACAGACTATTCGGTGAACGGTAAAGTCAGGACCAATGCCTCAGGCTACTTCCTCCTGCCAACCAGAATAGGAGTGTCTCTAACATATATATTGAAATAATGATTATGAGGTTTCTTTTCAAGACTATCATTCTAATTGCTTTTGTATTCATATTCAGCACGCAAAATGTTCATTCACAGGATCAGGGATTGACAACTGTCCAGATTTATGTGTTTAATAGTCACGGGCAATCTTCTGCAGAAATCAGTAAGGTTGATCGCTACAATAAAGGTTTAAGTAAGGAAGTGGTAGGAAAAAAAGAAACAATTTTATATTGTAAGTTCTCAGATAAAGATAAGCTAATTAAGCGTTATGAAAATCTTCGTAAGGGTTTGTCTGCAGGACTATCTGCTATAGACATAGCTCAAGATAACAACTTCATTCAAGCTACAAATGGACTTATAGAATTACAGGATGCTCTGCCGGGAGACTACATTTTAGTGACTGACCAAGAAGCTGCAGAGAGCTATGAAACTATCCAAATCACGGCAGGACAAAAATATTATTCAAAAATCCTTCGGGTAAACCGGTTGGACGAGGTGCCTGTAAATGCACAGAAAAAACGTAGGACGAAGGGTGATGGAGGAGGAAAAAGTACCGATAAGACGGAGCTTTTTCGTATTCAGATTTTTTTAGAGAAGGGATTAGCAAAGGAGACGTCACGATTAATCATCCAGCCATACGCTATACTACTGGAAACGCGTGATACAATAGATTATTTAGAACCTATTGTTTACGAGGGTCCATCTTATCATGAGACCCAAAATCGGAGAATGGATTTCGACTTTGTGAATAAAGATTCTTTGGGCAGATATTATAATACTTCAACATTATTGACCCATAATGAAGAAGTTTATATCGATACGACCATCGTATATAATAAGAGACCGCAGCATTACGGAAAGCCATTCATGGGTGGAGCGCATTCTTTCACCTTGGAGGACTATCATCACGAGTATTATTCCATGTCATTTCCCGGACGCTACCCGACGACACCTTTAAAATTTGTCGATTTTGCAGAGGCAATGGATACTTTGAGGATTGAGGATTTTCATATAGACCGTCAACCTAAGACAATCACACAAGACAAGAAGTTGAATCTGAGATTTGAGCGTGAGGGCTCTGTAAAACTGGCAGACGATTCTGTCAATATCATTGAAAAAGAAAAATTACTGAGAGAACTTAGCCTGTATGAGAGCTTGTTAACAGAGGTGGAAATTTTTGCCGGCGCATCTCCCGAAGGTTCTGATGCTATCAATGTGAAGTTAGCCCAGAAGCGAGCAGAGGTGGCAAGAAATCTTATTGGCTATGGCGCTCGTCCGAAGCCAAAAATTTACACTTGGCGTGATGTCTATGATGAGATGGTAGAACAGAAGAAATTGGACGAGGCACAACAGCTTAAAGCCATCATAGACAGTCATCGCACAGACGATAGCATGGATGGCGACATCAAGAAACTCCCCTTTTACGAAGAAATGATTGTTCCAATCTTAAAGGAGATGAGAAGTATTAGTTGCAGCTATACTTATGCTGAAACAAGACCGGAAGAGCCTTATGAGACGAAAGAAAACTTCGAAAAAGCAAAGCGGGATGGTACATTAGAAAAATATTGGGCAAACCTTCCTATATCAGGGTGGTATAACTTATATGTTGTTGCAGATGCAGAAGACCAGGACCTTGTTACAGAGAAAGCCTATAAAACATTAAGTAAGAGAAAAGATTTTCTGGAAAAAGACTTTTCTAACTATGTTGCCAATCGCATGGCGATTTTGAATAACAAACGGAATATGCCTGACTCTATGGTGCTTAAGCCGTTCTTGGATGACACTCTGCAACTCAATACTCGCCGAAATGTGGGAGATGAGGTAATCAAGCTGAATTTAAAGGAAATGGTTGTCAATCAGACATTGACATATATGAAACTCAATGATGATGCCCAAGTTAAGAATTATGTCGATTGGCTACAAGGAGATAGTGCGTATAATAGTAAGCCCGAAAACAAGGAGAAATTGACTGCTGTTCTTTCTACATTTTTCTTCAAACAATACTATCCCAGAGAAGGCTCTCTAAACGACGAAGAGCAGAAAACCTATGATGATGCCAAGGAGTTCTTGATGAGGCAGAAGGATAACAGAGCTGTGCTCTACACTGAAATGGATGACTGGGGGAAGACAAAGGATGCGGAGCCGTTGGTCGATGAGATGGATGATGACAATCCGAAGAAATGGTATCTGAAGGCTCTGCTGACTCTCTATAAGACAAAAACTGATAATAAGAATGACATTCCTTTTGTTGTTGACGGGGCCTCATTGAAGAGCAGTTCAAGGGTTGTCCCGGGCTTTGAAGATTTCAAGGTCCTTTCCGACAAGGAACTGGAAGACTTACAGAAGAATGACTTGGAAGCCTATAATAACTACTATCCTCGACTGGATGCTTATGAGGCAGCCCTGAAGAAGTTAGAAGAAGAACAACCATCGAAGACAATAGAGGCTCCTTCCAGGATACCCCACTATTTAGCTTACTTCCAGCATAGTTTTGACATGCAACCCCAGTTTTTGAAATATTACTTACAGGAAGGCCACGTCACAGATGAACAGCGAAGGTTGTTTAAGTATAAATTGAAATACCAAGACGCATACAGAGCTCTTTTTAACAAGCTTCAGCAAGAAGCTGAAATGAAGGAGACGAAGCCTGAAGGAGAAAAGGAAAAAATGAAAGATGAAAATACCGAAACTCTAGAAACTCCAGAAACTCCAGAAGACGCCAATGCTTCAGAAGCTCCGACAGAGAACGAAGAAAATAAAGAACAAACTGATAACACTGATGAGGATAATAGCCAAGATGAATAGACATATAGGCATCTTGATAGCCCTGTCAATGGCTCCCTGCTTTGCAGAGGGCAAGGAAATGACAGATACGCTTCGTTTGCCAAACGAGGTGGCGGTGAGCGACACCACGGAATATGGTGAGGATGACCCTTTTAAACTGCAACAGAACTTGTCCGACCATGTCCGTGTGGATTCGGCCCGCATGGAGGGACAGCTGAATGGAATGGACTACACCATGGAGCATCGCTACATCAACTGGGGCGAGGGCTTCACCCGCAGATGGGACGACCACTTGTTCCTGGAGGTGGGAGCCGGCATGGAACAGCTGGTGGCACCCAGTAAAGCCTACCATATCAATCCGCTGACATCGGTTCATCTCGGTATCGGTAAGCAGTTTCATAAATACCATTCCATCCGTTTCCTTGTGGAGGGTGACTATGGCTATCGCCGCAAGTATCACCAGATTTTCTATAAGCTTTCCGGAAAGCTCGACTACCTGTTCAGTCTGAGCTCATACGTCGCTGGCTACAACCCCTCGCGAATGCTCGATGTTTCCGCGGTTTTTGGCGGTGGCTACCAGTTGTCAAGCCTGCGCCTGGATGGCGGTTACGAAGAAACATCCTGGGAGGGACATGCCGGTATGCAGCTGCGGTTCTTCACGGGTCCCCAGGGCTACTTCAATATTGAGCCTTATGTAGGACTGGCTACCGACGGCATGGACGTAAACACCAACCAGAACATTCGTGCCACCGACGTCTTCTATGGAGTGCGTCTGAGCTATATTTACTATATTCACAACAACTTGTCTCCCGAATCTCGTGCCCGGTTTATTGCTGCCCGGAAAGATCCCAACACCTTGTCGGAAGATTCCAAGATGTTGCAGTCGTGGCGCACGCCGTGGTTCCTGGAGTTCTCCAACGGGCTGACATGGGTCAAGACTCCCCATTACTCCCTGTCTAAGTCTATGGGCCACGAGGTGACGATGTCGGTCGGAAAATGGCTTTCGCCGGTTATAGGCTTCCGCGCCTCTGCGTCGGCGCGAATGACCGTATGGAATCAGGAAGAGACCCCAGAGCAGTGGAACCCCTATCATCCAGCCTATGCGCAGGATGTCACCAATATGTATATGGCAGGGCGTGTGGAGGCCATGTTCAATCCTCTTGGCTTCAACAAGAACTACAACTGGGATGGTCCGTTGGGCTTCTACCTGCTGGCCGGAACGGAGATAGGGTGGCTGGCCCGCTATGAGCGTGATCAGCTATCGTCTCACAGCGAGGCCTACGATGCCGGACTCCATCTGTGGGCCCGCCTCTCCGATGGTCTGCAGGTGTTCATGGAGCCCCGCTGGTCGCACAACGTCTATAGGATACCCTATAACAATGTGAGGTGGAGCGAACTCTTTTCTGATAACACCTACACCGTGAACGTGGGCTTGACAGTCATGTCGCGCCACCGCAAGTTCCGCAAGCTTGCCGCAGCCACCGTGAAGGAACGCCCCACGAGTCTGATGGTTGGTGTGGCTGGAGGCATGAGTATGTTCCACAGTCGGAATGGCTATGACACGGGCTACAATGCCTCTGCCTTTGCAGAGTTCTACCCGAGTCATTATGTAGGCGCAAGGCTCTCCTATGAATATATCGCGTTAAGAAAGAACTGCATCACCTCGTTCTACGACTATAACATGACGGGAGAGAACACAGCTTCATCGCGCGTCAGCCGTACCGGCATGATGGAGGTTTCCTATACCCTGGGCGCAGCCTCGCTCGATGTCTCGTTGAACATGCTCAACACGCTGTATGGCTACCGCCCGGGCAGGCTGTTTGATTTCTATTTATATGTAGGCCCCACCTGGTTCAGCCGTCTTGGCCGCAAGGGCGAGCTGGACAAACATGAGCGGCTCCAGATGAACCACACTGTGGAGCTGGTAGATAGTAAGGCCAAATCTTCGTCGGTGGGCGTTAATGGCGGCCTGCGCCTGCAGTGTAACATCTCACGCCATGTGGGAGTGTTCTTCTCGCCCCATGTCTATGTGATGTTGAAAGACATGATGCCCGAATACAATATGCTGCGTGTACGCTATCTGGAAACCCTCAGCATGGGTGTGCATTGTAAGATTTAACCACCAATCATCCTAACCATTAAAAAGTCAGAACAATGAGACATATCATCACTCTTTTTGCCCGCAGCCTTGTGCTTACAGCCCTCGTTGTAGCCTCCCAGTGTGTCTGTGCACAGAAATGGAATGCGTGGGTGGCCGTGCAGGCCCTGGACTCAACCATCAATGCCCATCAGGGGCAGGCAAGGATGTTGAGAGAATTGGCTGAAGACATTTGCAAGAAGGGCAGTCACCAGCCCAACGTCGTCACGGGTGTGGCCCGAGCCTTCTTGCACTATAATTATGATGAGCGCCTGACAGAAATTGGCATGGACTATCTGAACGAGGTCTTGGCCAAACACCCTGACTATGCTCCCGCCTATGTGCTGATGGGAAACTTGTATATAAGTGATGAATTTTCAGCTTCTAAAACCAAGGGCTATATAGATTGTATAGGTTATCGGGTAAAAAACGAAGAAGGAAAAAGCTTAGAAGATAGTGCTGCTTATTGGTATCAGCGTGCTATTGATGTTGAGCCAAGTAACCCTATAGGTTACGAAAATGATGCAGCTTTGATGGCTATAAAAGAAATAGCAAAGGCAGAGCGTGATGTAAGTAAAGTTGAGGAGGTTATGCAAAAATGTGCGGCCAATGTACCTAACTATTCTTTTGAATGGGGAATGATAAGATGCTTGGAGGCCACAGGACTTTATTCATTCACGCTGAACTATTATAATAAGCTTGACATTACAACTTTGTCTGAGGAACAACTTGAAGACTATGCTAATGAGGCTCATAGGCAGAGAAACTGGGAAAAGTTGGCAGAAATTATAGATTATGCTTTGGAAAATCATCCGGAGAACTTTATCTATACACGATGGGGAGTGGAAGCAAATTTGGAGCTTGGGAAAAATTGTTTGAATTTTGCAGAGAACGCAGAAGATTCCCTAAATGCTGAAACAAAGCTTAATAAGGTTGAGATGTTTTGGAAAAAGCTACAACAGATGGATGACATTAACCTTGTTGAAAGCGACTACACTCAAGTAGGACAGGCACTTAGGTTACTGGGAAGATTAAACGAGTCTGCTGACATATATCTCCATTTGTTGAATGTTGATTCCTTACATAATAATCATAAGACATATTTAGCTACACTGGCAGTTATATACAGGGATCTGAAAAAATGGGATGAAGCAGAAAATATTCATAGAAGACTTATTTCTATGGCTGTAACAGACGAGGAAAAGATTCAAAGGTATTATAACTACGGATACATGTATTACCAAAAAGGAAGGCAGGCGACTACAGATGAGGATAAACGTGAGTCTTATGTTGCGGGTAATGAAGTTTTAAAGGAAGCCTCTCTTACTCTTCCTGTAAAAAATATTTCATATTATGGAGATATTCGTACCATTAGACTTTTAATGTGTTGGAAACCCTTTGCCTATTATTATGAAACAGAACCGATAAATCAATTTAAAACTTCGTATGGAAAAGCTTATGCGGAACAAATTATAGAGGTGGCAAACGATGAATATATTTCAGAAAATGATTATAGAGATATTGCCTATGCGGCACATTACTTGGGTAATTATTTTTTGGAACAACATGATTTGGAAAAATCCAAAGAGTATTTTGAACTTGTGCTGAAATATGGAGAAGGTTACAGAATATATAAAGAAGCTCAAGATGCACTTAAGAGCTTAAACCCCTCTCGTCCTCGCCGAGGAAGGAGGTAAGAAAATGCTCTCCGAACTTCAAAAGCCTGCACGAAGAAGGAGGAGATAAATCGTTTTTCCACATTTCGTTTTGTCTCCCCCTTTAGATGAAGACTTACATGTTTAGCGGACAGTAATATTTCTTTTTAGAAGTGGTACATTTGTATTTTTTATATCTAATTGAACTACAGATATATAATAAGCATTATTACACAAAAGTAACATGTGGGTAACAAATATTTTGAAAACTACAATATGCTGATGTTTAGAGCTTTAGCGATTTTTGAGTAAAAGTTGTAAACTGAAGTATTTACCTATAAATGAATCCATTGAGGCAACTGCCACCAAGTAACAAGAACTTGCTCATTGGCTGTAAACAGATATAGGTGATGGTTGCAAATAGAGTAAAGGCAAGTAGTTCAACGAAAAAAGAGTGTAAACAATTAAAGTTAACCATCCCCAAATGTGACAACACTTTGAAGGTATAGTCAAAGAGATAGCTCCTACACTTGCCATAATTCCATAAGAAAGCATAAATCTTATCGAAACAACTTGATTTTATATGCCGAATTGCACGAAAGTGAATTTGTTTCACTACCTTTGTACCATCAAAACGTCAATTTATGGAAGATGTCAATCGTATATCCATTTGTGCAAGTGCCGCTTGCACAAATTACATGGTATCATCATATCTCTATGTTTCTCAAGGTTAAGGACAACATTCCACGTGCTTTCTATATCCCCAACAATTTTTCCGACACTTTGCCTCCATTATAACTGCCTTTCATGAATTCCTGCAATATGCACATAATACCTAATGTCATCATGCCTTTCTGGATTCTAATCAATATTGTAGGATGGGATATGATTGGAAGAGACTAAATAGAAGAATTGAAATTATGAAAGACTTTGCAGCTATAGATTTTGAGACGGCAAACAACGAGCGCAGCAGCGTATGCTCTGTCGGTATTGTCATTGTGCGTAATGGTGAGATAGTAGATTCGTTCTACTCTCTCATCCAACCAGAGCCGAACTATTATAACTATTGGTGTTCACAGGTTCATGGTCTTTGTCATGAAGATACTGACGATGCGCCTGTGTTCCCCAAAGTGTGGGCGCAGATTGAACCTCTGATAGAAGGTCTGCCTCTTGTAGCTCATAACAAACCATTCGATGAGGGTTGTCTGAAGGCTGTTTTCCGTGTATATCAGATGAACTATCCCGACTATGAGTTTTACGACACGCTGGCAGCCTCGCGCAGAGCCTTCCGCTATCTTGAGAATCACCAGCTGCACACTGTAGCCGCCGAATGTGGCTACCAACTGGAGAACCACCACCATGCGTTGGCAGATGCAGAAGCCTGTGCCTGGATAGCAAGAGAGATACTATAAGAACAATTACATTATATAATAAACAATATGGAAGAGAACAAGATTATCATATATCAGACGGAGGACGGACAGACACAGATTGATGTCCGAATAGAGAATGAAACAGTGTGGTTGACGCAAGCTCAGATGGCTGAGTTATTCGAGAAAACACCTCAGAACATTACCATGCATATTGGTAATGCGTATAAAGAGGGCGAGCTGGAAAGAGATTCAACCTGTAAGGAATACTTACAAGTTCAACGGGAAGGCAAAAGGAGCGTGTCTCGTAAAGTGAAATATTACGACCTCGATGTCATCATCTCCGTCGGTTATCGCGTCAAAAGCAAACGGGGTACTGCTTTTCGTATCTGGGCTCGTAAGATAATCAAGGACTATCTTGTCAAAGGCTATGCAGTAAATGAGCGCATCCGAAAGGAGCAGATTGGCGAGTTGCGCCAACTGGTAGGAATGTTGGGACGCACAATACAGAATCAGTCTCTGCTGTCGAACGACGAGACGAATGCCCTCTTCGAGGTGGTGACGAATTACACCTACGCTCTGGATACTCTTGACAACTATGATTACGAGCGACTTACTATCGATAAGACTACCAAGCAAGAGCCATTCCATGCTACCTATGAGAATGCGATGGAGGCTATCAATGGCTTGCGAGAGAAATTCGGAGGTTCAGCACTTTTTGGTAATGAAAAGGACGAATCCTTTAAGAGCAGTATCGGACAGATCTATCAAACCTT
>Ga0247611_10001018_pt1 | contig 52584 bp, 54 predicted proteins | sample 177DNAGHGhighgp2_FD_192422 | JGI IMG/M metagenome (GOLD analysis project Ga0247611, IMG submission 192422) | Sheep rumen microbial communities from Palmerston North, Manawatu-Wanganui, New Zealand - 1770 DNA GHGhigh gp2 | ecosystem: Host-associated > Mammals > Digestive system > Stomach > Rumen... | reverse complement strand
ACCTTGTCCTAATGGTTGTGTATATCATGAGGACGAAACTGGTATTTTTATTCTCCGTGGTATCACAAGCAACTGTTTTGCAAGATATCAGGTTACATACAATGGTAATATAGCGGTTCCTGAGGGCGCTGTTACACCTATAGCAACAGCAATATCTGTTAATGGCGAACCTCGACCTACTAGCACGGGTATTTTTACACCTCAGGCTGTAGATGAATTTGGTAATGTAACTAGCACAGCAATTATTACTGTACCCAGAGGCTGTTGTTTTAGTCTCTCTGTAAGGTATGTGGATGCTACCGTTGACAATGCGGCCGTAACTCCCACACCTACAATTGAGGTACGAAATTCAAATCTTGTTATCGACAGAATAGCTTGAGAAAGGAGAATATCACAATGATGAAAGAACTGTATGATTTATGTGATAAGCTCAAGGGTGAAATCAGAATGATAAACACCAAGGGCGATATATCTCCTACTGAACTTGAACGTACTTATAAAGCAGTAGATATTATCAAGGATATTAAAACCATAGAAGCTATGGAAGGTTATTCCGATGATGAATACAGCGGTCGTAGATATTATTATGACGATGATATGAAGTACGCTCGTGATAGGAGTTATAGGAGAGATGGACGTTATATGAGTCGCAACGATGGATATAGCGGACATGAGGATAAAGAGGAAATGCTTCGTCAGATCGAAGAGATGAAGAGAAAACTCGATCAAATGTGATAATAATAGAGTTGCGGAGAGGAGCTACGGCTCCTCTCCTACTCTTATATATAGATTATAACTTGAAGAACAAATAATTGGAGGTGACAGTATGGTCATTAATAAAAAATTCAATACGGTTTTTGCATCCACTTGGGAATTGTTTGGTAAGAGCACAGAAGTAAAACCTACTAGGGCTACTGTTACTGACAATAATGACCTTATCCCAGATGGAAGTATGTTTATGGAACTTGATACAGGCGAAGTATATTATTACGACAAAGAGCTGGATACTTGGTCTCCGATTGGATAATAATTGTGAAAGGGGGAGTTGTCAATGGCGACATCTACCAAAGCTACGGGCAACACCCGTAAGGCAGCAGAGATAAAAGAACGTCTAGAGTTTGATGATGTGTTGTTTAAAAAAACACAGGACACTCTACTTAAAATTAAAGATCCGAATAAACAAAATATTCAAAGTATCATTGGTAAGGATAGAAAACTTATTAGACAATACTTACAGAATCCCGCAAGTAATGAGGGTAACCTTATAACTTCGGCTCGTTATTTGTTTTATAGAACTCAAATATTCTTTAGATTAGTACACTTCTACGCTAACATGTTTGATTTTAGATGTAGACAAGTGTTACCAAATATAAGTTTGACAAAAACAAATAACCCCAAAAAGATTCTTAAACAATATAATGACACTCTAAATTGGCTTGATAAGTATGATATACAAAGCATAATGCTTCCTGCTCTTATTAGGGTATTTAGAGAGGATGTGTTTTATGGAATATTCTATCGTGATGATAGCGGAAGCGTACTTTATCCGCTTGATCCGTCATGGTGTAAAATTGACGGGATATATAGTTCTCACGATTATTCATATGCAGTAGATATGAGTAAATTTAAATCACAAACAATGCAAGAATTATTAGGTTGGTTGGGCGATCCCCTTCTCTCGATGTACAAAGAATATGAAAGAACTAATGAGAGATGGATACATATGGACGATAGATACACGGCATGCTTTAAATTCCGTACAGATGATATCGACCATGTATTGCCGCCAATTATGGCTATCTTTCAAGAGTTAGCTTCTCGAAATGATTTATCTGATTTACAAGCAATTGCTGATGAACTAAGCATATATAAACTTTTACTCATACCTATGAAAACAATAAGTGGAAGTAAACGCAGTGATGATTTTGAGGTATCTCCCGAATTAATGCTTGGGTATTATAGTAAGATGCTTGAAAGTCTTCCTGATTATATTGCAGCTTCACTTATACCAGCAGATGTAGACAAAGATAATGTTCTTGATTTTTCAACAACTTCGTCAGATAAAGATGTTGATAGGCTTGAACAAAGTGATAAAACATTACTTGGTACTGCTGGTGGTGGTGCTGTATTAAACGCCAATATGATTACGTCAACCGCAGCATTTAAAGCGTGGCTTAAGGCAGAAACAGAGTTTGCAATATCTCCGCTTATTCCACAGATTCAGGGATTTACAAATCGTATGCTTAAATACGACGCTGCTAATCCATGCACAGTGAAGTATTTCGAAGTGTCTATATATACAAAAGAAGATTTGCAAGCTACTCTCCTTGAATCATGCCAATATGGGTTTAGTAATAGACTTGCTTATAATACATTTAATGGTGTAAGTGAGAAGGCAACTATTGCTATGCAAATATTAGAAAACGAAATTTTCGATCTGCCTGATAAAATGATACCTTTAGCATCCTCTTATACACAAAGTGGCGATGGTGAAGAAGGGGGCAGACCTAAAGTACCCGATGATGAGATAAGTGATTCGGGTGAAAGAAGTAGAAATGCATAAAGGGGGATATATAGATGAGTGAAGAAATAGTAAAACCAATTGATATATATGCCCCTAAATTTAATTTTAAATTAAAGGGACATACGAAGATTGAATTAAACAATCCTTATCGTAAGCAAGTATTTGAAGACGATAATGTTGTGCAATCTTCGATTATTGAAAAACAATTCCGCACTATGGGAAATTGGAACACCGATATATTCCGTGGATCTTGGAGTCCGTTATGGAAATATCTATTTGGCGGAATATATTTATTTGACATGCCAGTTCCCGTTGGTAGTGAGTATATGCCGCAAGGCGTAATGATGACTGCTAATGGAGCCGCTGGCACTGTTAATAATGCCGCTCCTTATGAAATGGGATCATGGGACGCTGTTAAGTCTTCTATAGATGCGACTGAATGTAAAATGGTTTACAACTGGAGTCAGCAACAAGGTAATGGAGATATATCCAGCATATGCCTTACTAGTAGAGTTGGTGGTTATATAGGTTATGGAAATAAAGATGGTGTACAAAAAACCACCATTGGATTATTGACCGACCAATATACAGCGTGGGCTGATACTGGAAGTGCTGCGACTGACAATCCGTTACCATCTAAATCCGTCTATAGTAATTCGTATTTAACTATTAAAATAAATAATTCTACCAAAGTAGTTACTGTAGATGTTGTACCATATGTTTTTGATAAACTTAATGTTCTTGCGGAATCAAAAACATTAACATTTAATTATACCAATACTCTTAGTGGCAATATGAATATCACAGGATTTGTTGCAGATGGCAAGGGTAAGTTTGCTATATCAGAAAGAAAGGCAACGCCTATTGGGAGTACACGTAGAATACTAGTGTTAGATATGGAAAATGAAACACTTGACGAATACGAGATAACAAACAATACAGATTCAGCTTGGGCAACAGATACTTCAACAAGAAGTACTGGAGATTTATTGGGATTTGATGGCACTCATGTTTACTATGGAAGCACAAGAAATTCGGCAAGTACTATATATAAAATTAGAATTAGTGATAGTGCGGTTGTTAGTAGTATTATTGGCGTTGACGCTACGCCGTCATCTAATAATGACCAGTGGCTTCCTGTTGTCCCGATAACACCCAATCATAAAATGGTAAAGTCAGAGGGTAAGTGGTGCTTATGGGATGAAATTAACAATACCAAATACCCTATGAATATTTCAGCACCGTTAACATATATTAGTGGCGGCAACTATAGCATAGGATATGGGTATCATGAACAGATTGATGCTATTGGTACTATGCCATGTTTGGATTATTATAATGGTAAAATCTGTGTTGGTAAAAATCCTTTATATCTTGCGACAATAAACAATCTTCAAGATATGGTTACTAAAACAAATGAAGATTCTATGGTGGTAACTTATACACTTGACAAAGTAACAACATAAGGAGGGATATGGAGATGATTGATTTTTATACCCCTCAATATAATAAAAAGATTAGGGGATTTACGAAATTAAAATTAGATAACGGTAATGAGACTAGGGTATATGAAAGTGAAAATACTTTTTATCCTGAAAACATTGCACAATATGTAAAGCAGCTTGGTAATGCAGCCAACGGAGTAGGTAGAAGCTATTCGTGGCAAAGCGTTGTTGGTGGCGTATTCTTATTTGATAAAACAATTCCGTCGGGTAAGAAATATATGCCAGCTGGAACTAAGATGATCGGTAATGGTTCTTATAATATTACTAATTCTGGTAATCCAGAAGAGATGGGATCAAACGTTTCAAATACCCTATCTAACAATAGACTGGAAATGAATTACACATGGGATGTTTCTCATGGTAACGGATTGATTAATAGCGTTTGTCTAACATCTAGTTTAGGCGGAGCTATTGGATATGGTAATCCCAGTGGTACTGAAGATTCAAGTAAGAAATATCAGATTTTTATTAATTCTGATACTAATATTGATAAGCAAGGATTGTATTATAAAGGATATATATATAATGCATCTGTTAGTAATGGTAAATTAACCGTAACGAAGACTCCTGTCAATGTCGATATAGCTACCATTTTTGCTGCATCATCCACTATCGTACACGATCTAACTCTTACATATCCAAGTGATATTAGTTGGTATGCGCAAGAAAATAAATTAGTATTCTTTTATATTGGTTCAAGTTGGCCAGTTAATACCACAAAAAGTATGCTTATATATAACGTAGATACGGATACCGTAGATGAAAAAGTAATTACAAATAATAGTGGCGCAAATATAACTTCTACTGGTGGTGGATTTCCTAATACTTCTATTGGTGGTCTTGATGTAGTTAATCATAAAATGTTCATTTCGGTTTATGACAACTATCCGTATTTAGTAGATTATGAAACAAGTGAATTTATTAGATCAATGCCAAGAGCGTCATGGGCAAAGATAGCTCCAGATTTATTTGTCGGTGGTTCTTATTCTGCGAGCGCATCTCCACAAACTGGTCTTGTGGTGTATGATTCGGTGAATGATACATTTTATAAATGGAATGGATCCACATATATAACTAACAATTATAATAATAGTCGTTGTAAATCTGAATTTTCAGAAGAACACGATATATTTATTAACAATTGTCTTTCAATTAATCAAGTGGGTTCATTTAGTCCGAAGTATTATTATACCAATCCTTTATACCTCGCTACGGTAAATAATTTAGCAGAACCAGTACCTAAAACAGATAGTGATATATTGCAGTTGCAATATGTATTAACAGATTCGTGAGGTGATAAAAATGAATGCACCTTTTATAAAAACTAGTGATGAAGAAACTGCGCAGAAATTAATAAAGCTAGGTTTCTCATTAATAACACAGTTCGGAAAAGAATATATATTTGCGAATGACTCCATTACGACGTTTGATAAAAACGACAAAGTGGAGTTTTCAAATATTATGTATGGGTGAGGTGAGCAAATGGCAAAGAAAAAATTACACACATTTGCCGACCTCTATAATTTCTTCGAAAAGCAAAATAAGGACTGCGTGTTTAGTGCCAAAGAAACTAACACGCAGTTTTTAATTGGCATGAATGCAGACATGACGTTTGATGAGGACAAGGATAGTGATCTACTCCCTGTTCACTTACAGGCATGCCACACTGGTGAAAACGTTAATCACTGCTTTGTCTCCGACGAGGCAATGAATAACGCACTCTCCTCTCTTATAAATAAACCTATTCTCGGGTATATCTATAAGGACGATGAGGGTGAGTTCCAGTTCCGTGCACATGATATGCACACAGAAAATGGCGAGACAGTTTATGACGAGATTATCGTCGGCTATTTGCCAGAGTCTTGTGATCCGCATATCAAGTTTGACGAAGAAAAGAAAAAGAATTTTGTAGAGGTCGATGGTTATATTGTCGAAGAGTACACTAAGGCCGCCGATATATTAAGACGCGAAGGCAAGTGTCAGGTAAGTGTTGAAATGGCCGTGAACGAAATGGCTTACGATGCAAAAACACATATACTCAATATAACTGATTTTACTTTCAAGGGTGTTACCATCCTTGGAAGATTCGAAGACGGAACTGAGGTACAGGCTGGCATGGCTGGTTCTAATATCGTCATACGTGATGAATTGGTTTCGTTCGCTGACACGCAGGCTAAACTTGAGGAACTGTCACGTCAGGTGGCTGAACTCCAAAACAGTTTGTCTATAAAAAATTCGGAGAAAGGAGGAACAGAAAGTCTTATGAAATTTGATGAACTTCTTAAGAAATATAATAAGACTGCCGAAGAGGTAACTTTCGATGTCGAGGGTCTTTCAGATGAAGAGCTCGAAGCAAAGTTCGCTGAGGAATTTGGTGAGAAACCTACTACTGATGAAGAGGTAAAACCCGCTGAAGATGAAGCTCAGTCTGAAGAGAAACCTGAAGAAGGTGAGGAGGCTGGTACTCCTGATCCTGAAGAAGGTGATGAATCTGCCGACGAGGAGAAACCTGCAGAAGATGAAACTCCTGCTGAGGAAGAAAAACCCGTTGCTGATATTACCGCTTCAATTAAGACTGGTGAGGAAATTAGAACTTTCGAGCTCAGCCTTGATGAGAAAGATAGAGCACTTCACAATCTCGTAAACATTACTTATGGCGATGCTGACAACGACTATTACTTTACCACCGCATATGACGATAGTTCTTATCTGATTATGGAATCTTGGTGTACTGGTCGTGCGTACAAGCAGAGTTATGAGCGTAATGGTGACGAGTATTCTCTCGTTGGAGAAAGAGTTGAAGTATTTTCTGTCTGGGTAACCGAAGAGGAAAAGACTCAGCTTGAGTCTATGAGAAATTCTTATGATAGTATGGTTGCCAAACTTCAGAACTACGAGAACGAACCCTCTAAGATGGAAGTACTTAATGGCGATGAGTACGCCGCAGTACGTGATAGCGAGGAGTTCGAGGCACTTATGGCAGCTGATGCTCATTTCGAGCTTACAGTTGACGAAGTAAAAGCAAAAGCTGATTCCATTCTGCTTAATGCGGCTAAGAATAATGCTCTTAATTTCGCAGCACAGAATGTACAGACTACCCGTAAAGCATTTCAAATAAAATCCAACAAAGGTTCGGGTAGATATGGAAATATGTTTTCTAACAAATAACTTTTAGAAAGGGGAAAATAAACTATGGCTTATAATGTTGTTGTTTCTAAGCATAATGTAGCATTTCCGTCTAAGATTCGTAGTGGCGGAGATGGACACACTCTTAACATTTTTGTAGACGCTGATACTGATAATGGTGTTATCGGTTCTGTTGGCGTATGGAAGGATTTTGATCGTTACAATTTTGTAGCAGGAAATACCGCTTTTGTTGGTAAGCTTCACGCTGCCGCAAACGGAAATTGGTACGTAGAGGTTACTGCTGTTGACGTTGAGAATCCTCCTGTATTCCTTTACAACTCTCCTATCGTTGAGGATGAAAGATACTCTGATCAACTCGATGTATTCTACAACGCTAAAGGCGATACCGTAAAGGGTTATGTTCTTGAGCTCTTTGACGTATTCGAGGAGTCCGAGGCAATTTTCACATTTAACACTAGCAAAGCAACTGACCTTAAAGAGAACGCTACCGTTACTGTTAACGGCAACAAGCTCAAGGTCACCGCTCCCTAATTAAGAGAAAGGAGGACAATATATTATGAGAATTAATTTTTCTGAAAATGAGCTTGCAGTATTTGCAAAGCACGAGACAAATGAAGACGCTATCAGAAACCTCATGTTCGACCTTTATCGTGGAGAGCAGATCATTGATGACGAGGGTAAGGTAGTTTCAAAGGCAGAAGCTAATGACAAGCTTCGTGCATTTTTACTTGATTTCTGCGGACTTGAGAAGAAGTTCTCTCCCAGAGATTTTAAGCGCGCATGGCAGAGTGGACAGATTCGTAGATGTTTTGACCTTGTTGAGGAGATTGTTGACGATGCCCTTGATGTAGGATATCACGAGTCTGAGTGGTTCAACAAGCTTGTTGACTACAGAAATATTGCTAATGGAGACGGTGTTGAATTCACCGTTGAGGATGAGAATGTTATTCTTTCTATCGCTACCGTTGGAAAGTCACATCATGACTACATCCTTCAGAGACCTGCTCTTGGATCAAAGTACACTCTTCCTATGGCTCGCTACGGCGCAGCTGTTGGTATTGATATCAACAAGTATCTCCTTGGACAGGAAGATTTTGCAAAGCTTATCGCTATGCTTGTTAGATCTATCATGCTCAAGAATCAGGGCATCATCTTTGGCGCAATCAGCAACGCTGTATCTAGCCTCAGAGTTACCGCTGGTTTCGTAGATACTGGATCTCTTACCACTGCAACCAAGGACGACTTCGACGAGATCGTCGACAACGTAAGAGCTCTCTATGGCAGCGCTGTTATTATCGGTACCGCTAACGCTCTTAGAAAGATTACTGGTCTTGCAAATGTTCAGTGGGCTTCTGAATCTCAGAAGGAAGCAATGGCTCAGATGGGAAGACTCGGCGAGTACGAGGGAACTCCTCTAATCGAGGTTGCTCAGAGATTCGCTGACAAGACCCTTACCACCAAGCTTATGGACGACACCAAGCTTTACATCCTTCCTAGCGATGACTACAAGATTGTTGAGTTCGTAACTCGTGGTGAAACTGAGATCGATGAGATCACCGAGAAGGGTGAAGAGCACGGACGTATTGACGATATCGGTAAGTATGAGCTCCAGTACGAGCAGGCTATTGCTGTTAAGGCAAATAGACAGTTCGGTGTATGGACTATTACCCAGTAATAAAAAGAGAGTCACTACTTTAGTGTGAAGGTTTAAACCTGTGGGAGGGCAGACCGCTCTCCCACTTTGATTAAAAATGACAAAAGAGGAGAAAAATAACAATGGCTTACACAAAGAAAACAACTACAAAGAAAACAACTGTTAAGAAGGTTACTAAACCCGTCGAGCCTGAGATCGTAGAAGAGGTTATTGATGAGGCGGAAGAAGTGGCAGTGAAAGAAGAGAAAAAGGTTCGTGTTAAACATGATCCTTCAGATCCTATTCTGTGCAGATCTATTACTGTAGGTAAACTTCTTATGGAAGGTATTAATACAAAAATGGTATATAGATGGATGGACTACGGAGACGAGATTGAAGTTGAATACAGAGATCTCGCAAGTGCTGTACGTTCACATTCACAGTTTATTTTTGCACCTTATTTCATTATAGAGGATGATGCTTTTATTGAAGAGTTTACAGAACTTAATAAGTTTTATAATGAGAAATTCACAATAAAAGAACTTTCTGAAATTCTTGATATGAACGAAGGAGAGATGGAAGATGCAATTTCCATACTTCCCAAGGGGGCAAAAGAACAGTTTATCAACATTGTATCTACTAAGATTTCTAACGGTGAACTTGACAGTGTACGAAAGATTAAGGCACTTGAAAGGATTCTCAATATAGATTTTTCTTTAGTGGCTGATATGTGATAAGTCGTAGGAAGGTAGGTGTTTTATGTCTTCCATAAACTACGATGTTATTTTTAGTAGTTTCTTGTCTAACGTTACCGATTATAAAATCGCCAAACAAGACGAGGACGTAACTATAGAACAATTAAAAGAGTATCTGCATAAAGTAATTGGTACTCCGTATATAAGAGCTTTGTTCTTAACTATCTCCATGGATGATGAAACGGGATTGCTTACATATGAGATGAAGAACCCTGACGCCAATGGCGACGACGAATTCTTAATCACTATGTTAGGTAAAGCAATGGTTTATGAGTGGGTTCTTCCACAAGTTCAAAAGACATCGTTATTGGCTCAGATGTTTTCAGGCAAAGAAGTAAAGTTGATGATTGTTTGCTGCAATCAATAGCTCGGCATAATGGAAACGTTATGTCGCATTTCCACGAATATGCGGGGAAGTCCTTAAGTTATAATACCAAAGCGAATGGATGAAATATGCCAAGGCGTAAAGGTTTAAAAAGTTTATAAATTGGATAATCCGCAGGGAAAGTATGAATAGTACTGCCCTCATCGACTATGAGTTGAAATACTCGTAGGGAGAAGTCTCCCGAAGTGTGGAACCCTAAACCTATTTATAGGCATGGTGAAAGATATAGTCAGTACCTATATGAAAGTATAGGAAAATTTACCATTAGTTATAAAAAGATCGGACAGTAGGTAGCTCCTATTTTATCGTGCCTCTAACACAATAATTACGGTCTTTTTATTACATACAGATTTTTAAAGGGAATGTGTATGAAAAATGAATTTACATGAAAAATAATTATTGTAATGGTAAGTCTTATGTGGAGCAACGACCCTCATAAGTAACACAATAGGGTACGCACAAAGTTCCCACATGTCTGAATTGCGTAGCATTAAAGATGATGCTGAACTTGAAGTTAGGCGCATGATAAGAGACCGTGGATTTATTATCAATGGATATTTGGGAGGTAGCGAATCATGAATATTAGATTTTCTGATGAGCAAGTAGAAACCGAAAAAACACTTCTGAGAAAAAAGATATTTTATCTACTTTTAATAGTTGATCCTGCGACTGCAAAAGATTATCCAGAAGTGAATGTTGAAACCGCGTTTAATGATTTGTTTACCGATCTAGATGGTTTGAATGAGATGTTTAACTATCCCGTTCAAATTATAAATATAGTTAAGAAGCTTACTAAAGCGTTTAAGGAATATCAATCGGCTGATTTTAAGTATAGAAGATATAGAAAACTCATACTTGATGCAGGTAGCGAAGTACAAAAAATTAATGGGAGGTGATAATATTGCCGTCCCTACAATCGTATAAAAAAATAATTGGTGCGTATACAAACGGACAAGCTCATAAGGTTGAATCCGATATGATCATGGAAGAAACGTGGTATGACGATATTCAAACTCGCACTGCGTATTTCTATGACTATGAACATGACGCACACCCACGCCAGTTTGAGGGGTTAACGCCCGCAGACGACGCTGACAAAGTACCTATTACTATTAAGTATATTGAGAATAGTTCGCAGACTTTAAATAAAGATGCGGTCAGTTATCACATAATGTTCCAGCCTTCTCAGAATCTTAATGTAGTTACTTACTACAAAAAGAATTACGAGGAGAGATGGGGTGCAACATTCCCCTGCGGACTTTATGTAGATATACCTGATAATCGAGGTATATATAATAGGTGGCTTGTGGTTGGCATGGCACAGAGTAATAATGCTCAGTTTCCTACTTATGAAATATTAAGAGTTAACTATTTATTTACTTGGGTATTTAATCGCACCAAATATCAAATGGCAGGCGTCCAAAGAAATCAGAACTCATATTCGAGTGGCCTGTGGACAGATTACATCTTTACTACACCCAATGACGTAATAAAGTTTTATCTGCCTATGAATGAAATAACTTCTAAGCTGACTTATAATCAGCGATTAATAGTTGATACTAAGGTTGATGTTAACTCGGGAGATATACCCCGTGTATGGCAAATTTCTAAAGTATCAAGAACAACTCCTCATGGAATAGGTATATATACTGGCGCACAAGACGTGTGGGATCCCAACCGTGATTATATTGAATATGAGGTCGAAGGAGACCCTAGTACCATTATTGGTATGTATGCAGATTATTATGGTGAAAATGTTCCAGAAGATTTTTCAGACAAACCACCTATTGATCCATACAAACATATTGAACTTGTATTTACTGGTGTATCACAAACTCTTAAGGTTGGCGGAAGTTCTAAGAAACTTACTGCTCTATTCTTCAAAGGAGAAGATAAATTACCATATGAGACGGGTACTTGGACATATGAAGTCGATGGTGTCGATGTTAAGGCTAAAGGTCTTATCGGCGAAGACTTTAACGGTCTTGATCCGAATCAGGTGCGTATAAACTTTTATAATGACTCCAAGTCAAATCCTAACTATGTTAAGGGTGATCCTAATTATGTAGGTACGGATTATGTCGGTAAGGTATTAACCATAACTTATACGGCTACGAGTGGAGTTGTAGGAACATTGCAACTAAATATTGCGGGATTATAAGGAGGCGACGCTATGAAATGGACTGCGGCAGATACTGCATACTTTGCGTCCCTCGTTCATGATGTTGAAGACGATGACTCAAGGTTAAAAAAAGAAATAAAGGAAAAACTCTTAAGTAATAAATATATTATTCATGCCCTTGATTGTAAGGATTTGGAAGATGCTGAGGCTGAACCAGATGAATACTTTGGAAAGGCAATCTTTCCATACTATCTTATTCATCCAGTTCAGGTCGAGGCAAAAAACTTCATTTGTTTTGAGACGCAATTCTCGGAACTGGAAAGATATAACAAATCTATGAAGATACAGCAATTAGTATTTTATGTGGTTTGCGAACAAAAGAACCAGACGGTTGTTACCGAAACTGATTCGACCGATTTCTCTGGTGCTATCACCGAGATAGGTGTGGCACGCCACGATTTGATTGCTTCATTACTTATACACGAGTTTAACCATTATCCTTTTAGCGGCGGAAAGGCTAAGCTAATATCAAATATTCCTAATACAACAGATGATAACTATGCTATCCGCAAACTTACTTTTGAATTTTACACCGATGCAAATCTTGTTAAGACTATTAATGGTGAACCACAATTTGTAAACAAGATATATGCCAAGTAAGACGACTGTTGAAGAGGCGGGAAAAGTAGTTGGTAATTTATCGCCTGTAAAGACTAAGTTACCACCCAAGTATCCCACTCTTGAAATTGATCGACTTAAATTATATTTTGGTGAACCATTGATAATTAATGAAGATGGAGTAAGAGGGTCTGTTACAGTTAAGTCGCCAACTATAGGTGACATCCTCACAATTGGTGAATCTAAATTTTATTCAACCTTGAGTATACTTGTCGGCAATACGACGCAATTTAGATTAATGCTATGGGAAGCTGGTATAGATTGGAACACAATCACAGACTTCCAGATGTTCATGATTATGTATAAACAGCTAGACCAAGATGTTGTTGATCTGCTGTTTGACAATATAAACTTCCAAAACTTCGAGCCGTACGCGCGCACGAAGGAAGACGGAAGCGAGGAAGAGTTCCTCTATGACGAGTCAACCGATACGGAGATAACGGAACTTGTCTATCAGTATTTTCATCAATATCTCCAAAATGTTTTTAATATGAAACCTGAACGTGAACTTACGCCAGATAAAATGCTTAAAGAGTGGTGGATTAGAAAAGATAAGAATGAGTTGAGGCAAAAAGAAAAGAAGGGCGAAAGCTCTTCTTTTTCATTTGTTCCACTTATCAGTTCTTATATTAATCATCCTGCAACTAAATACAAACTAAAAGAATTAAAGGAAGTCGGTATTGCTGAATTCTTTGATTCATTAAAACGTATTCAGTTATACGAGCATGCAACAGCTGTGCTTAAGGGAATGTATTCAGGTTTTGTAAATAGTAAAGATATAGATCCTTCGTCTTATGATTTCATGAAGGACATTTAACAAATAAGGAGGAATAAGATTATGGCTTTTAATCTTGGTAATTTCGCCGTTAAGGAGATTATTTACGGCGTAGCTCAGAACTTCGAGAATGAGCTTCTCTACACCCTTGACCAGCTTACCTCTGCTTCTATCGAGGTTAGCTCTGATCCTATTGAGATCACTGATAAGAATGGTAACGTAATACGTACCATTTATCAGAGCAAGACTGCAAGCTTCACCGCTTCTTCTGCTCTCCTTTCACCCGTGCTTCTTAATGCACAGTCGGGTAGTCCTATGGAAGTTGCATCTTCTACCGATAAGATAGAGATGCCTTTTGTTACCGTTGTAGCTGCTGGCGCTACTGTTGACGCTACAGATGCTAAGACTGGTAGTATTCATGTTATGGGACTTTATAGCAATGGTGCTAACGGAAAGGTTCTTACTCAGGGAACTTCTGCAGTTGTAGATCAGACATTTGCATATGATCCTTCTGCAAAGACTATCACTGTTCCCTCAACAGCTACCGATGCTCCTACCAAGTATCTTATTAAGTACGACAGAGATGCTGAGGCTGGTTATAAGATCACTAATACCGCTTCATCTTTCCCTGACACCATTCACCTTACTCTTTATGTCGCTATCGTTGATCCTTGTGAGGATGCATACAGAGCTGCCTATATTTACATTCCCAGCTTCCAGCCCGATCCTTCCGTAACGATCAACCTCGATTCTGAGAATACTGAGACCGACTTCAACGGAACTCTTCAGATCGACTATTGCGATTCCATTGATAAGGTTCTTTATTACATTTACTTCCCTGATGAGGATGCAGTTACGACTGTTGTTACCTCGCAGTCATAATTTAAATTGAAATTTGTGGAGGGTGGGTAACCGCCCTCCATGTGATTAAAAGGAGAACATGTTATGGCAAAGGGACAAAGAACTTGCATAATCTGCGGAACTAAATATACTTACTGCCCTACATGTGGCAATGGAAATAAGAATGAGTCGTGGAGATATCTTTATGACACTATCCTGTGTAATAAGATTTTCGACGTTCTTTCAGCTTATGCTCATAAGCATATTAAAAAGTCAGAAGCCAAAGATCAACTTAAATCACTTGATATTCCCAAGGGAATGAAATTCAATCCTGAAATCAAAAAGCAGATTGATGAAATTTTAGTTGTTGAACCTAAGGTTAAGGATGACGATAAAAAGCAGATTGTGAAAGAAGATTAATTTTATGGGATAACTATTTCACATCTGTGATTTGGTTGTCCCATTTTTTGTGAGAAAGGAAAAATACTATGGCGGATTTTATTATTGGTACGACTCCTATATTTACTATCCAGCTTTCTAATGGTGTTAGATATGACAATTTGGGAGAAAAAATATTCTTTAGATTTAAACAAGGCTCTACAATTATCGATGTGGAACCTGACATAGATAATAATTTGGCAACAATTAAACTTAGACAGGAAGATACTCTTCGTTTTAGACAGGGCGATGTATTTGTGCAATTGATTGGAGTCAAGGGCAATCAGACAGTGGAGACAGTTGTTAAATCTGATATTGCAATTATAAATGCAAAAGACTCAATTATCAATACACCCTATCATAATGATTAAGGTGGTGATGTTATGGAAGTCACGGTAAATGATAATACATATTACACAAAAATAAATATTGCTTCTCAGGACGAACAACTATACCCCGTATTGATGCGCACCGATCCAGACATTCAATTTAACATAATAACAAATAATCAACCGATAGAATTAGTTATAGATGCGTATACGGTGTAAAGAAGAAAGGTGAATAAAAAATGAATGACAAGGTATTTGAAACTAGTAAGATAACTGGAAGAACGTATGAATTGTTTTCTCAGATAAGAATACTAAATATACAACAGTGCATATTTTATCTTGAGAATGGTGTGACACTTAATGATATAGAAATAAGTGAAGATCGTAGAACACATCAGCCTATTATGGTGTTCTTGTTTAATCGTTCTGACACATATGACGCCTACGATAAGTGGTGTAAGAGAAAGGAAGTCTTATGAGAGTTATGGGCATAGACGCCTCTACTACTTGCTCGGGTGTTGCGGTCATAGATAATGGGGAACTTGTTTATCATGACATTATTAACATGAAGTCAAATAAAGATACCGATCAGCGAATAAAAGATATGATGTGGAAGTTGGGAGAAAAGATAATTTTGTTTTGTCCTAACGCATTGTATATTGAAGATTCGTGGAATAAACAGAACGTCGAGACAACTAAGATGTTATCAAACATTCTCGGTGCTGTTATGTATGTATGTCAGGAAGTTGGGTGTAGCTTTACTAAAATACTTCCTTCTGCGTGGCGCAAGATTACTGGAATTAAATTGTGCACCAAGAACGGATCACATCTTAAACGCGAAGAGCTCAAACAAGAAGCTGTTAGTAGAGTTAAAAAAGTTTACAAGATAGATTGTAATGATGACGAGGCCGAAGCTATATGTATTGCTGAGGCTGGATGGTTATCACAAGCGGATGACCTATTTACATAACTAGCCATATGTTGCTATTTGATAGTGATTTTGGCTAGTTATGTGCAATATATTGCTAGTTAATAAAAAAGGAGAAAATTATGAATATTGAATTATTTATTAAACAGATGAACGGAGATCATAAGGAAGGAATTATTGAGAAGCACATTACAAGACAGTATGTGCCGCTTGAGGAAAAGATTGCTGAAGCAAAGAAAGTAGTTGAACTATCCTGTTATATGAAGATACCTGTAGAAGAAGGGACGGAACAGAAAGTGTTTCGTATTAATACTGTGTATAAAGAGTTCTATACATTTCTTACGCTTTTAAATTTATATACAGATATCGAGTTATCTGAGGATATACTCGGAGATTACAATAAACTTGCTGAGAAAAAATATACGAAGAAAATACTTGCCGCTATGCCAGAAGACGCTGTTGATTTTAATACAATTTTAAATATGACATTTCAAGATGAAATAGAAAATGTCAGTGCAATTGGCAATGTGGTTAATAGATTGTTGAATTCTTCTAATTCTATCTTCTCAGCCGTATTAAATGAAATGGTTGAGAGGGAGATTAAAAATGGCGAACAAGAAAACGAAAGTAACGGTGGATGAAAACTTTTTCGTCCAATTAAATAATGAATTACAAATTTTCAAATCAGATATAGGAAATTATATTGCAGCAGAAGCGAGCCGTAGATTATCAACTGCGGCTCTAGACGCTACTCGAGATTTTTATATAGACTATGAACCCGTTAGATATAAGAGACATTATCAATTTTATAAAAGTGGTAAAAGCAAGGCTTTCAAGCCATATAGAAATAGCAATACCCTAAAAGGAAAATATTACGGTGGTATAAGACTGACACCTGAATCCCTTGATGATGTTTATGAATTGGATAAATACGATGTCTATGGTTTGGTGATGGGATGCGTTATCGGTAAAGATGCAACTGATGATCCAGATATTGTAGACTACGATTCTATATATGCACTTGGTGGATATCATGGCCCTTACAGCTATTTACAAGGAGATCCTCCACCGATGAGACCCGATCCAATTACAAGAATATTTGAGGAATTGGATAATATATATGCTGAGCAAGACTCGTTAATTAAAAAAGCAGTTACTCAGTCAACAAAAAAACGAAACTATAAATTATTGAGTTTTTAAAGTGAGGTGGAATTATGAGCAAATCAAAAGTAATCAGCGTTGGTATTGCTGTTGATCTCCAAAATACTCAAGAGATTAGCAGCCAAATCCAAGGCATGAGCAAAGACTTAGCCAACATGAAACTCGATAAGGATCTTGAGCCAAGGCTTAAAAATGTAGAAAAAACATTAGCTGGTGCCGTAAAACAGATTAGCGCCATGACAGATAAAATAGATGTGCTTTCTAAGGCGGGCGGACTTGATCCTAAAACGCTTAGCGATTTGTCAATGTTGGCCACGGCAATTGCAGATGTTAAAGTTGAAGTGGATGCTTTGTCATCTAGAATGAATAATTTTTCCAAACAATTATCTAATGTTGGAGATGTTGGTGTTAAACAAGTTGCTGGAAATATAACCAAAGAAATTGGGAATATGGCTACTGGAATTGACACTAGTCTTAATAATGCTACCAAATCAATACAAGAAGGTGGAGAAAAATTAAAGAAATCATTCGAGCAATTACTACAATCTGTTAATGCCGAGGTGGATGAAGAAAGTATTGATGTTTCAAAGATTTTTAAATTATCAAATGCTGATGATATAAACGATGAATTTGAAAAAGTAAAAACAAAACTACAAAAAGATTTAAAAGATTTAGCAGATACTACAGCAAAATATAATGATTTAAAACTTAATTTCGGATCTGCCGATGATATAGAAAAAGCGGCAAAAGCGCAAGTAAATGCTTTAAATAAATTAAAAGAGTCATTTAGCGCGTTTTATGGAATGGAAGATCTCAGCGAACGTGCTGGCGACAACGTAACTAAAGAAATGACTGCAAGTATTAACGAGGTGATCAAATCTTTCCCGAATCTTCAAGGAGAGGTGTATAGAACCTTTGATGAAATATATGATTTTATTGATGCAGTCATGGAGAATATTTCCAACGATTTTACTTCATCAATAAACACAATAAAAAAATCTCTTGAAAGTGTTCCTTTAGAAATTAAAGAGCCTACTAAAAAAGCAGTTACTGAATCTAAAGTTAAGACAAAATCTGATAAAAAAAATACTACATCTGATATTACTACTGATGTTGTAATTAAAGAAGGCGTTGGAGCTGAATTAATCGCAGAACTTAAAGCGGTAATTAATAATCTTCAAAAGTATGTTGATAAAAACCCTGTAGAATTAGACGCAATAATTAATCCTTCATGGGGAACTACACAGACCAAGAAATATATAAAATCAATCAAAGAACAGCTTGCAAATACTAAGAATGGGAAAATAGATGAAGGACTTGCTGAACGTATTTATGGATTACAAGATGCATTTGGAAAAGATTTTTCTGACGCTTTAAATAAATCTATAGCTAAACTCAAAGATAGTTTAAGTAAAGATGGTTTCTCTGTTGGTAAATTAAAAATTGAAGACTCTGCAATAAAAAATTTTAAAGAGCAATTATCTAATGAACTTGGAGCAGTACCAATTAATATAAATGCAAATATTGTTGAGGTTAAAAATCAATCTGAAGAGATCAATAAACAATTCGAAGAACTTGAGGCGTTAGACAAAATTGATCCTAATAAAATTATGCAGCTCGTTAATGCAATAAAGGAAACGGGGGCTACATTAGATTATTCTGATTTATATAAGAATAGGTTAAAGCAGATTGTCAAAGGACTCGTAGATGGTATATATGGTTCGGTTCCTGAAGCCATAAAGAAGACCAAATACCCTAACGGAGCCAACCCATTAATTGGCGAGTTTAATGATAACTCTCGCAGGATAAAAGAACTTTCTAGTAAGATTCAAGGAGGAGGTAGTGATAAATCTCTCTCCTTCTATAATCAACAACTTGAATCTCTTATCAAAAGACAGAAAGAAATTTTAGGTGAACTTTCACAAGACGTGGAAGGCGTAAGTGAATCTGTGGCTGAAGAGATTAAAGATGCTATACAGAAAATTGATGCCGCCACCATTGAAGTTGGTACAGCAACAATCAATATAGCCAATGCCGATGCTACATTTACTAATGCAAATATAGCATCTATTACATCTAAGTCGGAGATTAAAACTACTCAAGAAATTTCTAAAGAATCTAAAAAAGATAAAAAAGTAGATAATGTACAAAACGCAGAACAGAAAGTCACTAATGCAAATGTAAATATAACGGATGCAAAAGTTAATACCACCAGCAAAACACAGGAGGCAAATTTAGTTGCCAATCGTGATGAATTAATTGCTCTTGCCAATAAACGTTTTCATGAACTATTAGCTGATGAGTTTAATGATAAACTAAACTTTAAAAATATTGAGAGTTTTGTTAAAGATTTAAGAAAAGTTGGTGTCACAGAATTTGGATCTCCAAAAGCTATCGCATCTTCAACTACTGGACGCATTATAGATGCAATGCTTAGAAATGGATATGATGATGCACTTCAGGCATTTAAATCTACCACCAGTAGTTCAGAAGAATCTAAAGTCAAAGCTCAAGAAGCACAGCAAATGTCAAAACTGTTTCAACGTTTTAATAAATTGTATGACATGCAAACAGTACAAGAAAAGGGACTTGGTAGTGAATTAAGTATAAAAAGATTTGTAGATGATGTTCTCAAGAGTGGAGTTGACTTTAAAGTTGCACCGCAATATCAGGATAATGAGATTGGTAAGCTTATTAATACAATGCTTACCAAGGGTTATAAAACTGTAGCGGAGGCCACAAACACTAATGAAAATGTAACTACGACAAATGCACATCAAAACATTGAAAAGGCTAACATAAATGTTAATAGCGCAACGATTAACATTAAAGGAACTGAGAATATTGCTAATGCAAAACAAACAATAAATAGTGCTACGATTAATGTTAAAAAAGGAATTTCTAATAAATCAAAAGATATTAATGAAAAAGAAAATAATAAAAATACATCCTCTAATTTTGAAAAATTAATCAAACAATATAATACAAATATCGGAAATAATTTAGATGAATCATTAATAAAGTTTTTAAATAAACAAGAAAAAATATTATTGTCAATAATTAACTCCAGTAAAAATGATAATGTCTTAGAGGATATCGCATCTGAACAATATAATAATAAATATAAAACGATGATATATCCGAATAATATATCTGAAAAAGCTAAAAAAGCTACAAAAAAATTACAAAAAAAACTTAACACAATAAAAATCATAGATAAAATATATGATAATTTTATTGATAATTTAACCTCTAATGATATTGATCTATCTAAAGAAATGCACTTTCATGTTACGAAAGATCGTAATAATAATAAAATATATGAAGAAAAAAGTGCTATCACTGCATTAAAATCTGATTCAACACATTCCACACCAGTGAGTGCATACACGGTAGAAAAAGTTCACAACCATCCAAGCGGAGTAGTCATACCATCATATGCAGATTTGATAAATGATTTTTCAGCTTTATCAAATAAAATCAAGCAAGTAGATTTTGAAAAAAAGAAAGGGAATTATAGTAACACCTTTGATGAGTTCGCTTCTTCAATTATTGATTTTGGCTCTGGAAAATTATCTACAATAGATTATTCCAATTTACTTAATAAAAATAAAAATGAAATTCAAGATGCTTTCAAAAATACTATTATCAAATCATTAGCGGCTCAATTTTTATCACGAGTTACGTTACAAGGTGATGATACTATTTCTTTTAATAATAAGGATACCGAACGATTGTTAAGAGGTTCTTTTTTAAATAAAATAACCGATAATAATTATTCTATCTATGAGAGAAATAAGCAAGGTGAATTTGTCGATGTAACAAATAAGGAGTTGATACCCCTAACTGAAGATGAAATACAAAAACTAAATATTGTTTCCAACATAATCGAAGAATTAGTTAATAACCTTGGAACCGATATTAAAAATAAAAATGAATTAAGTAATTTTATAGATTCAAATTTATTTACAATAGCTGATAAGGCAATAAAAAATAATGCAATAATTTCAAATGATAAGCTAAATAAGCTATATAATGGTTCGGACTTTTTCACTGAAAAAGCTCCAACAAAAATGCCTTTTCAATCTATGTTGGATATGTTTATTGTTGGGACAAATATAGAAGAAGATATATCAGGAAGTAATTCAAATAATTTACATAAAGGTATTAATGATTATATTACAAAGATAAACGAAATATTAGCATCAACAACAGATGAAACTTTAAAAAATGCATTACAAATTATAAAAGATGAATTAATCGAAAATGGGCAAATACTTTTATCTTCTATTGACGAACCAAATGAAAATTCCGTTCAGATACGTTTAGATGCAATTCAAGGTATTAGAAACGGAATAAATAATTTAGACATAATATCTAATTCTTTAATCTCTAAAGCTAAAGAGATTAATGGTTTTTTAAACGCAATAGCTGGTATAAATAATACTATTAATAAAGGTAAGGATAAAAATCTTTCCAAGTCCGCACAAGACACAATAACAAAGTCAAAAGAAAGAATCGAAGAGCTCGAAAATATATTTAAAACCGCTCAAAATAATAATGACTATTCTGAAATAGACACTGAATCAATAACAGAGGAATTAATAAATCTTCAAAAAACTGTCGGAGAAGCGATTAATCAAACTGTTGTGGACAAGCTTGACGTAAAGGGTCTTATCAGAAAAATAGACAACCTACAGATCAATGAAGTTAAGACTGATCCTGCTGTTCTGTCTCGTGTAAGAGAACTTAGAAGACAACTTCAAGAAGTGGCAAATGATGATGCTAGAGAAGTATTAACCGAAGAATATAAAGGTTGGGCTAAAGAGATTTCTCAACTTACTGGTACAGTAAGCAAATCTGATAGGACATTCTTTGGTAACTTTATGAAAGAGTGGCGCCACAAAAACTATCAGATGCTGGCACAGTTCTTCTCATTCTATGACATCATTCGCTATATGCGTGAAGCAGTTACTGTTGTAAAACAATATGATTCTGCACTGATAGAAATGATGAAGGTATCCGATGAGACAAGATACTCTCTTGAAAGATATCAACAGACATTATTCGATACTGCTGATGCCATAGGCTCCTCTGCTCTTACTCTTGAGCAATCTACAGCTGACTGGATGCGTATAGGTGAGTCGCTTACTGAAGCTGCTGAGTCTGCAAAGGCAGCTCAGATCCTTATGAACGTATCTGAGTTCCAAGATATTAATAGCGCAACTCAGGCACTTGTCTCTGCATCTCAGGCATATGCTGAACTTGATAAAATGGAAATCGTCGACAAGATTAATAAACTTGGTAATGAATTTCCTATTGCTACTGATCAGCTTGCAACTGCCCTTCAAAACTCTGCAGCAGCACTGACTACTCAGGGTAATGATTTAAATGAGGCGCTTGCGCTTGTAGTTGGTGGTAACGTCATCACTCAGGATGCTCTTAAAACTGGTACTGGTATTAGAACAATTGCACTTAGGATTGCGGGTACTAAAGAGGCAAAGGATGAACTTGCCGAGCTTGGAGAAGGTGTTGATGATTTTGTTGTAAGAACGGAATCTAAAACTCGTAAGCTCATTATGGATTATACTGCTGTTGCTTCAAACGGATTCAAGGGCGTTGATATCTATAATGAAAATGGTAATCTTCGTAGTACTTATGAAATCATGCAAGACATTGCAGATATTTATAAGGAAATTCAACTTGAAGATAGACAGGCTGGAACTAATAGAGCAAATGCTCTCGTAGAATTACTTGCTGGTAAGAACCGTTCAAATATCGCAGCAAGTATTTTAACAAACCCTGATACTATTCGGGAAGCATATGAGGCGGCTCAAGATGCTGAAGGTAGTGCAATGCGCGAGAACGAGAAATATCTTACTAGCGTAGAAGCACACATGACTATGTTTAAGAATTCAGTTGATGAGCTTATTACTAGTCTTGTAGATTCAGGATTTATTAATGATGTAATTGATTTTGGTACTACGCTCATTAATGGTCTTAAGGAAATCACTGATTTACTTGGTGGTGTCGGAACTGCTTTGGCTGGGTTGGGCGTTGGTGTTGCGGCTAAATCTCATGTCTTTACTGACAAGAATTATGGATTATTAAATGCAGTAAAAACATTAAGGACTCCTAATATAGCGGCTCCTACTATTTTAGGTGTTGAAGATGTAGCCAATAATCTAACTGATCTTAATGATTTAAGAGGGAAGAAAATAACCAAAGAGGCAAAAGATTATTTAATGACTCAAATTGGTACTTCTCCTAAAAGTATTGCAAAGGTTGAAAGCGCAGTAGAAGGATTGACCGATGCACAAAACGCTGCAGCAGAAGCAGCTGCTTTACATGCCGCCAAGATGTCGGCAATGGTAAATATTGGAGTTGCCGTAGCATCTGTAATAGCCACGGTGATCGTAACCGCATATGCAAAATACAAGCAAAGTATCAGAGAGGCTCAACAAGCAGCTAGAGATCTCGCAAACGAAAATCAAGAAACCAATAAATCCCTTGAGGATTATGCAAAAAGAATTGCAGATTGTAATAAAGTAATTAAGGATAATCGTTCAACTACGGATGAAATAATTGCGGCTGAAAATGAATTAAAAGATATCCAAGACGAACTTAATGAATCTTTTGATAATTATAGTACTCTTATTGGAGATGTAAACGCGGGACTTGAAGCACAAAATAAATTACTTATTACAAATAGACAAATAAAAAATAAAGAAACAGTAGATACCGCAAGAGGAACCAAGACGGGCTGGGGTAATAATGAACTCGAAGAAACTATCGCATTTTTTGAAGAAGGTAAATTCAGAGGATTTGATAGTGGCTCAACATTATATCAAGCTTTGCAAAATCTTGGGTACGGCCAGTTCGTTAAATATGACGAGAAAACAAACGAACATTATTTTACTACTGGAAATATTGAAGATGATATAAAAATATTAAAACAGGCACGAACACAAGCAGATGATACAACTGCCGAATATATCACCGCATATATTGATGAATTACAAAAAGAATTAGACGAAAGGCAATCCACCTATCTTGCCTACGGAGAAACTGAAGCCGCAGATAAATATGGCGATCTATACGACCTTTTGATGGATAGCTACATTAAAAATGTTCAAGAAAATACTGAAGAGACTGAAGAAGCTTTAAAACAAAATTTAAAAAATCTATATTTTGGAACAGATAACAAGAGTATTAAAAATTGGTTAAGTTCAGACTCATATTTTAAAAATTATATGAGTGATATATTAGCCTCCGAAGTTGATAATACTTTACGTTCTACCACTGTAACAGCTGCATTAAGAAGACGAAATGAAAGTGAATCTCAGACGGCTGAACAATATCTTGGATCATTAGGGGAAAGAGCTAATAATTACGGTTTAACATCTGAAGATATTAGAAAATACCTAAGCGGATTGACCTCTGGTTTTTCTGAAGATCAAGAAAAGGTATTACTAGAAATACAGAGAGTTATTAATGAAACTGGGTTACTTAATGATGAGGCAATAAACTGGCTTCTCAATAACAGTAATGTTAGAGATAATGACAGGACAACATTAGATAATAAGATCGCCGAGGCTCGTAAAAAAGCAATGGAGTCTGGTCTAATGACTGGGGAACAATTTGATAGTTTAGGAATAAAAACCTCTGAAACATTAGATGTCTGGAATCAGAAAGTGTTTGGAACGGCCAAGACTTATGAAGAAGCTGCCCATATGCTTGCTCTTGCTACATCTGATCTTGATAAGGCTCTTGATGCTTCTACTATGCTCAAGAATATGGAGTCTCAGTATAAACCAGTATTTAATTCTATGGCTGAGGCCTATAAGGCTATATGGTCTACTGATGGTTTTGATATTAGCGAAGTAAGCTCAGAGCAAATTGAAAGTGTTAGGGCTCAGATTGAATCCCTAGATGCTTCACTTAAAGAGGCTGGCGGCGAGGGATTTAATACCGATGCGGTAAATGAATTCATCATGACCTTGTCTACATCTGAGATATTATCAGATGAATTTGCTACTAAAGAAGAAGAAGTACAAGAAGCGTTTAATAATATCGCTACTATACTTGTAGACAGTCTTAATCCTGCGCTTAGTCAGGCATCTGGTGAAACAGCTGCATTAATGCAGAAAACTCTTACAGAGATGGGCGTAACCAATGCTGAAGCTGTAGTTATGAGTAGGCTTGGTTATACCATGGAAACTTATGCAGCAGCAAAAGAAGCGGCGGCAGAAGCAGATATTGATATCGATAAGGAATTAGGAGCATTTGATGATGAAGAATTAAGGGCAATAGCTACTACTGAAGCGTTAAGCGATTATTATAATGCAAGAATTTTAGCCAATAGCTTGGACATTCAAACATCAGATGATGTTAAAAATCTTATCAAGCTCTGTGATCAATTAGATATATCTATTGATAAGATACAGGGATTAGCAGAGGCTAAGAAAAAATTAGAATATGTTGAAAGTCTTGAATCTCAGCTTAAAACCGCAAGAGAAGACGGGAATAATTCATATCAAATTGCAGCCTTAGAAAAACAATTAGATAGTGCGCAAGCTGATCTTGATAGCTATCTTGAAAGGGTTGAAGTTAAATACGAGTCAGATGTAGAAATTGAAAATCCTAATTATGATGGGAATTCGTCTAAGTCCTCTTCTACTTCTAGCAAGTCTGATTCCAAACAAAAGTTTGACTGGATAGAACGTGCGATCAAGAAAATCCAGCGCGCCGTAACCAATCTCGGCAAGGTTGCCGATGCAACGTATAAGAAATGGGAAGAACGTCTTGGCGGCGTAACTGGCAAATACGAAAAGCTTCAAGAAGAAATTCTTCTTCAACAACAAGCAGCGGATGCGTATATGCAAGAAGCGTATGCTGTCGGACTCAATCCTGTATATATGGATAAAGTCATGAACGGTATGATGGATATTGAGACCGTTACTGACGAAAAGCTCAAAGAGCAAATAAGTGACTTCCAAGATTATTATGATCGCGCAAATGAGTGTATTGATACTGTTCAAGATCTTGAACAAGAGATTGCAAATTTAGCACAAACAAGATTCGACAATATTACCAAGCAGTTCGAAGAAATGGCACTTGCTATTGATCATGCCGCTAACCGCATTGGATCTATTCAAAACAAGATAGCGTCCGAAGGATATTTCGAATCTACCGCACTTATTAAACAGCTTAAAGCTGGTAATGAAGAAAAACTTGGACAGCTCAAAGAGGAGGCCGCGGCTCTTGCTGCATCTATTGATGAGGCTGTAACTAATGGTGACATTGAGTACGGCTCAGAACAATGGTGGGGTATGTATGACGCACTCCAGAATGTCAATGATCAGATCGTCGAGATGGGCGCAACAATTGCTGACCTCAACGATCAGCTTAGACAACTTGAGTGGGATAAGTTTGATTACATTGCCAACGCTGTTAATCGTCTGACTGAGGAGAATAATTTCCTTATCGATGTACTTAAGGGCGAAGAGCTGATGTTTGAAAAGATTGCCTATATTGGCGAAGACTTGTATGCAAATGGCAACATGAGTGATGCCGCACTTGCTGTACAAGGATTACATGTTAATAACTTAAAGATACTTGAAAAGCAAAATGAGACATATGCCGATGAGATAAAGAAAATAAATAAAGAGCTCGCAAATGATCCTAATAATAAGAAGATACTGGAGCGTCGTAATGACCTCATTGACCAGCAACAAGATATTATTAAGGGTATAGACGACGAGAAACACGCTATTAAAGATCTGATCCAAGAAGGATATGAGACGTTCCTTGATTATTTACAGAAGTCAATTGACAAACGTAAAGAGGCATTGGAAGCTCAAAAGAGTTTGTACGACTATGAGAATACCGTAGCGGAACAAACTAAAGCTATTGCAAGTTATCAGAAACAGATATCTGCGCTCGGCGGTGATGACTCTGAGGAAACTCAGGCACGCTTACAGGAGTTAGCAAATAATCTGAATGCTGCTGAAAAAGAACTTCAGCAGACTGAGTATGAACAGTGGTTGTCCGATCAAGAAAAGATGATGGATAATATGTATAACTCGTTCGAGAAACTTATCAATGATCGTCTTGACGATCTTGATGGTTTAGTAGAACAGGCTATACAACAGACCGCAGATAGTGCTGTAGGTATCTCTCAGACTATACAGACAGAAGCAGATGAGTTCTTGTATGAACTTGACAATACTTCATTCGGTATGAATATTGACGCTCGTATGAGCGACGTAATTGGTGTTGTTAATAACGTAGAGAACGCTATTAATAATATGATTACGGCAGCAAATGTAAACGCATCTAATGAGCTTGCACAATTGCAGGCTCTCGCTGCTACGGTTGCTACACAGGCGGCTGTTAGCGCAGCGCAAAGACAGGCTCAAATCAATGCAACGCCTAGTAGTTCGTCAAGTAGTAATAGTACTAATACTACTACTTCTACCACTCAAAAAACTAAGGTAGACAACTCTGCCGAAATCAAAAAACATAAATCTTTACTTGAAAGTTATAGACAAGTGTACGTAATGTATAATCAAAGAGCCGAAGTTATTGGAAGTAAACAATCCCATAATACTGCTGAGTATCAGCAAAATCGTGCTTTATATCTTCAGTATAAGAATAAGGCAGATGAAGCCCAAAAGAAAATGGAAGAAGAACAGAAACAAATTGATAAGTTGAAAAAAGCAGCTTATGCAAAAGGAGGTATAATTGGAAATGCTGTCAAGAAAACAGGTGAGGATGGTATAATCCTTGCACGTAGCGGTGAGGAAGTTCTTTCACTTGAACGCGTTAAACAGATGCAAGGTATCTTTAAGATGATGCAACCTCTTGCCGCAATGAATCCTAAGACCATCAGTAATATTGGTGGTAACACTACAGTCAACGGCATGAATGTATCATTTGCTCTACCTAATGTAACAAGTTATGAAGACTTCGTACAGAAGGCAAAGAGCGATCCTACATTTGAAAAGATTGTACAATCGATGACGATAGGGACATCCCTCGGTAAAAATAAATTGAGTAAATACTCGTTGTAATATCTGGTGGGGCAGGAATCAAATCCTGCTCCACTATTTTTTTTTTTTTACTCGATTTTAATTGAGTTAAGGAAGGAGTTAAGAATGTTTGAAAATGAGAAAATTAAAAGACGTGAAAAAATGATCATTGCTCTTAAGAAGGAAAACGAGGATCTTAAGAAACGTATTGTTGATGAGGACGTATTAAAGAGTAAGCAAGAGGAAGCGGATGCTCTTATATATCAACTCGTAGAATTACAGACAAAAATGTCTGAAGAGATATTCGATCTTGAAAAAGCTATTGATGAATATACCGCTGAGAAGAACAAGTTTGTGAAACTCAACGCTGAATATAAAAAGAAAATGAATAAGTTTTTTAATGATATTGGTTACAAGGGAGGTAAAGCAAATGACAATCACAGTGAATGATTTGATTGACTTTACATATTGTGGAAAGAAACTGTCTGACTTTGGATGTGTCATAGGTGGCGTTGATACAAGTGGCGGATTAGACACCACTGATATTGGTAACAAGCTTAATCTTAACCCTATAGATCTTCCGTTCTTAAAGAAACAGAAATCTGTATGGCCTACCTATGACGAGATGCTTGGCGCCACAATTTCTATTATAAAGGATCCTTGTCAGAATGAGCCATTCTTTACTCATACCGAAGCAAGGGATATAGTACGCTGGCTTAATCAGCCCAAGTATAGAGAATTTATTCCTGAGTATACTCGTCCCGATTGGGATATACGTGCGCACTATCATGTGACTTTTAATATACAAGCACTTACAGTTGGTAGTAGTGTTAGTGGATTTTCTCTTGAAATGATATCTGATGCTCCATTTGGTTATTACGATGAAATTACCATTGACAACAACTCTCCCACTCTAACACTTAATGATATTTCTGACGAGCAAGGATATATATATCCTACCGTTAAACTTGAAGTGGTAACAGCTGGAGCTATAGTTCTATCTAATAGCATGGAGTCTCGTCATACAGTTATAGATAATTGTGAGGTCGGGGAAATAATTACGCTTGATGGAGAAAGAGGCATTATCACTTCTGAGAATGCTGATCATAAAACATTATTTAATGATTTCAATTATATCTATCCGCGTGTATTAAATTCTATGAATGATGACGGAACAGATAGCAGACAGAATGTTTATACAACAAAAACAAATGCTGCACTTATAAAAGAATTAAAATATTCACCAATTTGTAAAATACATTTTGTGTGAGGAAAGGAGTAACTTATGGTAGTTAATTTATCAGATGTAGTCAGCTCTTCAGAATTAAAGAAAATGATTTTAGACGGGCTGACTGATTCTGTTAATTTTAAACTACTTCAGCCAATTAAGCTTAATGTTGTGGATAACCCAAATCCAGTTATATTAACTGGTATGAGCTTGCAAAATCTTGGAGATACAAAAGATATTACGCTTGTGCCTCCCATGCAATTACAGTTCTCAGATACTGTTGCCGATGTTGTGTTTAACGAAATGAGGCTTGGGGCCTTGGAAGACGGTACTGAAATCAAAGTTATTCACCCTATAAAATTAAGATTTAATGATACAGCTGAAACAATTGATCTTCCAAATATTCCAATTGAACAGCTGGTTGAAGTAATTAATACTCGTCTTACTCCTTTTGCGGGGGTTAGTTCACTGACTCATGGTCTGCGCTTTATACTTTCAAATCGTGCGCATCAATTGCGTGGAGAAATAGTAAACATACCCACTGATACTATTCATGTTGCTACTGGATTGGTTAATGGTAATTCCATAGCTTTTGATGTATATAGAACGTTAGATGGTGAAGAAGATCCTTTGTATGATGAGATTGGTGATCTTAAGTTGGTATATGTGCCTGAACTTGATGATTTCCTTGAGATTACAATTACCGATTATGATTCAGTTCAACAAAGAAAAAGCGTACAAGGAGTTAGTGCAGGTATAGCTGAATTGTCTCAGACATTACTTTATGGATTTGAGGTAAATACAGAAGCTGATATTGCACGTGAAGATTATGTTGTTACAAAGTTTTACAACATGGATAATGCAGAAGCTTCATTGTTGCATAGAGTTTTATATAAACTTCCTCAATGGACAATTGGAGAAGTACCACAGCAATTATGCAATATCCAAAGAACTTTCTCTGTCAATGGACAAAGTGTATGGGAGTTCTTATCTCAAACCGTAGCGGAAGAAATTGGATGTATATTTCAGATTGATAATGTAAATAAAACCATTAATGTCTATGACATGAAAGTTTATTGTAAGGATTGTCGTAAAAGAGTCGAACCTAATTTTAAAAGGAAAGAAATTGAAGTAGACGATGAAGGCAATACAGAAACCTTGAGATATATGACATGTCCGAAATGTGGCGGAACAGATCTTGAGTATTATGGTGAAGATACAACGATGCTTATTAATAAAGAAATACTCACTGATGAAGTTCAGCTCACAATGGATGCCGATTCAATTAAGAATACTATGAAGCTTGAAGCTGGGGACGATCTTATGACCGCTACAATTCAAGCTCTTAATCCCAATGGATCAGCATATATCACACGATTTGATGAGTATCAATTAGATGACATGCCTCAAGAGTTAGTTGATCGTATCAATTCATATGGCGAATTATATGAAAGTTATTTACCCGAATATGAGCAATATGTCTATAACTATTACGAAGGAATAGACAAGGTGCTTTATTACCAGTCTGGTATGATGCCTGCGTATGTGCCTGAGAATATTACGGCGGCAAGCGAGGCAGCCAAACTTACTGTAGCCAACCTCTCTCCTATGTCATTGTCGAAAGTCACAAGCACAACAAGTGTTGCGAGTGTGTCGGCTGCATTAAGGTTATATGCATCTGTGTATGTTAAGACTGGATATGTAAAAGTTGAAGTTGTTGACGGCGCCGAGTTTACTTATTATGGCGAAGATCCGACTGACCCAGAGGGTAAAACTCACTATGGTTTGTGGACTGGTGCATTTAAGGTAACAAACTATTCAGATGATAATGACGTTGTAACCACTAGCATTCTTACAATTAAAGTTGATGATAACTATGAAGAATTTCTTAAACAAAAGATCGCTAAACAAATTGTTAAGTATGATGATAATGAGGGTAGCATATACAACGTATTATCTATAAAGAACTTAGATACCTTTAAAGATGCACTTACTTATTACTGTGTAAATAGACTTACTTCCTTCAGAGATGCAATTCAGGGTTGTATGGATATTCTTAATCAGGAGCAACAGGCAAATGCGGTAGCGAAGTTTTACCATGAAATATACGAACCATATTTTGAAAAGCTTGTCGCTTGTGAAGAAGAAATTAGCAGACGTGCCACTGGTTATAATCTCGATGGCACAGAGAATCCTGATTATGCACAGGCAAACGTTTTATATTGGACTAATTACCGTGACGGATATCTTAAGGAAATAAGACGTATTCAAAATATACTCAACTTCGAAAACTATTTAGGAGAAGAATTATATCAAATATATTGTGCATATAGGCGAGAGGATACGTACACTAATAGTAATTTCTCATCTGAAGGATTGACAAATACTGAGCTATTTCAGAAGGCACAAGAATATATTGAGCTTGCTAATAATGAACTAATAAAAGCGAGCACTCCTCAATATACTATCTCATGTGATATGTATAATCTTCTTTTACTTACTGGGTACGAATTAGCCGAATCGGCTTTCTTGATTGGCAATTGGATACGTGTAGAAGCAGATCGCAGAATATTCAGGCTTCGTCTAATTGAGATTGAAGTTGATTATTCAGATATAAGTAAAGTCGATTTGACATTTTCCACTGTCACACAAATGGGCGGAGTGATGAGTGACATGCAGTCTGTTATTAATTCCGCTCGTTCAATGGCTACTACATTTGGTAGTGTAGCCAATCAGGCAGAGTTCGCCGCTAAGACGAGCGTTGATGTAAATAACTTTGTTGAAACTGGTTTACTGTCTGCGATGGGAACTCTGAAGAATAACGACAGCGAAGAAATTATTATCAACGAATACGGTATTATGGCCAAGACCCTCGAAGACGATGGGCGTTCATATAATCCTGAGCAATTGCGTATTACACACAATATTATATCGTTCACCACTGATGGTTGGGCAACATCTTCTGCCGCCCTCGGTAAACATGATTATAAAACTTGGAGTGATGAGGATGTTGCTTTTATTGATAAAACCGACTATGGTCTTACCGCTCAGTTTGTAACGGCTGGGCAGATTAATGGATCACAAATGATTGGTGGCAATATCTATTCAAGCAATTATGTGCCTGAAGGAACTATTAATCCAGCAAGGGGAACGCATATAGATTTACTCAATGGTAACTTTAGTTTTGCTGGTGGTAATTTAAAATTTGACGGAAGCAATTTGTCACTCATTGGTAATATTAGTGCGTCAGATATTAGTGGTTCATCTATTAGAGGTGGTACGATAGTTGGATCAGATATTTTCTCAAGCAATTGGGATGAGCATACTGGTACTGGTTGTCATATTGATCTTGATGATGGAGACTTTAGTATCGGAGACGGATCACTCACATTTACCGAGAATCCTACTACACATAATAAAGTACTTACTGTTAAAGGAGATATTAAAGCATCCAATATAGATGGTTCAACTATTACTGGTACGGCAATAAGTGGTGGTTCAATAACTGGTACTACTATTAATAATGGTAGCGGTACATTTACTGTTGATGCAGCTGGTAATCTTACAGCAACTAGTGCAACCATAAGTGGTACGATAAGCGGTACGGTTGTAGAGGGTACTCAACTCAACGGAACAATTATAACTGGTGGAATGATTAATATTGGTAATGGAAACTTCACTGTTGACCAAAATGGTGATGTTGTTTGTAATAATATTATTGCTAAAAGTGGTAATATAGGTGGATGTACTATATTGGCTCCTACTCAAACTAAACCATATGGAACACTTGAAGTTCCAGCGTCTCATGTTATTGTAGATGAAATTGATGGACATGAAGTAGAATGGCAATTGGTTACTTTTGTAACTGGTATGAGTACAACTGTTCAACAAGATCCTTACGCTTTTTATAGAATAAATTCATATGCAAAAACTAGTATTAATTACTTAAGAGATTATCATACTGAAAATATAGATGGGCATACTGTTGTTACCAGTTGTGAATCTGCAAGCACAAGTATAGTAACTGATATTAGTGGAACTTTATCTAGATTAAATCGTGCCAATGTATATTTGCTTTGTCAAAAGGAGAATGTGGATTAATATGAATATAAATGTACAAATTGATGATTTAAGAAATAATCTTGTTGATGTTATTAACAATTCTAATCTTCCTATTGCAGTAGTTGAACTTGTATGTAAGGAATTATATACGAAAGTTCAAAATCAATATATAGCTGTAATTAATAGTGAACGATTGAAGGATATGCAAACTCCAGACAAAATAACTAAAGAACTAAATCAACAAGAAATTGTAAATGCTGTAGAAGGAGATACGGAATGAATAAAACTAAATTCGTTCAATACACAAAGCGTTATGTGACTTTTATAACTGTATTTGCAGTTATATGGATAAGCCTTAGTTATGTTCTTGCGGCAATTCAACTTTTTACTATGGGTTCAACAGATCTACTTGAAAACTTATCATCTAATGTGTGCTCAGTTATACTTGGTACAACTGTCGCCTATATGATTAAGAGTTTCATAGAAACATACTCAGAAAAGAAAAATGAATACGATATGCGACGACATGCGGACGCAATGGATTTGCTTCGTGACGCAGATTCAGACATAACCCCCGAAGAAATCGTGGGTATGTATAAGAAAATTTGAGTAAAGGCTGGGTGTTATATCGCCCAGCTTTTATATATATTTATAGAAAGGAGGTATTGTATATGGATCCTACATGGGGAAGCATTGTGTCGGCAGCTATTGCCGCAATCTCTGCCATTGTGGTTGGAGTAATTAACAACAATGCTCAAATGGTAAAAATCAGAGATGAACAGAGAAATACATTTAATAAGTTCGCCGCTGAGACGGGAAAAGCAATGGCTCTTACAGATGAGCGTATAAAGAATTTAACAGAAGAAGTAAAGAAGCATAACTCCGTTGTCGAGCGTATGTACAAACTCGAACAAAAGCAAGCAATAATGGAAAATGAAATAGAGGAGTTGAAAAAAGATGTTAGATAAAGCAGTTCATACAGTGAACACGATTGTAGTAATTGGAAATATTATCAATTTGATTTTATTTCCAATAGCAGTTTTTCATTTTCATTGGACACAAGAAGATCCCCGTCTTGTTTTACTTGGATATATGTCCATGTTTTTAATAGGATGGATGATCGCAACTTATGTTTTGTTTATGTATAGAGTAAGAAAAGAGGGATTTAAACTATGAAAAATATTATTGATTGGATAAAGAAACATACAGCAGATATACTCATAATTCTTGGCGCTATTAGTGCTATACTTGTTAATCTTCAATCATCGGGAGTCACCGCCCCTTGGATGTCGATTACAATTGCAATTATTGCCCTCGCAATTGAGGTTATTAAACATGGTGTAAGCGAAAAAGCTATTAAGCTTGTCACTGAAGCAGTACTTATTATAATTGAAGTCATCAAGAAAGAAGATGCTCCATCCAGCATTGAAGAAGCAGTTGGAACTTCAAAGATATTTGTTGAAGAGAGACTTAGAAAGGCTATCGATAAATGATAGATTTTGGGGATAAATACGGGCACACAAACCGTGCGCTCGCAGATCCTTATGATCCTCGTGATTGGAAATTCAGGGATACTGTGTTTGCCGTAGCGCCGCATGGTATCCCTGACAACTATCAGACAAAAGATTCCCCGTTTACTTATGATCAAGGCGATTCCATGATGTGTGCTGCTTGTGCATATAACTTTATTCGTTTTTTACAGGAACGTGAAAAGGCACAAAGTGAAATAACCGTACCTTTTAGTCCAGCCTTTACTTATTGTAACCGACCAGACAATGAGGCTATGGAAGGCATGTATCTTAAAACGCCTATGCGTAATGGTAAAAATGGATCCATACTACTTTCAGACTTTCCCGAGTTTGGGAAATTATCTGACCTTAAAATAAAATACAATAATAATAAGAATGAATGGATGAAAAAGGCTAAACCCTTTGCTATCAATTCTTATTATCAATGTACTAGTCGTAGGGATGTTCAACAGGCAATTATGAATACTGGAGCCGTACTAATAGGCATACAAGTTTTTAATTGTTTTTATACTCCTGATAAAAATGGACATGTAAATTACGACCCATGTAAAGATTACTGTAGTGATGGTGGCCACGCCCTTGCTGTATATGGCTGGAAGACTGATAGTAATGGTAAACTATGGTGGCTAATTAAAAACTCTTGGGGGAAAGAATATGGTATCAATGGTTCTTGCTGGTTACCAGAAGAATACCCGTGGATGCAAGATGCTTATGTCGCCGTAGACAACACGATGATGATGAAGTTCGATCAATATCTTGAAAAATATTATGGAGACGGAAAAGAAATAGATTCGCCTTTTTTAATATTAATGAATAAAATGAAAACTTCGATTAAAAATTGTATAAAAAGGAAATAAAACGATGAGCCGTAGGTGATTAATTGTTATGTCACCTACGGCATTTTTTGTAAAGTCGTATGATATAGTTAAGAAAAAGGAGGTGCTTATGAAAGGTGTGGAAAAAAGAGGTAATTCTTACAGAATAACCGTATCTAAAGGTTATGATGATAGGGGTAAACAGATTAAGATTAGAAAAACTTATACTCCTCCAGAAGGAGCTAGCAAGGCGCAGATTGCCTATGAGATTGAGAAAATACAAAAATCTTTATCAGCAGAGAGTCTTGAAAAAGAACACATGACTCTTAATAAGTTATACGCCTTATGGAAAGCCAAAGAGGGAAAAGACAATCTTGAAAAAAGCACATTTGCTGATACTACTGCACGTATAGAAAATATAATATTGCCCAAGCTCGGTGTGTATAAATTAATTAATCTTACCCCCATGATCATACATGATTTCCTTATTGACTTACGTACAACTAAACGCAAGGATGGCAAAAGCGGATATGCTGAAGGCACCATTAATCGTTTACGCACTATGCTATCCAGCGTATTAGAATTTGGCGTACAATACGGATATATTCAAGCGAATCCCTGTCATTCAGTACGAATAAAACATAAGAATGTGGGGGATAAAGTGGGGGGTAAAGTATTTACTCCTCAACAGACATTAAGATTTTTACAAATACTTGATGGCGAAATTCCAATTTTACTTGACGAGCGTAAAGTAATTCGCAATGGTAAAACAATTACTCTCAAGGCATGCGACTCTCATAAAACATTTAAGGTGGCACTTAAGTACAAACTCTTCTATTATATCGCTATCTTTTCAGGAATGCGACGTGGTGAGATTATGGCACTTACATGGGAAGATTTAGACATAGAAGAAGGAATTATCAATATAACTAAGGCCACTGTGCGCAGCGGTAGCAAACAATATACTAAGACTCCTAAAACCAGTAACGGAATCAGAAAGGTGTGCATCCCTTTGTTCGTCATGGATATTGCTGAGGAATTAAGATTAGAACAAACTAAATATATAAATGAAGTTGGATCGTATTGGAAAGGGCCAAAAGGCTCTCAGGCATTCTTATTTGCCCAAGAAGATGGGTTACAGATGCGAGTGGAAACTCCTTACGCTGAATTCAAAAGAATCATTCACGCCTATAATAAGACGGTTACAGACCCCAATGATATATTACCAGACATTCCCCTTCACGGATTAAGGCATACATCTGCTTCTCTGGCAAAACTGGGAGGTGCAGATACTTATGCTCTCTCAAAGCGTTTAGGACATGCAGATATCACCACTACACTTAATATCTATGTAGATATGTTCCGAGAGGCAGATCGTCAGGGATCTGATGCCATAGTGCGCGCTCTTGGAATAAACCCCAAAATAAACCCCAAGGAAAAGAAAAACGGGATCTCCTAATCAGGAAACCCCGTATTTACTGAAGCTGATGACCAGAATCGAACTGGTGACCTCCGCCTTACCAAAATGAAACTATCGAGTTTATAACTATACAAATCCAGTGTTTATGCGGGTTTTCTATTTATAACTATTCAAAACTTTTATAAAAATAAACCCCAATAAGCCCCAAAATAAACCCCAAGTTTTACTCGCCACGAAGGTATTTGTCAAAAGAATCTTTGTTGATAAGAATCTTTTTCCCAGTCTCGCCAATAGGAACAGTATAAACTGCTCCCGATTTGGCTATCTTTCTGACGGCCGAAACTGACAAGTTATAGTGCTCGGCTGCCTGTTGTACAGTATACATTACTGGTACGTCATTATTCATATTAATTTCCCCCGAGAATCTTATGTATTGCCACCGCTTCTTCGTATGTTAGTTCTTTACGTTTCTTAAGATCATAAAGTACATCATATGCAAAACGTCTTTTACTTGCCTCTTCCTCTTCTACCTTTGTCTTCTTCTTTACTGGATTGGTAAACTCCATCCAGTTAGCATCATTCAGTCCCCACACATAGCAGAACTCTACATGCGAACCAAAGTCAATGGCAAGTACGTCTGATTTGTTTAGGTCAAAGTTAATTGATAGATAAGAAACTTTTCTATGATCTTTTATATATTTATACATATCTTCGAGAGTGTCAGACTCGTACTCTATTGGGAGAGCGTGAATCGCCTCATCGTCTATGTCTCGTAAGTATCCTTTTTCAAATGCCAACTTCATTGGTTTCACCCCCTTCTAAGTATTTAATTGTATATCCTTCAATATTACTTGCTTTTATACTAAGTCTATATTTTATTTGATGTATGGTCTTTTTTGTCTTTTCAGCTAAATAACGCATACAATCACTCATAGAAGAAAAATATATCCATTCATCTTTATTGAATACTTCCAAGTGAATCGCTCTTAGTTGTCTTGCTCTTTCTAAGTTTTCAGATCCTTTTTTAGAAATATTGGTATGATCTCTATTTTTCATTTGTTCACTCTTAGTAACGTATCTAAGATTATGATAATCATTGTTATGTGAATTTCTATCTATATGATCTACTTCATATCCGTCTGGTATATTTCCAAGCCAACATTCAGCTACTGCTCGATGTATCATTACGCGTTTTATATAAGCATCTGGTCTTCTTCCACCTATATGAACAAAAACCACATAGTATCCAGTTTTAGAATGATGCATATCTAATTTAATTTTAGATTCTTTTTTGGTTTTTACATTTCTAAAAATGGTTCCGTTAGAATTAATTTCATATAAATTATTAAGAGATTTTATAGGTCTAAACTCTTCTTCTAAAGTATCCATTCTATAAGTTCTCCCTTTCTTATAGATTCTTGTATGTTGATAATCCTTTGATTTGAAGAACCCTTAAATTTAAGTCTAAAATCTTTTAATTCGTCTTGATACCTCCCATCTACAAGAACATCTGCAGCAGAGATATATTTAAGTTTGTTTTGTGCTTCGAGCTCTTCCCATGTATATCCAGTATATATCCATATCTTTTTTATTGTGTCAAGTTTTGAAATAATTGACGCAACGCTTTTTATGTTTTGATCAGCAAGTGGTTCACCGCCAAGGAATGAGATTCTGTTTATATATGGACGATTAGTAAGTTTGATAAATTGTTCTTCTATTTCAGGAGTCCACTTTTTACCAGAATTAAAATCCCATAATTCTTGATTAAAACAATTCTTACAGTGGAGGGGACAGCCACTGCAAAACAATGCCATCCCCGTACCTTCACCATTACTTATATCCATATCTCGGATTTGAAAATAGTTCATGTTAAATTAACCTCATGATTATCCATATGAACATATCTATTATTTATTTCGTCGGTGCGTCCTTGTATCCAATAATTTGTTCCTATATATCCGCAACTACGACGTGCAACATTCATTTTATCGTGATCCATATTGCCACAATTAGGACATTGCCAATCAAGTTTTCCGTCTTTATCTATAATTTTAATTTCACCGTCATATCCGCATACCTGACAGTAATCGCTCTTGGTGTTGAGTTCAGCGTACATGATATTATTGTATATAAATTTTAATACATCAAGTACCGCTGGTATATTATGTGTGAGATCCGCACATTCTATATATGAGATTGCCCCTCCCGCACTAAGCTTTTGGAACTTACTTTCAATAGCAAGTTTATCGTAAGGATTAATATTTTCAAAAACTGGAATGTGATAACTATTTGTTATGTAGGATCTATCGTGTCCGTCAAGTTTGATGAAGATATCGTCGCCAAATCTTTTCTTTAAGTTCTTTGCAAACTTATCTGTAGTTGCTTCGATCGGACTACCGTATGGCGAATATGCAATATCTTCTTCTTTCTTCCATTGTTCACATTTATCAGTAAGAGCCTGCATTACTTCAAGACCAAACCTCTCACCAATATCACCGTCAGTATGCGAGTGTCCAGTCATATACTTTACACACTCATACAATCCAGCATACCCAAGACTTATAGTGCTATATCCATGATGAAGTAATTCATGTATACTTTCACCTTTTTCAAGTCTAGCAAATGCTCCGTTCTGCCAAAGTATTGGTGCTATATCTGACGTAACTCCTTCAAGTCTTTCATGACGGATCTGCAACGCCCTATGCGCTAGCTCAACACGTTGATTAAATATTTCCCAGAACTTATCCATATCGCCCTCTGACGAGAAAGCAATGTCAGGAAGATTAACTGTTACTACGCCCTGATTGACGCTTATCGGCAATTTTCATTGTCGCGCTGACTATCTCTTCATTTATTATAAATGTGATGCGCTTCGAGATGTGACAAAATCATCTCTACTTCCCGTAGGAATAGTCGATACATCTTTTAAGTGATTATTTCATACCTTTCATTAAACCAATTTGTTTTTGATACTTTTGAAAAAGATCCGCTTACACAAGAATGTTCACATATATCAAGAAAATCTTTACATCTTCTATATGTTGTAATTGTTCCTGTGTACTTATCTTTTAATGTTAGTGTTTTAATATTACCGACGCGATGGTTATTATTTATACAGTCTTGAATATTTTGTTTTTGGTTGCCTAAATATAGATTTGATAATGAATTATCATTTTTATTGTCATTTTTATGGTTAATTTGAAATCCTTCAGGAATTTTCCCCATCCATGCAATCCAAACCATTTTATGAATTTTAATATGTTTCCCATACACGTCTATTCTATGATATCCATTGCAATCAATAGAATGTTTTAAAAACATATTTGATCTAACTGAATAAACTTCTCCATCTTTACTAACAAAATAATCTTTATTATATTCTGCATATTCTTTAGAATTTAATATTTTTATATTCACAACAATCACCTTGTTATGAAATAATCACTTAACTTGACACGGTATTGTCTGCTACTCATTTCTGAGCCGTAGAGTCTCTTACGAAGCGTATTCGTGCACATATGCCTTATTTAACTTCTACCGTTAGCCTCTTTGTTATTGTGTTAAGAGACACCCTTTTGTCATAGGTTCACATCATTTTAGGTCAGCTCAACATACTTTAGTTAACCGACCATAGTATTTTCTTTTGTTTGAATCAAAGTTTTTTGCTTTTGCTATATTGCCAAGCTGTGTTGTCGTATCAGGAGTTAAAAAACTTCTACATCCCATGCAAGGATATACATCGCCCTTTAACTCTTTCATAACTTTAGCTGATATATAATCAGGAACCATGCGCTTTGCGGTACATTTAGCGGCAAGCTCAGTTAAGTACCAATATTTACTATCTTCAGTTATATTATTTTCGTCAAGTACATATAGAAGTTTAGGAAAGGCTGGAGTTATATAAACCCCTACCTCATTTTTCATTCCAACTATACGCTGATTAAGAAACTCTTCTATTAACATAGCGACTTCTTTTGTGTATTCTGGATCCTCTTCAAGATACATCATTACACTAAGAAAAGGAGCCTGACCATTAGTGGTAGACATACTATTAACTTGATAGTTAAAAGTTTGCACTCCGTCTGTAATCTCTTTTTTTGTATCTATCTCAGCATATCTCTTAGCATCAGCATCACTAAATCCCCAGTCCATATACTTCTTTCTGTATATTTCATAAGACTTTCTTACAAAAGGAGCTAAGTGCGTTAATGAGATTGTTGTACCTCCGAACTGAGAACTTGTAACTGCTGTAATAATCTGTGTAGCAATGGTGCATGCAGTTAAAAATCTGTGAGGAGGATCTATAGCTACCTTGTTAACTATCGTACCATTCTGTAACATATCATCAAGGTTTATAAGGCTACAGTTTGTTATAGTTTCTATGGCATAATCAGCATCATGAAAATGTATTAAACCCTGATCATGTGCCTCTCTAAGTTCTTCGTCAAGAATATAACGCCTTGTAAGATCTGTACTAAGAATGCCAGCAAGGTAATCTCTTTGAACGGTTGCTTCTTTTGGATTCTTATTACTATTCTCGGTAGCCCAGTATTCATTGGTGCCGCCAAGCATTTCCATAACTATTTCATCGGTGGTATTCTTACGAAGCATTGTTCGTTTATTTCTGTAGAGAATATAAGCTTTTGCCACATCCTTATATCTGGATGCCATCAACTTATTCTCAATGATATCCTGCACATCCTCAACTGACAGTACCTTATGATCCTTTACCACCCATGAACCTTTAACCAATTCCTCAATACTATCAGCCACCTTGTTAGCGTACGCCACAAACTCCTCGTCTGCTTCGCCGCGTTCTGCCTTACAAGCCTTAACCATTGCATTCACAATTTTGTCTTTGTCGAAGTCTTGTCTCCGACCATCTCTCTTGTCAATTACTAACTCCATTCATTTTTTGCCTCGCTTTCTTTCGTCTTTCCTTGTTATTCCATTTATTCCTATATCTATTCGCTATATCCTTTATGTCGTATTCAATCGTTTTATTCCCATCCTTACTAAAGTGTGTAACTTTACGAACGTCTGGTATCCTACAGTTCTCGGGATCTGTATCGTATTGTTCTTCATAAGAAGGATGTTCTTTAGTACTATTCTTCCAATATTTATCGAAGCATTGTTTACACTGACACTCCACCCAATAGCCTTTGCTGATAGCACTGTCAGGACGTCCACACCACTGACACACATTGCGCGAGATAACTGAGTATGCATCGATTATGTCTTCTATTTCATCGGGCGCCCCATTGTGATATGCTCGAATCTCTCCGTATTTTTCTTTAATTTCCTCAAAGAAAAATTTATCCTGCAAATTATACTTGCGCATAAGAGGTGCTAAATCTGCAATCATCATGTTCCAAAGCATACCCCAACCTCTACTAAATGCGTCATATTCGTTTAAGTAATCATCAGCATATTTATAAAATCCCTTTTTCCAATCCCACCACCTTACTCTGATCCAATTACCGTACTTCTTTGATAGCTTTTTATTTCTGATAAGTTCAGATATCTTTGCTCTCGCTTTCTTTCTTTTTGCGCTCATCCCAAACTCGCCTCCATCCGTAAACCCATAGATCTGCTTCTTGTTTGCTATAACCAATCTCAACCAAGTAATCACGCCATGCTTTGCGATAATACTCATGCATTGGACGGTGGATACCTTCGATTGAAGCCTTCTCGCCATCCTTTAATATGCGATTGGCAAGTTCAAGTTCCCAATCATCGGGCTCTTCTCTGCACCATCCAATTATGCGTTTCTTCTTATGTATATCTTCAATGGTACAAGGAATCTTTTTTCGTTTACACTGCTTGTAGTATCTAAGTATTTCATTGTAGGTATACATAATAAATTCTTCCTCTTCACTATCAATGAAACATTGACTGGATATATGTACAAATGCTTTATTTTTATCCGCACCAGCAGTACTAACAATATATGGATAATACTTAGCGAGATCCTTTTGATTATTAATAATTAGTTGATGATCTCTACCATCTGCGCCGTATATAAAGAATTTACTATTTTGTAAATATTCATCAGTTCGATCACTATAACAATCGCAAACATCGCATTTCCCAGAAAATTCCGACATGCCCTCACCCCCCTATCAAATATCATAATTTATTATTTTGTCAATTAAATCATTGAAATCTATACATATCTCATTTACCATATGAAGAATCCAAGGATGTAACTCTTCAATGTCGGTACTGGTAGAACAGTATCCGATAATTGGTATTCTATATTCATAAGCTATGGCAATTTCTGCCATGGTTCCTAGAGATTTGGGGTCATTAAAATTTACCACTATTAAATCTGAGTGTCTAAGAATGTTTAAATCATATTCCACTTCGTCCTGCATTATATCGTGATCAAGTGGATTAAAACATACAAAATTTGCCTCGCGCTCCTTGAGCATATACGCAATTGAACGGCGCCAATCATATGCGTCTTCGAACGATAAATTCATTATTCCACCAGCTAAATATATTCTTTTTGTATTCATAAAATTCTCCTTATTCAGACACAAATAGGGCGAGTAGCCACCCGCCCTATCGTTATAGTCTTAGATCTCATAACGGAATAAGCTTCCAAACTTTGTCATCTTAAATTGTGACCTCACACGTCTAAGTACTATTTCTTCGACACTTATATGATATCATATTTTATATTATAATGTCAAGTGTGTTTTAAACTTTTTTTGTATATTTTAAATCAATCCAGCCTGCGCCACTCTTGAGCTTACCCCAACCGTTTTGCTCGGCTACGATTGTATATACACCATTCTTTTTAACCGAAGTTCTAACAGGATTATTAAGTCCAGCACCGCTACGAACATTAAGCAACTGAGCGGTAATCTTTACCAAATAAGGTTCGAACTCGGTCGAAGTATTTACAGGCTGATTTTCTGTTTCAGCCTGTGTTTGCTTGGGAAGTCCACCAGCAATAGGAAATGTAGTTGTTACTGCAGATCCTTTGAATTTATCATAATATCCCTGACAGCACTGCGCTCTTCTCTGCTGATTAGCTACGCTTTGATCTGCTGGTCTTTCAAAATTAAGAAGAACTATGTTGCTTGCTTCAAGCACTGACTTAGCAGCAAACAGACCATACCATACGCTCTTGTACTTTGTCTGCAATTCTTGAGTTAAATACGTCAGCTGAAGGTTGATATCGCAAATTGACATTTTACACTGTTTTGCGAAATCAAGAAGTCCTTTTTTTCTTGTATGGAATGTCCACTGTGCAAGACCATAGCCAGCTCCATCCTTTACAAAGTTGGTATACGTACCGTTATCAACAGCTGCGGTATACTGATCATCATTCATCTTAAGACTCTTCTCATAAGAGTTCTGAAGATTATTAGGTCTAATAGCACTCTCCATAGCAATGTTACCAATGAGTCCAGCTACACCATACTCGGGCATATTAAGAGTTCTAAAGAAGTCCCAAAAGGCTTTTGAATAATCCGCATAAGGATCAGGAGTGCCAGCAGGAAGTGTAGGCGCAGGCACAGGTGCTGGTGCGGGGGTGGGTGCAGGAGTAGGCGTAGGATTTGCACCAAGAAGATTGTTCACTACAGTACAAATATTTGCCATAATACTCTTTAAATAAGGGCCACAGCACGATGTCGAGGCAAAGTCAGAGTGAATTGTGACGTTGCATCCGTTCACATGATTAACTCTGTCATTCTTATTGGGAGAGTAAATCAATCTCTGTATACCATTTCTCCTACAAACATCTACAAGTAAATTGTAAAGCGATGTAAGTGCTGCCTCGGACACTGTCCAATTGGGACTAAGAGAGTTATTTGCTACCTCAATGGTTATTGCTCTAAAGTCATTATACTTTGAGCTGGAAGTCCACGCTCTATTTTCCTCACCAACGTAGCCCGCAATGCGTCCGTCTGTACCTATACCATAATTTGAAGATCCGCCACGCTTAGGATTTGCAAATATATTTCCACATGTCTCTACGGTTAAATTGCCAGCCATATGGTGTATTGTAATTGTGTCAATTGTATTATTCTTCACACCATACTTAGCCGCATCTGCACGCACATTGTAATTGGGGCTGGGTATAATCTTACAGCACAAAGGTGAAAACACCTTATTATTAGCAGCATTAGCTCCTACCATTTCAGTACGCTGCAGCGCCATACCCATAAGTTCTTCGGTATCTTCGTCCTCTCCGAGTCCGTTACACAACTCTGCAAGTGCTTCAGGATTGACGTTCTCAATACCAGTTACAAGTTCGAGCTCTTCGATTTCTTTTTCTTTCTTTCTAAACATTTTCCTCTCCTTTTACTATTAATTATTCTCTTTATCAAATAATTCCACCCATTCACTTGTTACAGCGATAATTGAAAAATCATTTCTATCTGGATCTATAAGTACGATGAATTCTTCGTTTTTTGAAATTTTTTCACCATCTTCAATAGATTTAGCTATTAAAAAATCATCTGAAATTCCTATAGGTCTGACCCAAAGATATTCGCCAACTTGCTTATCATCAACTACTGTTTGACAAGGAACCAATATATCATCAGGGAATTGTTCAGATCTTACTTTGTCTAAATCTTTATTATTTCTTATAGATGTTATCCAGTCAGGAGTATAAATATTTTCAATATTCTCTGCATATTCCTTCATTTCATCTGTAATTAATTCATATATTTTTAACTTAATATTTTCGGAATATCTAATAATAATTGTTTTGGTTTTAAAAATATCTATTTGTTCTTCTTTATATCCACCATATACACTAAACGATATTCCAGCCTCCATATCTATATAGCAATAGGCAATAAATAAATCGTAATTAGGATCAATAATCTGTGGATTATCGACTTGTAATATCACAAACTTACCAACTATCTCTCTGAAATTATATTCACCAATTGGTTTCATGCTCCCTCCTTTATACCGTCATATACTTGTCGTTTTCAGCAACAGCTTCTAGACTCAAATCTATCATCAAATCGCGACTGGAACAAACAGAAAATGGTTTATATCCAAGCGGACTATCAACATAGGTGTCTATTGACACATTTACGCCCGTCAAGTAACACTTTTGTGTAAACACAATACCTCTCATAGGATCTTTTATCTTTAAATAAAAAGGCTTATCTCCTATTTGTAAACAACTCAGATCAAAATAGCTTGTATCGCAATAGGGACACTTATTTAATTGTACATCATATGGCGCCCCACAATTGGGGCAATTGCGTTTTTCAGACATTATTTTATACCTCTTATATTATATCATTTCGTTGTTACTATGTCAAGAGCATTTGCGTCGATTTACTGGTGCAATTTTACCAATCACTCTTTCAGTCTCACCAGTCTTTTCAAATTTAGGTTTATGAGTTTCTGGATCTTCGCCAGTCTTGCGCCATTTGGGTCTATCAGTATATTCAAGTATATGGATTACATCACCCTTTTTTATAATATAATTTTTATCTATTTTAATAGTTTGAGTTTGTCCATCACATATCTGGTACAAATCAAGTACATTCTTGCTATATCCGCCCACATCAACTACGTACCAGTAATTGGATTTAATATCAGGATCTATAGACGATACGTAACCAAGATACTCTGCTTCATAATCCATTTTATCAAATAGACTAGTGGAAATATTTTCTCTGCTACTTAACCAGTCTGTAAATACGGCATGCATATTCACACCTGAAAATTGTTTCTCAGTCTCTTTCTCAGAATGAGCGCGCACATTATCAATACCGAGCACTTTAAGCATATCACTATCTTTTTTAACGGTCTTTCTATTTGAATATTTTTCCCATCTATTCTTGATGTCAAGTAGATCATTAATCTTACCAAACTCTGAGAAGAAATCAAGTTTGATAAGTATATCTATCTGGCGCGAGTCGGCAGATGTGTTGCTCTTTATATCACAAAGAACTTTGATAAAATCAGAATACTGATTGTCCTTGAGTGCATAAAGTTCTTCAGCAACTTTTGCCGAAAGATATGGCAAAGAAGCCATGCCTTTATAAATACTATTGGTATTACGATCAAAGGAGTAATCTCCTCTTGAATATCTAAATTTAATATTTTTAATTTTAATACCAAAATAATCCAATTCCTGTGTTAGTCTGGCTGTTTTATCTGCATCATCTGAATATGTATTAAAGCACACAGTATAATATTCAAGAGGGTAATGAACCTTAAGATATGCCCCATAACACATATCAAGTGAGGTTGCAGCTGCATGTGCACTGCAATTATGTGTAATAATACCATCATTAACTGCATAATTATGAGCAGGATCAGACATAGAAACAGAATAAACTTTTTCGATTTGATCTTTTTCAATAGATATTATTTTGTCAAGTTTAATCGTTAATCCTCTTTCATATCTTTTATTCCTATCCTGTTCATAGTGTACTTTCTTATGGCAAGAGTTACATAACCATGCAAAATTACTAGGGTCATTATTAGTTCGATCCAAATCTATGTGATGTAGTTCAAAATCGATATTATACTGACACCTACATTTTTCACAGCGATCCCGATTATCTTTATGTTTTTGTCTTTCTCTTTCAAAGACAACCGAGGCTCCGTCCTCTCGTCTTTGAAATCCCTCCTGTCCTACTTTAGGATAATTAGGTTCAAAATCTTTGGTCAATCTATAACTGTGTTCTCTTTCTTGATATGAATCTATAGTATATAATTGATCTCCGACTTGTAAGTCTTTTAATTCAACCACCCCATTAGGAGTAGGAAATTTATGATTATCAGTACATTTGATAGTTTTACCACTTTCGGTAATAATTTTATATGTTTGTCTTATTCCAGTAAAATATATATCTTCAATTGTATTTTCATGAACAAAACCATCATCATATAAAGACAATGCTTTGCCATAACCATAAGAACGATATTTACTATAGAGAGGTAAATGTCCTTGTTCTACAGCGTATTTCCTATCATTCTTTATGTTATACATTTCTTCAATGGTAGGTTGGTATTTACCATTACCATTTCTTACAAGTTTAGTATCTCCTGATACGCAGAATCCATAGCTCATACAACTTTGAATCATACCCCAAGTTTCATCAAACATATCTTCTGATCCAGTCTTTTCTATCCATACTTTCCTAATTCTTTTTTCAAGTTTAGCAAAATCTTGAGGTTTGATTTTTTTCTTACTGATCTTTTTTATTAACCCAATGGATTCTGCAGGAGTAATTTCAAGCCATTGAAAGTATTCCATAAGATTTTCTTGGAATAATATATAACCACCAGTAGAATTAAGTACATCATCAAGTTGTTTTGAGCCCGTAGTATAATCTTCGTGATTTAAAAACTTTTCACGCCATGAATCAAATGAGGGACGAATAGCGGCTGCTAATAAAGCACCTTCTTCAAAAGATTTTATACCATATCTTTTTGCTTGTTGCGTACCATTAGAAGAATCCACCTGATTAAGAGTACAAGTCATTCCATTAGTAAACAACTTCCATACTTCTTCATCGTTTTTTATAGCATTTAGTAATTCACGTGCTGGCATAATAGGTTGATTAATAGCCTTAAATGTTTCGGCAATAAGATGCCAAACAGTTACAATAAGAAAGTCGTCTTTAAGTACTTTATATTCATCAGCTTCTGCTGAGGTTATAAGGACACATAATACATCACCAAATCTTAATACACCATACTCATAACGAATGTCTTCATTGCTAAGAAGGTGAGCACATGCATGGACACTTGCAGAGTAAATAACTCCTACATATTTTTCGGCTTCGGTAATTAAATCTCCCCATTCAGGATCTTCTCTATATTTATCTATATCAGCACTAATCTGATTACTTGTTTCAAAATCTATTCCTTTACTACGACATAGATTTTTAAATGCTTCTTTGAGTTGAAAGTTTCCAGTTTTATACATAGGATAACAACCATGCTCTCCAAGTAATTCACGTGCTGCCTTAACAAAAGGTTCCTGAGTCTCAACGTTATAATCAATGTCGGGCAATGCTCTATTCTCAAGCAAACGTGCCGTGGATGCAAATCTATCGGGGAATATAGGCAGATTGATTTTAAAGCGATCAAGCTGTGTCATTCCGCATATACGATTAATATAGAAACTTGCGCATGATCCACGGCCTCCGCGAGTAAGAACACCGCCATACTTATTTACCGCTAAGTCAACAAGTTTTGTGTTGAGAAGAAAGTAATCAGCAGTATGTATTTCATCGTTGGTCTTCTCAATAATATCCATTTCATAACGGATACCGTCTTTGTATCTCTTAAAATCTTCACCTTCGATATGTTCGTCTTTAACTATCTGAGTAAATCTGTGGTTCACTATCTTCTTAAGCTTTGCTACACGTTCAGCTGGAGTAAGATCAGGATCTATTGTAGGCATCTTAATTGAGTGGTCGAGATTAATCTCTTCCACGCCTGTAAGTATCATTGTATTGTCAATAGCTTCTTCTATCTGGGATTCTGAAAGCACGCCTTGCTGAATGAAGCGGCCAAACATAGTATCATAATCAGGATAGTCAAGTATAAAGCCAGACTCTTCCTCATATTTCATACCTTTCCCACGTAGTAATTCGTCACGTTGTATTCTTCCTTCATCATCTATATAATGAGAATCATTTGCAGCAACGATTTTAAGCCCATATTCTTTTTGGAAATCCAGAACTCTTTTATTAATCTCGATCTGTTTAGGATCGATGTGATTCTGAACTTCTAAAAGAATATTCTCCTTAAAATGATTAAACAATGGGAGAAAAATATCATTAATCCCTTCTTCGTCGCGAAGCATACCAGCTACACATGCTGTGGTTATATATACATCATCAGGATCAAGAGTAAGCAAATGAGCCACATCTATCCTAGGCTTATAATAATATCCTTCTATATTTGCCATAGAAGAAATATAATTACACTTTTTACGGGCAACATTGGTTTTAGGTGTTACTATAATATGATAATTACGCTTATCCTTAAGATCAGGATCCGCATTTTTAACCATATAAAATTCCGCAACTGGTAAACATTTAAGATTATACTCATTTGCCAAAGTACGACACTCAAAAATGTCTCCGAACGTTCCATGTTCGCACGTCGAAAGAGCAGTATGTCCGAGCTCAACAGCTCGTTCAGCATACTGCTTATTACGTGTGGTAGAATCTATCGTAAAGATATTTGATATATGAGAATGTTTATGATAATTGTAATATTCTTTCATATATACTCCTGAAATTTATTATATTCGTTTCATTTTTATCCTCGCTTTCACCGTTTTGGTGAAACTAATTATATCTATTAATCCTCAAAACATAAGAGCCTCACTATAATAGCAAGGCTCTTTAGTTGTCATTTATCAAGAAAAATTTTAGCGATAATATAAAATAATACTATTAACGCAATTCCTATTTCAATCCAAAGTGGCATTAACACCATAGCCCAAGACCACGTGATCACACCACAAAGTTTAAGAGTTATGAACACGATAAGCAGTAGTCCAAAGAATCCAATACCGCCACCACCAGCACTTTTATTTTCCATAATTACTCCTTACCCTCATTAAGCTCTTTAATTCTAGCTGCGATCTTCCAGTTGATATTGTTTATCTCTTCAACCTTTTCACTAGCCTTAGCGTTTAGGAAATAAGCTTTATCATCCTGATCGAGAAAAGATACGCGGATGTCATGAATATCAGTAATCTCTACTGGTGTGTTAAATGTTATTGTGTGCTTCATTCTGCAGCCACCCCCTGTGCGCGATTGCGCATTGCCTTAAACATAAAACTCATAGTCTTACTAACATTATGATATCCATTCTTTTTAAGTACCTGAGCACGGATAACTTCGCGTGCATACTTGCGGTTATAAACAGGTGTAGGGTTATAATTTTTATTCATCTTTTATTTCCTCCATTATTTTTTCACTATTGCATTGTGCATGTTTAAGTCGCACAAACATGCGTTTATATCTGCGCGCCTTTTTACGCGCCTTACGAAGTTGATCAATTGTATCCGCAAATGTATCTACAGCCTCAAGTACCTCAGCAGTTTTATATTTGCAGGGTAATTGTTCTGGATATACCACCGATCCTGATATGTCTTTAATTATTTTCAGTGCTTTTTCTCTTGTCATAACTTACCTCAACAAGTTACTGATGCTACACCTAAAGTACACCAGCATACTCCACTACCGCCATTTGACGGATGGTTATTACAATTCTTACAAGCCTCAGGAATTGTATATTGTTGACTCGTTTGTTCTGGTACATATATACCAAACGGATTACGTCTAACGTTTGCCGTAGCGTCTTCATCGTCAATTGTCGTTTGTTTCATTGGGATCCTCCCATTCTTCGAGTGGGGATTTGATTGGCATGAGAACCGCCGTATAGATTTTTGGTTGATACTTAATCCCTTGATCAGTTTGCACCATAATCCCAAACTGAAACCCTACAGTTCGTGGAGGGGTTACATCATCAGGTAAATCAAAGATTGCTTTGTATTGCATAAGAAACTCCTTAAGATATTGTTATTTTGTTAATTGGCCACTGATCTGGCTCAGTAGACGAAGCCTTTATAGTTCCCAAGCAATAAGCAAGAGAATAAATTTGCCTACCGCACCAAACGCTTCTCATTTGTTGGTGTCTTTGATTTTAATGACTCTGCCAAAGGTCTTACGAGCCTGTCGCGCCCATTTCGGCAAATGAGTGGGTAAGGATTCGAACCTTACATACGGTCTTTTTCTTCACGATTTGAGTATAATGTTCTCCAACTGGTTCCGCTTTTTCGGCACGTAGTCTCAATTCTCGCATGACCGCCAACCGTTAACTGCTGAATCCTCGTGAATTTGTATTTGCGTTTACCCTTTTCGCCACCACTCAATTCAATCAACTTTTGTCATTTCCACCCAAGCCACTTATCTTGGTCTTTTGCATGCATGGTTTTCAGGCTCTGACTATCTGACCCACTTTACAGACCTTTCTCCAAGGCTGACATCTTTGGTTAGGATTTGCAACTCCGTTTCCAATTAGTTGTTGATTGACTTCCTTTTTTCGACTCATCATTTTTGATGAATCAAACAGAAGCTGAGCGACTCGAACGCCCACCTGCGGTTTTGGAGACCGCTATGCTACCATTACACCAAGCCCCTATGTAAACAACCCCTACTGGATTCGAACCAGTGAATAACGGAACCAAAATCCGTTGCCTTACCACTTGGCGAAGGGGCTATATCCCACACTTGTAGCACAGCGGTCTCCA
>Ga0247611_10001017_pt1 | contig 52589 bp, 83 predicted proteins | sample 177DNAGHGhighgp2_FD_192422 | JGI IMG/M metagenome (GOLD analysis project Ga0247611, IMG submission 192422) | Sheep rumen microbial communities from Palmerston North, Manawatu-Wanganui, New Zealand - 1770 DNA GHGhigh gp2 | ecosystem: Host-associated > Mammals > Digestive system > Stomach > Rumen... | reverse complement strand
AATGAATGTATAGTTAGTAATGAATGTATAGTTAGTAATGAATGTATAGTTAGTAATGAATGTATAGTTAGTAATGAATGTATAGTTAGTAATGAATGTATAGTTAGTAATGAATGTATAGTTAGTAATGAATGTATAGTTAGTATAATTAATATTAATGATATAATATATAATTACTATCTATTATGATAATACATAAATATAAATAGATTTAATATGATTAAATCAATATCAATAGATAGGTATAAATTAAAAATGTATTTGATCTTAAAATTAAATTTGAATTTGAAATTAAAATTAATGTATATTTTCTAATAAAATATACATGAAATTATTTATAAAATTTCACAAATAAAGATCCCGAAAACTCAAAACGGCAGTGGACTTCCTCCTCGTATGAATTTTTTCACTTTTTGGGGGAGGTTTTTATCCTCGTATATGTGTGTGATTCTCTCTCATACTCTCTCTTTTTTATGTATGTCTATACTATTAATTATGAATGTATATGTTAGTATAGTATAAGTATACTTATGTAATGAATGACATATTAAATATCAAGTATAACTTTTTTTATTTTTTTTACTTACACACACATACACACATAAAAGAGGTTTCACACACACACTCGTATATGGTTTTCAGGGTCAAAATTGCGATATTGCCGTATATGTGTCCTTTTATAAAATAGAGAGTGGAGAGCCGTTTTCGACTGTTTGATGACCTCGTTTTTTGTATCATTCATTGTGATTTTTGTATCATTCATCATGTTTTTTGTATCATTTTCATGATTTTTTGACCATAATGTTTCATTTTTGGTTTGGTAAAATAGGCGTTAGTAATACTTTTTATTGGTTTGGTATGATAAAATAGGTTATGTCATGTTGTAAGTAATACTTTCATAGTACATTCGTAATAATTTGGAGGTTTGTTATGGGTTTTGATAATAAGACATTTTTGATTGTTGGTTTAATTGCAGGTGGCTTGTTCAGTTTATATGTTAATAATACTGATTTGGCTTCTGTTATCTTTGGTGGTTTGATTGGTTATTTGTCAAAGGATACAATCACTGTTAAACATGAGGAGGCAGAAGTCGAAGATGGATCAGACCTTGAAGAAGCATGATTCGGTTATTGGCTCTCATGATAATGAGTTGAGGAAGCATGATTTGGTTATTGATTCCCATGATAATGAGTTAAAGAAGCATGATGATGAAATATGTCATATTAGGCAGGATTTAGTTGATATTAAGACTCGGCTCGGTATTAAGGATTTGACTAATGGGCAAGTCCAAAAGTATCAGGAGGAGTTGATTAAGTCGGTTGTTGAGGAGAAGATGGAACGAAAGGAGCAGGATGCTATTCTTCGTGAGGATATTAAATCTGTTGATAACAAGACATGGTATATCTTGACTGGTGTCATCTTGTCTATTCTCCTTGAAATTGGCTTTATATTATTTAGAGGTGGTTAATTTATGATAATTCATCATGTTATGTTTGTGAGGTGGTTAAAATAGTTCATAATCAACATGAAAAGATTAAAAATAATCCAAAGGATATTAAGGGCAATCCTCGTGCCTTAACGGATAGTAAAATTGATCGTATCTGTAATTTGATTCGTTGTGGGAATTATGTTAAGACCAGTGTTAAAGCCGTTGGGGTTAATTATAATACTTTTATCTCATGTATGAGTAAGGGTAAAAAAGGTGTTGAGCCTTATGAGGATTGGTATAATAAAATAGAAGTTGCGAAAGCCGAGTTTGAGGCAGGTGCAGTTTCTAAAATCTCCGAGTCTGGTGAGAATGGTAATATTGGGGCTTATATGTGGATGTTACCTCGTATGTTTCCTAATCGTTGGAGTTCTGCACAGAGGCAGGAGATTAAAGTGGATAATTCTCAACAAATTGAGATTGTTAAATATTCTGATAAGAAGAAGAACGAAGAATAAAGTAATTATTTAGTTGGAGTAAATTAGGATATGGAATTGGTATTGACTGATAAACAGTTTGAGCATATTGATGATATGACTCGGCATTTAATGATTATGGGGAGTGCAGGGTCTGGTAAAACTATTTTTGCTTGTACAAAAGTTATCTTGTATGCTTTGAAGTATCCTAATGCTCGTATTGGTGTTTTTAGGCAAACTCTCCCATCACTTCGTGAAACTGCATGGAGAGAGATTGTTGAATTATTGGAGAAGTATCAAATAGAGTTTAAAGAGAATAAGTCTAATGGACTTGTTACTCTATCTAACGGTTCTACTATCTCTTTTACACCAGTTGATGATGAAAAGAAGTTAAGAAGTTTAAACCTCGATTTTGTGTACATTGAGCAATGCGAAGAGATTACAGAGGAGGCTTTTATTGAATTAGACCTCCGTATTCGTAATGAAGTGTCAAAGAAGTATGGTGGGCAGATGTTACTTGTTGTGCAACCATCTAATAAGACACATTGGCTTTATAGATTGTTTTATCAGGAGAAAGTGAATGATCCTGATTATGCGAAGATTCATTTTAGTTATCTTGATAATCCATTCTTACCTGATGAGCAGAAGAAAGTCTATGAGGGTTTAAAGGAAACTAATTATGAAAGATACTTGACACATACAAAAGGTGAATGGATTAGCAGTTCCAAACAGATATTTACTAATAACTGGGAGGTTGGATTTGACCGTTCATTCTTTAAATATTATGTTGGTGGAGTGGATTTCGGTTGGAACAGTCCTGCTTGTTTCCTTTTATGTGGAGTGTATGATGATGAGTTTTATATCATTGATGAGATTTATAAGACTGAAATGACTAATTCCGAGTTCTTACGGAGGATTACTGATTTATTGGCTAAACATAATTTGAAATATGGTGATTTGGATGCAGTGTATTGTGATAGTGCAGATCCTGAAAAGATTGAAGTGTTTAGTCGCAATGGTTTGAATGCTTATCCATCTGTTAAGAATGTTAAGGCTAAAATCGATACTACAAGGGAAACTAAAATCCATATTGATAAGAGATGTGTTAATTTGATTAGGGAAATGCCCCAATATGAGTGGAAACGGAATAAAGATGGCGAAATTCTTGATGAACCAGTAAAGAAGAATGACCATGCCGTTGATGCACTTTGTTATGCCGTTTATGGTGTTAGAGGAGAATTGAGTGATAATAGACCATCTTCTGCTTATGGTAGTCAGGAGATTTATGTTTATTAATTTTTTTTATTTTTATTCTTTAAGTAGATTTATGTATATTGATTGTATAGGAGGGTAAAATGGGTTTTTTGGATAGATTAAGACCTCGCAGAGTTACTGTTGAGAATATTGAGCCGAATGTTATTCATAAAGTTGGTTATGATGACATATATGATGACATATATGATTATAGGAGTCAGGATTGGGTTACATTCGCTCCACCAAAGATTAAGCCAACTATTAAGAATCGCCGTAAGGCTTATTCGTTTCCGACTGTTTATGGGATTATTAATAACTTAATCATGAAATGTATTTCATCATATAATATTAATGGTGATAATCAAGAGGCAGTGGATCATATTATAGATATGGAGGAGATTTGGAATCTTCGTAATCTCATGTATGAGTGTCTGCAAAAGAATTTCGTTGATGGTGATGTCTTTTATGAGATTATCGAAGTCGATGGACATATACAGTTAAGATTATTAGCCTTTGATGGTGAGAAGTCTTTAATTAAGAAGATTTATGATAAAGATGCTCAATTGATTGGTTATAAACAGTTAGTTGTCCGTAAAGAGGCATTGAAGAAATGGAAAGGTGTTGAATTTTGGGAAACTTATCAGGAGGAAGATGTTGTTACTGTTGATTTTGAGCCTGATGAGATTTCAAGTCCGACACTGATTGAGATTGATGGTGTTGGGCAATCTATTGTTAAGAATATTATTGATATAGCCTATGAGATTGAGTCTTTGACTCGTATGATGCCATTGATTGTGCATAAGTCTGCTAATATCCTTGTCGCTACATTAGGGAATAGTGATAGAAAAGAAACAAAGATTGATAAAAAGGCAAGGGATAGTGTAGCCGATCAAGTGTCTAATGTTCATAAAAAAGGTGTTGTAGTAGTTCCTTATGGTATTGAATTAGACCAAGTGGGTAATCCAGTATTACCTAAAATAGAGGAATACATTAAATCTTTGAAAGCGATGTTGTATGAGGGTTTGATGACTCCTGAATCATTATATTCCAGTGAATCATCAAATAGGAGTACGGCACAAGTTCAATTAACTGATAAGTCTACTGGTCATGTTTTATTCATTGAATTTTGCCAACAATTCCTTAAATCATGGCTTGAAAGGGATTTATTTAAACCTGAATTAGAAAAGGCAGGGATTAAGGGTAATGTTTATATTGATTTCTTAACTGGTGATGAGGAATTGGATAATAGTTATTTAGAGTCTGCCGATGTTCCGAATACAGAGATTAATAAGCCAGTGAATATGCCTAATTCTACTGCATTGACTACTGATCCTGACCCGTACTCCACACAAAAGAATAAGAGTGATTAATCATGGTAAGTCAGATTCAGGATATTGATGAGTATTATCATGTAGATGATGATGATGACTTGTATGCTATCTTTTATGCACCTGATTATTATACTACTGATGAACAGTTAGTTTTAATTGCAGTTTTAATGTTGTTGGAGCAGAGGTTTAGGTTGATGCAATCTATGAGTCCATCTCGTGTCCTTGATGAGTTGGAGGAGATTATGCAATCATTAGAATATGATTTAAAGGATACTGCTTCTTCAAAGGTTACTGCTCATGTGCAGGAGTATCTTGATAATGTCCTGATGGATTATGCAATTCCACTCGGATATATTGATATAGATACATCAATGATTGAAATCATGGAAGATTCAATTACTGGTTTAATTAACAATCTTCGTGATGAGTTAATTGTTAAGAGTAAATTCTTTGATAGTAATTTAAGCAAGGATGATTTTAATATTCTGCCGAATTTCAAAAGAGCAGTTAAGAAGTTAGTTGATGCCGTTGGTAATAATCTCTTATATTCCAAAGAAAAATCTCTACGGAATGTTGAGAAGTTTGTTTATGGTGAGGATACACTTTATAAATGGATTACGGCAGGTGATGATAAAGTATGTGAATGGTGTAGAATACAAGAGAAGATGCCACCTCGCACACTTGATGAATTGCCACTGGATCATCCACATGGAAGATGTGAAAAAGAACCGATTGATCCATCATATACAAGTGAATATAGTTTAATCCTTGCTCGTAGACAATATAATGAGCAGGATTTTGAGATTTTTAGTGAGAATAAATGGGAGTATTAGATGATTACAATATTCAGGACTGGTGAGTTTGATTATAAGGATGCAGGGATAAATAAGCCAGTTAAATTTGATGTTGATAACTTAATAGAGATTGCTTCAAGGACTTCCGAAATTAATGTTACAAAAGAGCATAGTAGTGAAGTCATTGATGTGATGAGTAACTTCATTGTTGAAGATGGTTTGTTGAAAGCAAAAGAACCGAATAATCTCGAATTAGAGGGTATGGGCTTTTCCCCAGTATTAGATTTTGATTTAATTGATATGGGTGATTATTATAGTCCAAAGAACCTGAAAATGACGGAGATAGGTTATACAAAGACACCAAGAACTAAAATAGTATATAATAGTGTATCGAATGGTGAGAGAAGTATGGAAGATAAGCAATTAAGACAGGCATTAGATGAGAATAAGAAACTTCAAGAAGAGATTGGAGTTTTAAAGAGTCAAAATAAACAATTGACTAAAAGATTAAAAGATAAAGAAAAGGAGTTTGACAAAGTCAAGGAGAGTTATGCCGACACTGATGCTAAACTCAAAGAGTATGACTCTCTGAAAGAAATTGAAACCTCTTATAATAAATTAATTAGTTCAAAGAGAGATGATTTGATTTATAAGATTGCAGGTGGCGATAAGAAACTTGCAGATAAATTCAAGGATTATACTATTGAACAATTAGAAACCACTCTTGATGTTATGAGTGGTGAGAAGAGAGGTAAAGGTATATCTCCGAGAACTAATCCAGTTGATGATGGTAATAATCCATCAGGTGATGAGGATAAGGAAGAAGAGTATACTGATGAGCAATTTGAAAAAGAGTTCGCAGAAAGTGGATTATAAAAAATTTTAAAGGTTATTGAGTTATGGTAAAAATTAGAGATCAGAATCCGTATGAAATTCAATTGCCATTCTTTGTTGAAGAGGGCAATTATACTGTAATGGAATCTGTACAAGGTATTGCAGGAAATGATGAAGTTGGTGTATTTTCTGCACCAGTACATAAAGGAGATTTCGTTAAATTAACCAGTGAAGATAATGTTGTAGCACCTGCTACAAGTAGTGATAAGATTATCGGTCAAGTTATTGACCATCCGACTTTTTACGGTGATAGACCTAATGAGTCTGCCACCAGTGGAAACTATAATCGTAGAATCGCAACAGTTCAATTATGGGGCGATTTCGTTCATGCACTACAATTAAAAGATGAGAATAAAGCCGTTGCAGTTGGTGATGCAGTAGAATATGTTGGTAATAATGTCTTTGATAAGGCTAATTCAGGTAATACTATTGCATTAGAATCTGCAAAAGCAGGTGCAGGTACTAAAATACCAGTTTTATTCGGTTACAGAGGATTATAAGATAGGAGAATTATTTAGATTATGCCAATTATTACTTTAAGTCCTGAAAAAATGCTCCGTAAGGAGTTCTTTGAAAGGGCGATTTTAACTAAAATGAAACCTTATCTCTACTTTTTGGATATTTTCCCAGTAGTGGATTTAGGTGGTGCTACTAACTTCTCATACTTTATTGATGAGGAAAATGCAGAGGATGATATTCAAAAAGGTGTCATGAGTGAACCGTTACCAGTTAGTGAATTATCTGATTTAACTAAAATCGATATTTCCACCATTACCAAAAAAACTGGTGATACTTATCAATTTGGTTATGCTTTTGAATATTCCGAAGCAAAATTAAAAGAGAATGGATTCATTGATGAAGTTGCAAGGGCTATGGATAGGATGGCTTATGGTATGGCAAGGAAAATCAATGGTGATATTTTCAATGCTATGGATACCTTTGCACAAGGTAATGCTATCACTTTGAATGATGGAAGTTGGGATACTTCTGCTCAAATCAATGATGATATTATTGATTTAAAATATTCCTTTGAAGATCAAACATTCCAAGAGTACACTTTCACTGATATGTTCTTGAACAGTAATCAAGTGAGAGAAGCAAACAAGTTCTATACTGCTTTAAACGGCTCATTCAATATGAATGATGTTGAAGATGTTAAATTCACTAACACTAAACAAGCAGTTGCAGATGGTACTGCTTATTGTATTGATAAGAATGTGAAACCTATTACTATTTATAAGAATGTTAATCCGTTACATTCCACTTTAAGCAATCCAGTGAGTGGTTTAATCAATATTAACACTTATACACAAGATAAATATCCATTCAAGAAAGGAATTGAAGTATGGGCAGAAATGGGTATCGGTTGCCACCATCCTGATGCTATACTTAAACAAACTGGATTATAAGGTGAATTATAATGTCTTTAAGGTATAAGTTTCGCCACTTATTCTTTGGGAACAGATTCCATAAAGACAGAATGTGGGAAACATTAGAAGATTTAGATGAGAGAATTACTGCATTAGAGGGTAATTCAGACACATCATATGATGATACAGAGGTTAAAGCATTAATCTCTGCATTAGATGAAAGAATTACTGCATTAGAAACCCCAAAAGAACCATCTAACCCATAGGTGGTGTAGATGGGTTTAAAATATAAATTCAATCAGTTGTTTAGTGGGAGATTTCCCAAACCTAAACAACTTTTTGAAACATTAGAAGAATTAGATAATAAAATAGAGAATGGAGCAGATGCTAAACCAGTAGTCAAGACAGATGTTAAAATTACTAAAACATCATTGAAAAAGGCTTTTGGTAAGAATTTCAAGAGTATCGGCATAGTGCATAATGAAGAGGGTTCTTATATCATTGTTGCCGATGAGGATAAGTTCAAGTATCTGCCATTAGAGGATATTTAGAATTATGTTAAAAACGAAAGAATACTATAAAATACTTCATTTTCTTAAAGTAGAGTCCGTTGATAGGATTTATCCAGTCGAGGAGTATTTTTATCAAGTAGATGAGGAAACTGGTGAGGAAACACCGATTATCTACGAGGGCGATTCTTTCTTATTTGAAACTAATAGACAACAGTTTTCAGGTTTGGATTATGTGGAAGTCTTACTTGAATGTGTTAATGAATGTTCCTCTACTGAATTGACTCTTAACATTTCAGAGTATCTGCAAGGATATGATCCGAGATACATTTTAGATGCCGAACCTAAAACAATTCCTGCGAATACACCGACACAAGTCATATTCAAGATTCGTAAATCTCAAACTATGAGTGAAACTTCTCGTAATATGACTAATGTTAAGTCATTAGAGTTAGTTACACCTAATAATCGTGATTTTAAGATTCATGAGATTTGTTTTAGGGATAATAATGCACCATTCACATTAGAACAGTTAGATGCTTTCTATGAGAATGGGAAATATTATGTTCTCTCTCGTTTGCACATGAAAGATGTTCCTGATGAGTTAGCAGACCATGTTTATACTGCTTCGGCAGGATATGCTTGGATGTCCGTTTGGGAGTACGAAGCAAGAGTGATGAACGATGAGCAGAAAAATGCGAAGTCCTACGGAAAGTGGCTTTTTGCAGTGGTCGATGATGCAATAGACTCTTATAAAGTCGCTAATGGGATTGCAGATGATGAAGAAATGTTTGTTTTAACTGACCTCGTTACACATCGCAAGATAAGGTGGTAGAATGTCTGTCTTTGAAGAAATATTAGTTAATCTTCGTGATGTAATACAAAATTCAGATGAGTTCAAAGATATTGATGTATACTATGATGATTCGGAAATGAATCCGAATGTGTCCTTACCTGCCGTATCTTTTAAAGTGGGCAAGAAAACTGTATTAAACAGTAATGCGAGTTGTACAGAGTACAGTAGAGCAATAGAGATAAGATTACATACTGAAACCATTGATAAAAGATTATTGCAATCTGAATTATATGATTATGAGGAACAGATGGTGAATGTATTGAATAATGCTAAACTCACTGGTGCTATTGGTGATTTTTATGAGATTGTTGAAACTGGATCAAATAGTATAGGTGCATTAATGTTCAATAGCCGTAAAGAGGCTAACCAGTTCAACATGATATTCTTTTCAAATATTCTTCGGATGAAATTCGATGTAAGGTATAAAATATGAAGTATGAGTTTATTGGAAATGATGACTCTTATTGTATTGAATTGATTGCTTATAATCTCGTTCCAAAAGGCAGTTACCTGAAAAAAGGTCAGAAAATTACTGTGCCTGATGATAATGAGTTTGTAATTAAATCACTTGATGCAAGTGGAGTTTTCAAAAGAGTTCAAGATAAAAAAGTTACTAAAAAGGAGAAGAAATAGATTATGGTTCGTGAAGTTGCTCCTAATTTAAGTTATCATTATTGGGGATTAGGTATTCGTGGATTAAACCTTAATGAAGAAGCCTCTCCTCTCGTACTCGTTCGTGGGTCTGAATTTAACCACGAAAGAGAGATTTCAATGGAGGATGATGAGGGTCATATGGGAACTGCTACTACTCGTATGAGTTCCTATCGTACATCTGCGACTGCTAATCCATCTTATACTGATAAATGTAGATATAAAGAGGGTTGGGAAGATATTTGGTTATTATTATTAGGTTCTGATGATGGCACAAGTAGTCATGCTATCCGTAAAGAAGCCGTTACTGGTGTAGATGGTGCATATAAGTATACTTTCAAAGTTAATGTAGAAGCACCTCAAAAACCTTATTTCGCTACATTATATAATGGTTTCGCTAAATCACCTAATAATGATGATGCTTATAAATATGAGGATGCTTTATTAAGTGAATTTGAATTGTCAGGTTCTAATGAGGAAGCACCGACATATACATCTACTTTTGCTACTAATTATCCAAAAGTTAATCAGACTAATCCTGCAAGGGTATTTCCTGCTAAAACAATATTCCCAAAGAGTGCAGATGTATCTATTTATATCGCTCCACAAGGAAATTATTCAAGTATTGAAGATATTAGTCAATATGAGTATCCATGTTATTTAGAATGGTCTTTCAATGTAAATAACAACATTGAGTCCGTTCCATGTAGTGGTGATGATTTTGGTGAGTCTACAAAAGTATTAGGTAATCGTGAGGGTGAAGTAAATATTACTGTGCCATATACCGAAGCCACCAAACATCTTGAAAAAGAGTTTGAAACTGGATCTGCTACTGGCACTACTGTAACCACTGAAAACGATTTAAGAACAGTATGGATTTTAATGAAAAACGGTAAAATTGGTGATTCCACTCAACAATACCAAACCTTGATTAAAATACCTCAAATCGTTATGACAAGTGTCTACTCCGAGCAATCAGGGTCAGATGCTAAACAAATCGAGTTACAAGGAAATATTGAAGAGTCAGGTACTCAAAGTTTCATCGAATGTGAGATTATCACTGATTTAGCAGATTTGCATATAGATAACACTGTTGGCGATGAGCATGAGGGAGTGTTAGGTTATACTGCTACTACTACTAATCCTTAATCGGTTTAGTAGTATTTTTTTTATTTTTTTATAGGGTAGTGAAGTGTAATTATCCGACAAGGCAAGTGGGTTCAAATCCCACCACTACCTTTATTAAAATAGGAGTTAAGCGAAAATGGTTATGAAAATGAATCAATCAATAGAGTTCTGTGGTGCAAAGAGAAAATTCCAAAGATGTGCTAATAAAGAATTAAAGGATTATCAAGCGACCATAGAAAAGATACAAGAGAAATTAACACCATTAGCAGAGAGAAGCAGGGATTTCGAGTTCAAATTAACTGAATTAACAGATGAGCAGGAGTCTATCGATAAACATATTGAATTGCTTGAAAAACTTGATGATGCCAGTGATGATGAAATCAGGGAATGTATAAATTTAACTAAACAGAAACTTGATTTGCAGAAACAGATTCATGCTCTCCGTAGAGAGAATGATGAGGCAGAAAAAGAGGATAGAGAGTTTTATGAGCAGTTAGATGAGGATTTAAGGTCTTGTTATGGTGAGTTTGCTTCAAAAGTCTTAAAGGATTTCACTCCTGATATGATTGAAGAGGCAGATAGCACTGATTTGACTATTGCACCGAGATTAGGTGATTTATATCGTTTATCTACATCAGGTGCAAGTCAAAAAGATATAGATAAATTGTATAAGCAGATTATACAAGATTCTTTTCGTTAGAGTCGGATTCTGATAAATCGGAAGAATCCGATGAGTTTAAGGATATTCCAGTTTCATGGCTTATTGAAGAAGTCATGTTAGAGGAATATTTTTTATTAGTTCGCCGTATAAAAGGATTAGGATTATCTATTAAGGATTACTGGGAATTAGACACTTGGACTACTGCTAAACTTCTTTCATTAGAGCGACAAATAATGGAGGAGGAAGCAAAGGCATTTAATGATAAAGAGGATTATGTTGAAAGACCTGATGGTAATAGTGAAGAGATGAATGATATAGTGGATATGATGACTATTGAGGAATAATGTTTTTTGAGATTGAGTCAGAGGAATTTGAGGAATGGGTACTCACTGCAAGGAGCAGATTTGAAACTATGGTTTTAACTATGGTGGATGTTGCAGAGTTAATTCATGCTAATACGAATCAAAGAGTTCCGTTGGATACTGGGAGATTAGAGGAGTCTTTTCATTGGATTTTAAAAGAGGAAAGTCCTGATAAGATTATGGTGGAAGTTATTTATGATGCCGAAGATCCGAAAACTGGATTTCATTATGCAGAGTATCAACATAATCATTTATTAAGACATCCGAAGAGAGGAGAAGCATTTTATTTGTATAAGGGTATTCAAGCATCAAAAAGCATGGCTTATAGCATAATTGAAACTGATTATATGAGTTTGTTCGGTTGGAGAAGTGGAGTGTATTAGATTATGGCAACGGCAGGAAATATTACGGCAGTATTAACATTAAATAGTAGTGGATTTCAAAATGGTTTAACTAATGCGATTAATTCATTAACTAATTTTAAAACTAATGCAAATTCTCTTAATTCAACAATATCTAATTTATCAAAAGTTTTAGGAACATTAGAGCGAGAATTAGTTCTTAATGCAGATTCATTGCAAAATATTAATAATATGTTGGCGAATAATAGGAATTTTAATAGTTTCGCTAATGCTATTAATAATATTGCAAAAGCATTAAAGACATTATCCAGTGATGAATTAAATGTAGTTCAGGCAACAAATACTATTAATTCAATGTTTAGTGCTTTTAAAGGAGCATTAAATGGGGTTGAAGTTAAAGTAAAAGGAGTTTCTACTTCTTTTAAAGAATTATCAACATCAGAGGATACTAATGCAGTTGCTACTGAAAAAGTTGCCACTGCTACTAAACAATATGATAGTGCATTGTCTGTTGCATTACCTAAACAAAGAGAGATGATTATTAATGCGACTGGTGTTGCTAATGCGAATAGGCAATTGTCATCTTCATCAAATCAAGTGTCATCTGCCGAGAATAAACAATCGTTGGCTACTGATAAGGCTACTAATAGTATGCGAAAGCAGGAAACTGCTTCTAAAAGTTTAGGTAGAGCATTCTCTTCTTTGAAAATGATGGGTACTATGGTCGGTTCTATGATCGCTTATAATTTCGTTCATAATCTTGCTATGGCTACTACTGAAACAATCAATGCTAAATCAGAGATGAATGGGTATTTCCAAATGCTTGGTTATACTACAAGGCAAACAGAAGATTTTAATAGGGCATTGGATAATACTGTTAAGAAGTTTCCTCGTTTGAATAAGTATGCACTCGGTGAAACCATTTCATCTATTGGTGTTGAGTTTGAATTATCCACCAAAGAGATGAAGAAAGCAATGCCTGTTGTGTCTATGATTACCAGTGAATATCTTCGTGCAGGTAGGAATGTTAATGAGGCGAGTTTAGCCGTAAAAGATATTCTACAAGGTGAGTTTCAGAGATTAAGCAGGGAAACTGGTGTTAAAGGCGACCAGTTAAAAGAAGCAGGTTGGTCTGGTGATAAGAATGATGTGATGGGTCTGCTTGAAGCATTAGAGAAAGTAGGTAAAGAGAGAAACTGGGATACTTTCGTACAAAAGGCTAACAGTTTAAACGATGCCGTTTTAATCACTCAAAATAGATTCAGTGAATGGTCTGCCGATATGGTGGAGAGAGTGCAACCTGCAATCGTTGGAACATTCAATGCTATCATGGAAATAGCAGGGAAATTCAGTGGTGTATTGAATGGCATCATTGATTGGTTAAGTGGTAATAGTTGGAGTGCCACTGCCGTTAAAATTGGTGCAGTTGCATTAGCCGTTAGGAATCTAATGTTAGCATTCATCTCTGCTCGTACTGGTGCTAATCTTCTACAAATAAGTCAAATGGGATTATTAAGGTCTATTGGTGCTACTATACTTGGATTAGAAGCCGAAACAGTTGCTACTAATGGTATTCGTGGAGCATTAGCCATGAAACTCACTGGATTAAGTGCCGAAAAAGTAGCAGAGATAGGATCAACACAAGCAATATATGGTAAGATATTAGGATTAAAAGCCGAAGAAGTTGCAGAGAATGGATTAGTTGGTGCAATCAATAAGAATATTATTAGCAGAGAAGCCGAAACAGTGGCTACCGTAGAGAATAGTGGTGCTAATATTGGATTTTTAGGTTCATTAACTGCCGTTATCACTGGTGAAGAGATTGCTACTGGAACAACATTAACATTATCAGAGGCATTAGGTGTATTAACTGCCGAAATGTTAATGAGTCCGATTGGAATATTCATTGCGAGTTTAACTGCATTAGCAGGAGCATTTTATATTGCTACTGGTGGATTAGATGAACACTGGGCTAAAATGCAACAATTCAATGAGGTACTTGAAAATTCTGATGATATAGTTAAAAGTCATGAGAATTATCTTAAACAGTTAGGTGAAACTGTTGGTACATCATCTGATGAGTATATTACTGCTAAAAGTAAAATAGAGGAATTTAATGAGGAGTTAGGTCATAGTAAAGCATTAGTTCAAGCATATAAGGATGAAGTTGCAAGTATTGATATATCCATTTCTACAAGTCTTGAAATGAACAGTAAATATGCAGGAATGTCACAAGAAGATATAGATGAATTATCTAATTATGTTAGTTCATTAAAAGAGGGATATAATACTTATTATCGTGCTTTACAAGTAGTGCATAAACAAGAAGATGATTTTGATAAATCAGATAGGACTCTTCTTGCTAATATGAAAGATAGAGAAGCAGAAGAGGGAGAAATCATATCTAAAAGAGAAGAACACGCTAAACATTATTCTGACTTCATTAAACATTCTGCCGAGCATAATACTTCCGAAGATTGGTGGGGTGGAACATGGGCAGGTATGTTAGCAGGATTTGATAGTCTGCAATTATGGTTAGATTATAAAACCGAAGATTTGGCGAAATCATGGCATGACTCTAATGAGGACTTGGATAGGATGGTTAATGGTTTCGGCAAATGGGTTGGTGATAGTTGGAATCATATTGGTGAAATGTGGAATGACTGGGTTGCCGATGTCGGCACATCAATAAATGATTCATGGCAAGATCTTACTGAAATGTGGGATAACAATATCAAAAAACCATTAATGGATATGTGGAATGGTTTTATATCAATGGATTGGTTATTTGGTAATGGTGGCGAGTCCACTGGAAGTGGTGCAGTAGGTATGAAGAGGATTGACATAATGGGTTTGATTAAGTCAATCTTTGATTTCACTGATGGTATTGATTTGTCATGGATTACTGATTGGATTAATAACACTATTATTCAACCGATTTCTACTGCTTGGAATAATTTCATATCTGATCCGTTAGGTGCTTTGAATTTAGGTGATTTTGATATAGGTTCTTTGTTGAGTTCATTACTTGGTGGTGAAAGTAGTGGTGAAGATCCTAATGCCGTTAATCCAGTTGCTACATGGATTAATAATACTCTTATTTCTCCATTAACTAATTTCGCTTCTGATCCACTTGGCACTTTATCAAGTTGGGGCTTACCATTACCTCAAATTGATTTAGGTGGTCTTATACAAGGATTATTCAATATTGGTGGTGAGGGTGGCTTTGATTTAGGTTCATGGTTAGGTAGTATTTTTAATATTGATACTATTGTATCTACTTTCACTAATAATTTGAATATTATATTTACTACTGCCTCTACTATCGCTTCTAATGTGAGCATGGTATTCAGTAACCTTAAAAATATGATTTGGGGTCATATTCAAGGTATACTCTCTAATGTAACATCCACATTCACTAATATTAAGAATACTGCCGTTAATCAGATTAATGGTTTAAGTTCAGGGATTAAAGGTGGTATTGATAAGGTTGTTAATGCTTTCAATTATATGAAAGATTGCATCCTGAATAGTGCAAAGGCTATTTATGATGGTGTTAAAGCGAAATTTGACAGTGTTAAGAATACTATTGGTGATTTTTGGCATAAATTAACTAATCCATCAAGTTGGGGTAGTGCAGGGTCTGAATCTTATCAGAGAAGAAGTCCAAAGCCTCAAACTGCAAGGAGAATGTTTGCAGGTAGTCCAGTTGTCCGTTCTGCTATTCATCATGGTGCAGGTGTTAATCCATATCAGAATGATAGTCAATCAGTGAAACTGAAAGACTTGATGGGCATGATTGATGGGGATAATAAGGTTAAATTATCTGATTTCCTTGCCATGTTTAGTGAGGGAGGATTTGGTACATGGGATTTCCACGAACCTGTCAAAAAGAAAGTCTTTGACACTGCAAAAGGTTATAAGACTGGCTCACCATCAATCAAGGGTATAGGTACTGTTGGTGATGGTTATAAGGTTGAGAAGTTTTGGAATGGTAAACCATCATTTAGTTTTCAGGAGTTTCAGGCAGTTGCACAAGCGATATTCAGTGCGATACCATATAAGTTCTATTATGACTCCGAATGGAAAGGTAACTGGGTAAATGCTTTATTAAGTGGTGCAGTGAATTGTAGTGATGGTGCAGATGCCTTAATCGCTTTGGCGAATGTATTTGGATTATCAGGATATAAACAACACACTACATTGAAATCAGGAGTCGGACACTTCTTTGCAGTGATTGGTGGAAAACCTATGGATACTACTAATTTCCAAAATCATGGAAGTTGGAGTCCATTAGGTGGTGCAGGTATACCAACAAGGACTGCCTCTCATATAGGTAGAGCAGGTGAAACACAAGGTAAAACAGTTAATATCACTGTAAGCATGGATAATGCAGTGATTTATGGTGTAGATGATTTAGATAGCAGGATACAGGATAGTGTACAAAAGGGTATACAATCCGAGTTTAATGATCCATATACTATTGCTATCTAAATTTTTTTTTAAATTTTTTTTGAGGTGAATAATGGTAGAGCAGAGTTATATATTTGATTTCAGTAGAGTGCCATCATTCTTTGAGTATTTTAATGTTGCATTCTTCGTTGATGAGATGTATCAGATTATTGATGGTGAATCCAAAGGCACTGGCAGTGATTGTTACGAATTAGTATGGTGCAGTTATGGTGATGGTAATAATATCAGTGATTATTTGAATAGTGATGGCACTTTAAATTCATCTGTTGTTACAGTTCATGATACAGTGGATTGTGCATTGGATTATGTCAGGGATGAGTATGGTGATGCTACTATTGGATTGCATGAATCCGTAGAATTTGATATTGGTGATAATAACATACCATTAAAGGCTATTTTTTTAAGGAATAAATCTACTGGATATGTCATGGGTTATTGTATAAACCTTGTTAGTTTCACTGTAACTAATAAGGCAGTGTTTGATGAAGATATAATATTTTGGGATATTACAAGGTTGAATAATGGTGGATAGTTATATATTTGAATTTTCAAGAGTTGATACATTCCTTGATGACATTAATCGTGAGGGAAAATTCGATACAAGAGATATGGATGGTATCACAAAGAATTATAAGATGCTACTTGTATCAGAGTGTCCGAATAATATTGAGGATTGTATAGATGAAGATGGAACATTATTAAGCGATGACATAGTTCACCGTATTGAAACTATCGGTGTAGATGATGGATTATGCAGTATGCTATGGAGTAAAGGCATTAATGGTGAAAGGACAATGTCTATCGCCGACTCTACTGTTGTCTATGATTTAGGTGATTCATCAGAGGAATTAAAAGCAGTATTCCTTGTGAATATGTCAGAGGGTACTGGTTATGTGATTGCTTATGCGATTAATTCATATAGTTTTCCGATTGATGGAGAAGTGATTCTCCCATGCGATGGAATGATATGGACTATTAAATATGGAGGATAAATAGAATGGCAAATACTGGGTGGAAATATGCCCAAACAGTGAATCCACAAATAAATCCCAACTTAAATAAGAGAGAGTCATGGACTAATTGGGCTAATGCAGTTGGTAACTCCGACAAATATGCCACTTCACATTATACAAAAACAGTCAATAAAACTGGAAATTATGAAAAGTCATCCAGTGGTGAATTTAGTCGGAAAGTCGCTTCTCCAATTTATAATTATCCTTATAGGATTACTGCTCATGATTTCCGTTTAAATATACCTAATGGAGTACATATCACCAAAGTGGAAGTCCAAGTGAGTATGAAAGCATCCAAAGGTGGTATTGCAGAATATCCAATGTGTACATTCTGTATTGCAGATAGGAATGCGAATGTGCCTGAATCTAAAAAAGGTACTGGATGGCATGATGGATTATATAGACATTATTCATCAATTAAGATTCCAAAGACATTTAAGAATGTATCCTATAAAATAGATGAAGCGAATTTTAAAAAAGGGAAATATACTGTTGCTAATCTTAATTCCACTTATTTTGGAGTGGATTTAGAGTTCAGTGATAAATGTGATAATGTTGCAGTGTATCTTCAATGGGTTCGTGTTAAGGTTCATTATGATGAGCCATATTTAGTCTTGACTCATAATAAGAGCAGTAATCAATCATCTCCAACTCAAATCACTACTGGTCAAGTTAATCAAGTTATTTATACTTTAAAGAATAAGACAAAGGCTAATGCAGGTACTCAATGCTTGAAACTTGATGTGCCGTACGGTACGAAGTTATTCAGTGCTACACCGAGCAGTGGAACATTTAACACTACTACAAATGTATGGTCAGTGAAATGTAATGGTGTAACCACTGCCTCTTTGGTTGTTAATTATATTGATTATACGATTGATACACAGAAGATTAATCTACAAGGTACTAAATGTTCCACTGCAATTAATAAGATTGCACCATCAAGTGATTTCTATTATACATCTAATAAAGGTGCAATTGATGATTTTGGAGAATTAACTACTCGTTTAATCACTTCACCAGTGAGAAAAAGACATGATACTTGTTTTCAAGTTGATGGAACAATAGAAACATCAAGAGATGCTACTATCAGAGTGAATATCCTGCCGAAATTCGGATTTAATTATGAGAATTTAGGTGAGAATAATACTTTATTATATGACCTTGATGAGTCTATTAGTCAAGGATTGACAGTGAATGAGGTCGGTAGCAATTACATTATCTTTAATGTTGATGAGGATAAAAGAGGAGATGTATTGCCGATTTCATTCACTTATTGTATCAGACCATTGGTAACTGGTGATTATCATATGGGTTGTGCCGTTGGTGGTGGTGGAGATAATAATCCTGCTCAATTCACTGTTTTAGCACCATATGAGTATCATTTCGGTACTAAAACAGTATTTGATGAGGCTAATGGTATTGCTAATTATTTGTTCAATGGAGAATTGACTGGTTTCTTTAATCATCGTATCGCTTCTGAACTGGGAACTGGTGCATATGTCCTGCCTTGCAGGGTTAAGGAATATGATTCCTTGATGACTCAATCAAAGCCTAATATCCATATGTATAAATGGGAGCAGTTAGATTATATCGGTTGTGTGCCTCTTGAACACTTACACTTTGATCCTAAATCCACTTATAAGGATAAATTATTGGATACTCATTATAAGAATAAGCGATATATGGGTAAGGAATTAGCATCTGATGAGGATATTACCTTGAATGTTCGTTTGCATCCTCAACAAGTTACTACTATGCAAGGACTCATCGATATGGATAAGCCTATTCCTATTAATGCTAATCATCGTTGCTTTGAGGGAGATGCCTTGAATCATCGTGGATGGGCAGAAATCTATGGTATAACTTCGACTTTGACTAATCCTCGTTGGTACAAATGTGATATTGATGTTAAATATCTCACTCATAATTTAAATACTCGTTTTAAGATTAATCGTGGTGATAAAACATTCACTGAACCTATGCCAACAGTATTGTTGGAGTCAGTGGAAAGTGGTGATGCACTATCTACTATCGGTCAAGAGGAAACCACAGAGGGTCAAGAAGTTGATTATTTCATCGTGGATACTGATGGTGGATACATCTATAATTCAGAAGCCGTAGACACCGAATATTTAAGAGATGACAATGATAAATTAATCTTTTATGTAATCGGCGATGCACCTGACCTTGTACAGAGAATATATGATTTATGGGGTGAGGAGAATGTTAATATCACTCATTGTGAAACCGATGATGAATTTGATGATTATGTAGATTCTCTCATAGTTGATGGATATTCAATAGTCAATGCTACTATCGGTGAACCTATCACAGTGGATAATACAGAGTACACTAATGCTAATCAAAGAAATGTATTCACATTAGATGAGGGTCAGTATTTCAGTATCAAGTCAAGGGATATACTCTCTACTGTATCGCAGGTATCATGTGATTGGGCTATAACTAAAATAGATGAGGATAAAGAGAATGTTGTGTCAAAGATAATTAGGCTCATTGATAAAGCATCTAATAATGTGATGTTCGAGTATGAATACACTGACTTTGATTATAGCGATTATGATTCCTCTGATGATCTTGTGAATAGTCAAATAGGTTGTCATGTTATCGGTCGAGCATTCCGTAAAGGTGATTATGAGGAAGTCATCAGTGAGGATATTAAAGTGCCTATCGTGGATGATGCCGATGCAGATGATGAGGAAACAGATGTAGATGTCTTATTCGGTTCTAATGTATCATTCCAACTCAATGGTAATACTTTGAATGTATTAGATACTGGATACACTGGTAAAGCATTATCAAGGACTGGTATCGAATTAGAGGGCGAATCCTATTATTATGAGGTTGAATTTAAGAATAGGAATACTGATGGTGAAACTGGTGATTTAACTGCATTCATTGATATTGTAGTGCAGGATTCATTACTTGCAAGTCAGTATGCAAGTAAATATGGTAATATGATTGTTTCACCGTTCCCAGTGGCTAAAAAGAACCTGATATTTAGCCGTAATGCAGAAGAGGGTGTTATCTATTATTATGAGAATGATAAAGAAGAATTTTCCTATTTGATAGAACCTTATTATCAATATCATAATGGGGTTGATTTAAGAACATCAGTGGATAGTGAGTCATATATCAGTATCTTTAACTTGAATTATGGATACAGAACAGTTTATTTAGAGAATGGACTTGTTTCATTAGGAATTAATCGTTTAACTGGTCATATGTATCTTCGTAAATGGGATAATGATAGCAAGGAATATATCACATTATTCACTTTCAAATTAAATCATTATGATGATGTGAATATAAATTCAATCAGTGATGATAAAATAGAATTACAAGCCTCAAATACTCTTATATCAATGTATCGTGGTCATCCATATGTTATATTGAAACATGAAACAGAGGACATTGATATACTTGATAATTTCGGCAGAGTATGGGCAGAAACAGTAGGTGATGACTCTCAACCTTATCCAACCTATTTCGACCTCTTAAACACAAGCAATATACTACCTGAATGTGTTGGTGGAGTAAAAACATTAGATGATAAATGTGTAGAAGTCTTTGAATGTGGAGATACTGGATATGTGGATTGTCCTGATTTATCTAATGTATCAATGACTTTGGATTTGGAAAATCCAATCTATGAAGATAACGAAACTGAAATTGGAGTAACAAGCGAGGATTTAGTTGATGGTGATTTAATCTATTATATCATTGATGGTGATGTAGTGGATACACCAGTAGCATATCCGAATAAGTTACCTTACACATTTGGTGAGCCGAAAGAGTATGAAGTAAGTGCAGTGTATGTGGGCGATGATACAAGGTCATATGCAGTGGCAAATACAGTTACTATTCATGCAGAACAAGTTCCAATAGTTGATCCACCGACACCACCTGAAACTGATGAGGGTTGCCAACCGACTACTGGAACATACAAATTAACCATTAGCAGTCCATCCAAATTCATTTATCGTGATAATCAGAAAGTAACATTCAGATTGACAAGAGGAGGATTGCCAGTTTGCTCCAAGACTATTGAAATGGTCGATTTTAAGGGTATAAATACTGCAATGACAAGCCGTTCAGGTTATGCGAGTTTAACTAATAAGCATATATCATCAGGCGTCGGTTCATATAAGATAGGTGCAAGGTTCTTCGAGGGTAAGAAACAAATCTGTAAAGTATTCAAGGATGTTAAAGTCAATAAGGCTACTACCGAATGGATACAGTATCAGGATGCGAAGAAAGTTAATGATATTGCAAAATTCAAATTACAAGCAGTATATAATAAAGGCAAATCTAATGAATGGCATAGAGGTATAGCGAACACAAAAGTAACATTATACCTTGATGGGAAAGCATATTCAAAGAAAACTAATGAAACTGGTATTATTAGTGTAAAAGTTAAGAAGAAAGGTAATCGTTCCTTTAAATGCTCTTTTGCAGGTAATAAGAATTATAAGAAAGCAGTTAAAACATTTAAAAACAAGGTGAAGAAATAATATGGCTAAATTAACTACTACATATGATAGCACATTAAAAGAGAAAATCTTTGTCTTGAAAGGTGAAGAAGGTTATGCAAGGTCTACTGACTGCATACTTGAAGAAGTCCTGCATGATGGTGAGAGAAGAGCAGATTGGAACACTGATATTAGGAAGATGAAATTAGAGTTTCATATAGATGTACTACGAGATATAGGTGCATCTTATGTAACACTCTATGATAATGATGATGTCATTGCAGTATATGACTTTGACACTAATACTCATGCAATAGATTTAATCTATGATGAAGATACTGGTATTGATAATCGTATTGAATTATCCTATGATGTAGAACATCACATCTATGCAAAATATATGGGTAACAAGCAATGCCTGAAATCACAATCAAAAAGTTATATGGTTAGTGAACCACTACCATCAAGTTATGATTCAAGTATTGAATTTATAGATATGAGTACACAATACTTGACCACTGATCCAATCACAGTTAATGTCAGGTTGAGTGGTGCAGATTATTATCAAGACCAAGATATAGTATTGTTTGATAACAACACTCGTGTTGGCACTGTAAAAACAGATGTTAATGGTAATGCTACATTCACAATAGAGAATGTCAGTGAGGGAAAACATACTCTACTTGCAAGATTCAATGGAACAGATCATTTATCCAGTGCAGAGGTAACAATGGATACAAGTGCAGGAGTAATTTATCGCTTTGTTGAATATCCATCATATTCTATCAACAGACAAGGATTCAGTGTAAAATTGACTGCTAATGATTATCTCGGTGAACCTATCCAAAAGAAATTAGATGTGTATATTGGAGGATATTATAGAGGCAATTGGGTAGGCATGGGTATGGGTTATTGTGAGAATGGTGTTGCAAATATAAATGTAGAGTATCCTGATTTGGAAGAAGTTACATCAAGGATTGTTAGTGGTTTAGATGATGGTGATACTGGAATAGCAGGAAGTCAAGAGATAACCGTTACACCATATGAGAATGTAACTATCTCATTAAACCAACCATCGACTTCCGTTGGTTATGGTAAATCATTAACTTTGACTGGTCAAGTGTCTAATGTATCAGAATCCGTTACTGTATCATTAAATCAAGGATTAGGTACTGTTAAAACAGATACTAATGGAAACTTCTCTGTTACTTATAATGGTACTGGTGCAGGTGATGTAACTGTAACTGCAAGTATTGGAAATGTTTCAAGCAGTGTAACATTTGAAGATTTATGGCAGTATTGGAAAGCCCCATCTACAATCATTAATAGAGATTATAGGCTTCATAATGCGAATTTAACTAATTTAAGTAATGGATTTAGGCTTTCTTCTTCATCAAATAGTAGAAGTGCTTTGATTTTAGATATTTATCCATCCACACTTATCGAGTTTACAGTTGTGAGTATTGATTCTTTGGCACTTTTATTTTATCCTGATGATTATTCCTCTGCATCCACAGTCCAAAATGTAAAAGCAGGTGCAAAGATTAAAATTGTAGTTAATCAAGATTCAGGCAGTGTTTATATGGATGATGTTTATGTTACTACTGCACAAGTTTCAAATGATACTATACGATTCGGTGTATTAGGCACTGGTAAATATATGCTATTTGATAATTTAAAAATTAAGAGGACATAATCATGACTAAATTAACATTTAAGGAATATTCACATTTAATGAATAAAATCGCATATTGGATTATCGCTAATAATAAGAAGATTAAGGTTCGTGATGTGTATAATGTTGGTGGCAATGGTGTAAAATATGCTACTATGAAAAAGAATATCCTATCAAATAAAGGGTCATCTGCAAACAAGTATGGCAGAAGATTCACCGAAGATGCAATTAAAGACAATAAGTCTTATGACTTATTTCCAAATTATGTATCTCATGTAGATGGCACAAAGTATTTTATCGATACTTACACTGATATGGCTAAAAGAGTCATTGCATTCAGGAAGAAGAATGGCAGAAATCCATCATATGTGAGTGTTAAAAAGACCACTTCCACAAGCAAATCCACTGATAAAGTCTTAAAGGCTTTTGAAGATGCTTTTGGCAAGGTTACTGATTTTGACAGTGCATTAAAGAAGATTGAGGGTAGAGGATATAAGTATTATTATAATTCAGTGTATAATACTGCTACTACACTGAAAAGGATTAAGAATAAGCAAGGAGTTAATTGTACTGACTCTTCTCAACTCATGTATAGAATAGCACTCGCATTAGGTTATACTGTACAATTCATTCATGTACAATGCTCTACTGGTGGTCATATCCGTTTAAGATTGAAACATAAGAAAAATACTGGTGGGGAATGGATTTATCGTGATCCTGCTTGTGTCTTGTCTGATAATGGCAAGGGCATCAGATGTAACTGGTGTATGGATGGTAGAATAATAGCATATAATCCATCATGGATTATGAGTGATGTGATGGCATAATGACAGTGCAAGTACAATATCACTTAAAATTTCCTGAAACACAAGTATTATTCGATAGGACTGATTTAACATTCAGTATCAATCATATTCGTAGCCGTAGACCATCAGTGTTGTATTTTATACTACACTGCATGGATATGGAACATCAAGAGATATACACTTATACAAGTGATAGATGGGTTATTGGTACTGTATATGAACATAGGCATGAATCATTTGAGTTACCATCAGATACAGTGGAGAATACTGCTTACACTCAAATAGAAATCGTTACTATGGGTATTGACAGTGAAAATCCATTATATTTCACTGAATGTATGTTGCAAGAGGGTGTATGGGATAGGTATCATACACCATCAGAGGTGCAGGACTCTTTGATTGTTGCATTTAATAATAATACTTATGCTAACTTGTATAAGCATGATGGGAATTATTTGCAGGTTATTAGACCAAACAAAGAACCATTACACACTGATAAATTAGATAAGGCAAAGTATAGTATACTTGCACCACATTTTGAGGATGATAAAGATTTTGATGATGATGTAGCAGTATTCATTGAGGCAATGAATCAAACAGAACAGACTATTAATGTATTAAGGTAAGTTATGACAAGTAGACATATAACAAGGGATTTTTCGGCTCATAGGAAGAGTGTAATCCGACCATATGATGAGTATTGTGGATTGGAAATCTTTTCCTTTGATCCACAGTATACAAGGACATATTTGCCTGAATCAAATACATTAAAAGTAACTGATAATGGTGATAAGACCTCATGGAAATCATGGAGTTGCTATAAATCCACTGATATGAAAAATGATATGGAGTTCAGTATCACTTATAATGTAGTGGATTGGGGTGATTATCGTATAGACTTACTCTATGAGCAATCCAATCACATATACACTGGGGATAATAAAAAATACAACACTGGTGCAGATTTAACTGGTGAGATTAAAATATCTTCACCTAATCAAACAATAAGGGATGAAACTGTACTCTTTGATGGTGAGAATAATGTAATTAAGAGGAAATCCTTTTATAATAAACTTAATCAGGGTAAGCATACCATAGAGTTCACTGTACCTCATAATTGTTATTTTATGGGTGTTATTATCCGTAAGATTATCACTTATACGGCTAATAATTTTTATGGTGATAATGCAGGTAAGGATGAGGGAAATATGATGTTATTATCTGCTACTGTATCATTATCTGATATGACTAAACCTGCCGAGTTGCAATGTGAAATCGGTTATGATGACAGATTTGAATGTCCTGATAGTCCATCAGGTTTCTATATTGATTATCGTGATGAAGTGAATTTCTATGTTAAGGATAATGATAAGCAGATAGAGAGAGTTTTCGGTGGATATGTATCCTCTATATTGCCTGATGATAATAGGACTAAATTAACACTCCATTGTGCCGATAGACTTGTTGATGGTGAGAATAAGTATATACTCGACCAGTTGGCACTTATGGGAGGTACTGTTAAGCAATCCGAAGATGCTTATGAGGATTATATGACAAAGAATTTCAATTCATATGGTCAGGCTTTAAAGTATTTATGTGATTGTCATGAGGTAACATTAAACAGTAATATCTCAAAGAATTTCCTTGTTGATGGTGAATCACATAAAAAAGGATTAACAATCACTTACGGTAAGAATAAATTCATTAAATCCATCAAGACCACTAATGGTATTAGTAAAGCATATAATAATTTCATATTATTAAGAAATAAGCCATCTGCCGATAAAAAACAGACATGGACTCTATATGATTCAAGTAAAGTGGCAAAGAAACCACCTAAACTGAATGATAAACCATATATGCACATCACTTATGGATTAGGAAGTCCTAAAACTGAATTAAAATCAAAGACTACTGAAAAAGTTGATGTAAGCGATACTACGGCAGGTAGTCAAAAATTCTCCAAATGTGGTGTCAGTGCCGATAAGAAATATGTAATGGCAATCGGTCAATACTCATCTGCAAAAGGTCATTCAGGCTTGAATTATCAGACAATATATAAGACTATCTTCAAGAATAAATGCCCTCATTGTGGAAAAGCAACTCTACGATGGGATAGTTGCCGTAGCGACACTAAATGTATCTTTACACAAAATTGGAATGGTACAAAAGGTTCATGGGGTGGTGGAATACCTGAAACCGAGATAACTTGTACAAACTGCGATTCAGATTATGACTCCGTTACTGGATATGAAAAAGATGCACCATATAAACGATTAACAGTAGTGAAGAGTCATGTTAAATCTTCAAAAGCCGAACAGACTAAACTCCATAAAGGTAAAATGGTCGCAGTGCCAAAGACTGGTGTAGAAGTTACACCTGATGATGTATTTAAGGCTATCACTAAAATAGCATTCAAATATAAGTATAAGAGAGGCACATCATCAAGTTATACTGCCATGAAGAAAAGTGGCAATGGTGATTGTCATGCTTTCAGTGATTTGATATTCACTGAATTAAAAAAATATGGTGTAAGTTGTAAGATTGTACAATATGCCACTGGCTCATCAGATACTCATCGTTCTGTTTTATACAAAAATGAAAAGAATAAATGGGTTGATTTCCCATACAGGAAATATGGATGGGATACAAAGTATAAGAATATGCTTAACAACACATCCAAATCTAAAACTGGATCAAAGATTGAAGAGTTTAAAGGCTCAAATATTGGATCAGTTCAGGCAAGTGGCAGTACATCTAAAACTGAAACATCCACTGTAACCACTACAAAGAATTATGATAAGGATAAGCCGTTTCAGGGCTATCTGAAAATCACATATAGTTTAAGTCAGTCTTTTAAGGCTAAAAAGAAGAGTTTATATATTAAATTCACTCATACTGCTAATGAGAAAGGAGCATTGAATTTAGCGAAATTCCCATTATACTGGATTAATAACTCTATTAAACAATCCACATTAGCATTAGACAAGGAATCCTTTGATTTAGTTAATTACTTGAATCAGATTCATGGTGGTGAATATAATTATTATCTGCAAAGCATACAGATGATTACACCAGTAGTGAAACCAACAAAAGAGAATGAGGACACTGATTGGTATAAATATGATAAATCCACTATTGATGAATCCAGTTGTAAATTGCAATTGTATCAAATAGTTTTTAATGATGATAAGAGTGCTAATTCAAGGGAATTGGATTCATGTGGTAAGTCAGTGAATGATTTAATGAAAACATTAGTGGAAGAGTCAGGTTTCCTCGTGGATATGAGTTATGGGTTGCATAGAAATCAGGATAGGATAAACTTCCGAGTGAATAATAACACTACACCTAAATATACTGCAACAGAGGGTGATAATAACAATATATTAAGTTGGAATAGTATATCATATAGTCCTATTTCATCATTGTATAATATGAGTATGGAAGTCTTTAAAACTGGTAATGGTAAGTATATGTATGTGGATTCAAGGTATCCTGATAGTATCTTGAATTATGGTGAACAGTGTATATTACAAACAAGTAATGAAATAATCTCACAAGAAGAAGCATATTATACTGCAAGGATGAATAATAAATTTAATCCTGAACAGACTTATAGTTACACTATTACAGTACCTAATTATCCTGACCTCCAAATCGGCGATCTTGTACAAGTTATCGCTAATGCAAAGAAATTATCCACTATCAAGACATTACAATCTATCAAAATCAAATTCGATAAAAGCAAGATACCTCGTATACAAACTGAATTAGGATTAGATGAATTATCACCTGACCTGCAATTAAAAAAGAACATTAGAGATTTAAGGAAGAATGCTAAAAAAGACACTACAAGTTTTAATGGTGGAGCAGTAGCCGTTAATGAAGAGAATGTGTATGTATGGGATAGATAAGTTATGAGTGATGAATATCAATTAAGAAAAGATGTAGACCGTATCTATGGTGATATTTATACATTGCAGGGTAAAGAATTAGATGTATATAAAAAAGAGGATGTAGATAAGACATTATCAGAGGATTATTATGACAAATCAGAGGTTGATATTAAATTAAATCAACTTATTGATATAGTATATCCAATAGGTGCGATTTATATGTCTGTAAACTCCACAGACCCATCAGTCCTGTTTGGTGGTGTATGGGAGCAAATAGAGGGTAGATTTTTACTTGCAAGTGGTAATTTAACTGATGAAAATGATAATGTGCTTGAAACATATGTTAATGGAGATACTGGTGGTGAAACCGAACATACATTAAGCATTAACGAGATGCCAAGCCACTACCATAGCAGAACTACACAACCACAAAGTTGGAGTGAAAGAGATTCAAGTGCATCACAAATCATCTCACCTGAAAGTGGGTCTGCAAAAAGAGTAACCAAAAACACAAGCAATACTGGTGGAGGACAAGCACATAACAATATGCCACCTTATTTAGTGGTTAATGTATGGGAGAGAGTAGAATGACTTCAAATAATGAATATTATCAGGATATATTAAGAATAGTTTCAGGTGAAACAATCAGTACCTATGAAACCACTCTTAATCTAATGAAAAAGATATGTTTGGCTTATGGATGCACTTATACTGATGCTCAATGCAGTAATAAGTATTTAAAGGATTTTGCAGAGGCAAGTATAGGTACAACATATAGTGAACCTAAATTAAATATTGAATACTTGCATGATATAGCCGTTAATTTTTATCCTGCAACAGTTGAGGGTACAGAGAATTATTATTTAGGCATCATCGCCGATTATATATCAGTTACACCGAAATCACATACTGATTTGACTATTGATGTGCCATTAGTATTAGTTTATTCAGATGAGTTCAATATCACTGGTGTATTAACTGATGAGAATGATGATCCAGTAGCAAATGCCACTATTGAATTATTAATCGGAAATACAATAGTAGACACTACTACATCAAATAGTCAGGGTCAAGTGTCATTCACTAAATCACCAGTGTCAATGGGTAATCATACATTTCAATTAAGATATAATGGTGATACTGGATATTATGCGACCACATCAAGTATAGTGAGCAGGACTATTAATAAGGAAACATCAGTATTGAATGTATCATTACCATTGGATAATGCTAATTATTATGATTATGAGAATATCGCCGTAACTGGAACATTATATGATAATGATGGTGATTTAATCGATAATGCAACCGTTAAAGTATATAATAGCAGTACCTTATTAGAATCAGTGAATGTGTCAAACGGCTCTTTTAGTATATCTAATCTCTCTGATATTGCAGGTACACTCGGTGATTATACTTTAACAATCATATATGAGGGTAATGATTATTATACTGCCTCATCAGTGAATAGGACTATTCATATTGTAGAGGAAATCTTATATGATGATATATCATTAAGTAGTGATAAATCGATATTATCCTATCATGATAGGGAATCTGCAACATTAACTGCTCAATTAAAGAATGGAGCATCAGATGTGGCAGTCAGTGGTGTAGCGATTGAATGGTTTGTCGATGGAGTTAGTCAAGGCAGTATTAACACTAATAATAGTGGTCGAAGTGTATTCACATATAATTCGGCAGGTGTTGGTGATGTAACAATCGAGGCTAAATTAAGTAGTTCAGTATCAGAAACATACACTATCCACGATTATTGGTATTACAATCTCAACACCTATTCCACTTCAAGTGCCACCTTGAATGTTGCATTGCCAAGTCATTTCCAGTTAGAATATGATGTTACTCCAACAACAAGGAATGCATCTGCTCCATATCTTGATATTGGAAGTGGAACTAACAATAGGGCATTAGTCGGTCAGTATGCAAGGACAGGAACTAATGGAGTGATCACTTATACTGGAAGTCAAACAAACCACCCACATTCAAATGTAACAACATTGGATACTGTTAATAATATTAAATTTGTTTATAATGGTGGAGATTACACTTACAGTTTAAATGATAATCCTATGACTGTTTCTAATGCCAATATTAGTTTTAGCAAGATTATTCACATTGAAAGTGGAGGTGGTGGAAGTTTAACCAATATCAGAGTAACTAAATTATAATGGTTTAACCTTTAAATCCTTGTATACTGCATATCTGCTATTTGCTCCTTGATGGAACTCAAATCGTGTAGGTAATCCAACATTGTTATTTGCAGAACCGAGTAAAGTGCCGTTTTCATATAATTTAATGGTTGAACTGGTGTATTCAATGCGGTAAACTGCTCCTGATACCAACATACGAACACTGAAAATGCTTGTAAACTATTCACATCGATAGGATATTTGATCCTATCCTTTTTTATTTGACTCATTTTATAACGGGGTTATATTCCATAACATTTATATACTCATTACTCCTAAAATAGTATTGTAGAGCATCATGTAAATCTACATTATTCTTCGTATCTTTGAAGACACAACCTACGAAAAAATATGTAGATTAACTCATTAATAGTATTACCTTTTTTATAAATGAATAATACTATTACTGCCCAAATGCTCTCCCATATTTATTAAATAATATGCAGGAGATAAAAAAAGTATGAGTAAAAAAAGCATCAAGTGGGTATCCTCATTAAATGAGAATACTCAAAAAGGATATTACACTGCCATTAACAAATATGAGCAGTTTCATGGCATGAATATAGATGAATTGGTGGCAGAAGCATTGGAGGAACAGACAAGACAAGTTCCTCCACATATGCTTAAAATCATTGACCGTATCGAAGAATTTCAAGACTATTTAATCAAACAGAACCTTTGCCGTTCAACTATTCAATTGCAAGTCGGTAAAATAAAAAAGATATATACAAAGAATCGAGTAGTCTTACCATATCTTGAAGAGTTAAGATCAACAGATGGAAGAAAAAGAGAATATATTGAATACTCTGACATCTTAACTCATGATGAGATTAAAAGAGCAATGCAGGAAATGAATCCAACAGTCAAGGCAAGGACATTAGTCATGGCACAAGGTGGATTAAGTAATGAGGAATGCGAACACTTAACACTTACTTCTTTTATAGATGAATTATATAAATATCATCAATGTGATAATACAATCAGTGCATTAGAATGGTTAAGCAATGAGAATAATCCAGTGATATGGGTAACTAAACTTATCAGGCAAAAAACCCATAAACCATATTATGCGATTATTGGTGCAGAGGCAGTTAATAGCATTGCCAGTGCTAAATTATATGAGATGGGATTAAAAAAGAATAATGGTGTTATCCCTGAAAAATTATTATCCTCAAATAAAAGAAGTTTCCATGATACATTAGTCAGGATCAATGACCGACTCGGATATGGTCGAGTAGCAGAAGAGAGGAAACTTCGACCACATATGTTAAGGAAATTCCATGCTACTAATATTGGTGGCAGTGCATTAACCTATGAGGAAAATAGCATAGTTACTAATGCCGAGATTGATGAGATGCAAGGTAGAGGTAAAACATCAGTACAAGATACTTATATTAAAACTAATCCTTTAAGGCAAAAATTGATTTATGCAAAGGTCATGAATAATGTATCATTCAGTCATGAGTATCATTATGAGATTATTGATGATGATGTTGTATTATCATTAACTGATATGACAAAAGAAAAAGCAAAATTAGAAAATAAAGTGAAGAATTTGGAGCGACAATTACAAAATCGTAAAAAAGCAGGTGAAAGAGTCCAAAAAATTCGTGAAGAATTAGGAAATGACACTTTCAATGAGTTAATAGCAGAAATATTAAACAGTTCTTAAATCTCCTTAAATGAGTGTTAAAAAATACCATTTTGAGTATGTTACATATAGATGTAACTACTCATATAGGCTATTCTTTTCTAATCAATTTTTCTATTTTATCATAGATTTCCAAATATGCTCTCATTCTTTCAGGATTACCACCCTCATCAATCGCTCTTCTTATTTCTTGAAACATTATATATAATTCATCATCACTTAACACTAATAAATTTCCTTTCAATTTCAGATTCATAGTAATTTCTTGATCCATTTTATTCCTCACATAATATTCACATATACGGTTCTCATGATAGACTCTATCATTATTTCTTTCACAATAATTCTTCTGATTATAATAAATACAATCACTGCACTTCATTTTTCACTATCCTTAAAATCATCATACAATATTTTTCCAAACATTATAATCACTTCAATGATTAACACATCCATCAGATATGGTAATAATTCAATTCCTATTGATTCCATTTTTTTCACCCCATTTCAAATCATATAATTCTTCTGCAATCTCATCGGCTCTATCAGATTCTTCATTCAATTGATTGCAACATTCCTGCATAGTCATAATTAATCTTCCAGTGAGATTGTCTTGTATGCCAACATTCTTGATGATTTCAAATCGTTTGCAATCAGTTCTTTTAGTCATACTCACACTCATCCATCAACTCTTTAATAACTTCAACGGCTTCCTCATATTTCCGTTCCACTTCCTCAACTACAATACCAACATCAGACAATTCAACACTCACGTCAAAGAAATGTAGAAACTGTTCGCACCAATCATAGAGATTATCAAGATTGATAGTCGAGTAATCTATTTTTTTAGTCATTCAAATCACCATTAAATGTTTTCCAGTCAAATCGTATCATATCAAGTATTTCTTCAAGTTCTTCTTCATTCATTTCTTTTAATCTACCTACATACCATTTTAAAAATCCACTAACCCATTTTGCTCTTACTGATGGTGGAGCAAGATAATCTTCAATCTCTAATCGTGTCATCACTTACACCTCTTCCAATCTTGCAATAGTATATATTTCATTTATACATCTTCGTAATCGCTCATTCTCTTCTGCTAATCCATTCAATTCATTCACTATTCCCAATAATGATGCTCTACTGTCATGATACCATTCAGTACCCGTTTCATTATTTTTTATGAATACCCCTCCCTTATCTGCATAATATACTAATGAATATCGTTTTTCAGTCATTCAATCTCCTCATATTTGTCTAATTCTTCCTTTAAATATTTTACATAATGTTCTACTCTTTTTAAACTATGATATTTTTTAAAATATTCCTTGTATAATCTATTGAGCCGATTAATCTCTTTAACAAAATAATATCTCCCATCATCTGTTTCTAAATCCCAACTAACTCCATTATTGTCAATTATTTTACTACCTTTCACTTCAAATCGTTTTTCAGTCATTCTTTAAACTCCTCCTTAATCAACTCTGTTTCCTTAACTAAAATAGGAGTTATGGCTTCGATAATCTCTTGTATAAACTCATATCGAACCCCATTAATCTTAACAACTGTTCCTCTGCGATAATTATAATCACTCTTCAATTCTATCTCAAAATTACCATAAGTCATTTTCTTGTCAGTCATTCTACATCAACTCTTTTCCAAGCCAAATGCTCATCTTTCAGTTCAACATTCCCATTATTTTTCGCTAATGATTGTGCTAATGTTTTCCAATAATCCCTATCACTTCGTAGTTCCTTGTTTTCTTCATACAATTTGTTCATATCAATACAAAGATTATACGCTTCATTTTTATGAATAGTCCAATATTCTCCACCATCATTAGAGTCAATAACTGCTTTTCCACTATCATCTAATTTATATCTTTTCTTCCAGTTTTGCATTTCATTAACAGTCGGCAAATTAGTCATTTTATCACTACTCTTCTAAAATCTATCATTAGTTCTTCGTTTACTGCATTCTAATTTTTTATAAAGAAATGATTTGTATTCCTTGTTTTCTTCTTTTAACTGCTCATTCTCTTCTTTTAACTGATTTCTTTCTGTTTTCATTGTGAGAAAGTTTTCTTGATAATATGACCTTGCTTCCTCCAAATCCTTGTTTTCTTTGCTTAATTCTTCAACTTTATTTTTCGCTTCATCATATAATAAGCCCCAGTTATGACTACAACCCTCAAAACCTTTTATTTCTTCTTTGAGTTTCTTATTTTCTTTTTCCAATCGTTTGGACTTATCAAACAATCCATTTATTCGACTACATAAAGCATTAACTCCACCATGATATTCCAATAAATATTTTCTTCCTTTTGGACTATTTTCTGTAATAGTTAATCCATCAACTGTAAATCGTTTATTCTCTGTCATTCTAACTCTCCATAGGTTGTTACCTTCCATTCAATTGTTTCTACTTCCAATATATCAATATCTTTGAACCCATACTCTTTTGCATACTTTAAAAAAGTATCAGGATAAGCCCAATCCCATTTATTATGTTCATTGTCTTTGATTTTTTGTTTGATTTCATTCGCAATGTCTTGAAACTCTTTTTTAGTGAATTTCCTTTCGTGAAAAATCGGTAAAAATTCACTATCACTATAATTATAGAAACTAACCATATAACAGTACAATGCAGTCATTCTAAACCCTCACATATTGTTTTAATCATATGTTTATTAAATCCACCAAGTTCGCCCATCTTCTTAATTAATCGTTTTAACTCTTGATTTTCTTCTGCTAACTCATTCAATTTATCTTCTAATGTTAATGTAGATGTTATTTTCTCACCAGTAATTTCATCTAAATAATGAAAACTACCATCTGCATTAGTAATAATCATTTTAAATCGTTTTTCACTCATTCCACCCACCTAACCAATTCTTCGTAATTCTCACAAGGACAATTTACACTTCCATCAATATCACAAACTCCAAGCACAGAATTAAAATACACACATTCTTTTATTTCACTCATTCCAAATCGCCCCCAAAGTAATGCTAACAATCATATTAATTATTGCAAATGAAACTCCCCCTATAAGGTAACCATAATAAAATTCAGTCATTCAATCACCTTTACACTACAACAGTTCATTTCATACACTCCTATCTTCTTACCCTTATGTTTCAATATCACCAATTGTCCTTTCGGCAAGGATGATGATGTGATCCCATCATAATCGGAATCACATCTTGTGCAAGTTATTTCACCAGTCATTACCATCCCCTTTTCTTCATCAGATGTTCTGCCAAGATATTCAAGAATCTTCTGCTATCTTGAAACTCCACATCTGTATGGCTTGTTCCAAGATAGTCAATAGGGGGCAATCTGCTCCCAAACCGACCCATTGGTCTAATTGAAACATCGTAACTGGTTTCCATATTTGTGCAAAATACTTCATACTCATCAAACAATGCCATCTGCAATTCATTACTGACATCATTCAATTGAGCCTTACTCTTTGCAACTGCTTGTGTCAAGTCAATATCGTGATACTTGCCGTTCCACCTTTTCACATCTTCGTGTTTCTTATAGAAATGCTTATATCTCCTACAAGCATCGTATACTTTTCTGCTCATCTTTAAATCACTCCAATCCCATTTAATAACAATCCAATAATGAAAATATTTCCTAATACAAATGCTTCAATTACTATCAATGGCATTATTATATCCATTGCATCATCAAAGTCTATCATCTCAATTACTCCATTTCCTTGACAGTTCCTTGTCGCTAAACTCACTATATTCTCTGCAAACCTTGTATCGTTCGCTTACATTCTCTTCAAACCATTTCAAGCACATATCCTTTTTAGGATTGTAGTTTTCACAGTTACAGTGTATATTCTCTTCACTCATAATACTTCCACACTCCCCAAAAGATTCCAAAAATCAAGAATATAAAAAACCAACTGACAATAACATCCAAAATCATTTAATCATACCTCTCAAATATTTCTCCTGAAACAGATTCAAGATAATCAAACCTCGCTCATGATCATTATACACTGAATCCTCATGAATATTCAATGCTTTCGCTACACTCCCAGTATTTGCATTAGCACCGATAATATAAGCCATATTATCATCAGTCCACAAATCACAAAATAAGCAATCAACACCCTTTTCATATAACCTATCCCTTAACTGAATATGACCCCATTCATTCTCATCCAAATCAAATATATTCCAGTCATCAGTTTTCATGTCAGGATTATATCCTTTACAGAAGATACAACAATCCTCATCCTTATCAAAGGATACACAAGTCTTACACATCATCATCGATACCTCGTAAATCGATACAATAAATCCATTTATTAGTTTCAATAACATAGAATGGTATAACATCACTGGTTTTAACCCTTAATGCTCCTGCAATAGTAGTATTATAAAAATCATCAGGTTCATCATATACTTGCAATAATATTAAATCATTAGTTTTAGTGATAAAATTGAATTTTATATCAAATTCATTAATTAACCTCTCTTCAACGGCAGATAATTTATCAGGATAATCCCTTAAATCAAATTCTTTCTCCTCATACTCAACATGAATCTCATCTAATCCACCACGAATCTTCAATGACTTGACTTCCACACCATTAACATATTTCTTCACATAATCACCATAATCATCTGATATTAATTTAATTAATTCCAAAGCCCTCTTATCCCTTAAATGAGAAATCATGAGGATTCCTCCTCATATTTCCCAGTATTCAATTCATCCAACAATATCCCTGCTAATGCAAGATTATGCTCCTTATCCAAAGTGTTCACACTGCATATATGCTTCTGCAATTTATTATCAAAGATAATAATCTTCGGACTCTGCTCCTCATTCAACTCATATCTATCAATTTGTACAGTCATAAAATCTCACTCACACTATTTTAATTTAACATTTAATTATAAGATTACCTTATAATCCTTATATTCAACTTCTAAAACATCTTCACCATTAAACCATGAAGTGAATAACCAATTAGCCAATTCCTCACCTAAATCATTAGCATTCTCATCATGGCACTCAACAGTAATATCAAAATTCAATTTAACTAAATTAACCATTACTCACTATTAACTCCTGCAAAGAATCATATTAACCATTTGACTTTTGTATCCTCATTATCAATTGTATTATCCCATATAAACCAACTATAACAAACGGCACTGCCATTCTTACTCGTAGACTCTCCCTTATAACATGGTATCCTTTTAACAAAAGGACAAATCAATAAAGGAGGATTATCCTTGAATATTTTATATCTCTTTAAGGTTTCAATAGTCTGAATCCTGCAAAAGATATATACTTTATTTGAAGTAATCTTCAAGGAATGTGCTATCCAATCATTAATGAATGAATATGGTGGATTAGTTATTGTATTTCCTTGAAAGACATCATTACATTTGAAGAAATCAACACCGACATCACCATAACCCCTATCATAAAGGTCAGAGGATACAACATCATATCCTAAACGGATCAATTCCTTACTCAATCGCCCCCCCCCCACAAGCAGTTTCCCAGTATTTAACTGATTTATCTAAAAGATTATGCTTATGCAGGAGAGTAATAGCCGATTCATCAGTGGAATAATAATCATTCTTCTCTCTTTCAAATTTAGAATGATTACTTGCTCCTATATTACTAAATACTGATTTACTATTCCTCGCCATCAACTACCTCATATTCATAATACACATCATATATACTATCACACTTCTCATTAAATTCATGGATTAAATTAATCAAATCATCTTCTGATTCTATATTTAATCCATCAATCCATAATTTCAAATCAACTACGATTCCCATCCTTATATTCCTGCCAACTTCTCGTTTTAAATATAATCTTATTATTACACCATCTTGCGAATGCTCTTTGATACTTATCAAATTTATCATAAGGCATTGCAAAAGCATGGATCTTATACTCATCCCATAAGTGCATAACTCTCCTCAAATCCTCCTCTTCTGATGACCAGTAGCCTATCAGGACATAGCACATAAGTTTAGATGGTTTAATATAGTCCAATAATAACTCTATTTTATCATCAAGATTATCATGTGGATTATCCCATGCAAACTTAAATGCTTTCCTATGCCGTAGTGATTGCAAAGCCAATCCCTGCTCATCATCAAATAGTCTTATATCAAATCCTTGCATATCAATCGGTTGATCCCATTCATGCAATTGCTTAACGGCTTCTCTCCAATTAGGATTAGCAAAGAAATTATTATCCATGACTTTTATATACTTGCCATTAGGATTAAGGTTCTTCGGCTCAACCGAATGTATACATCCCTCCTTTTGCCTAACTACACAAAATGGGCAGTTCCTTATACATCCTCTGCTAAACCATGCAAGACTAAAATCACAGTCAGGATACAATGACCAGTCATAATCACATTCCTCAATAATTGATGGTAATCGACTCTGAATATCAAAGCCAGTGCCACCAGTTATCATATCAGGTCTTACATAATCCTTTGGAGTGAAATCAAAGAGAGAGAAAGCATAAACCTTATCATAAGACTCATGAAACAATGGGCTATATATATATATATCATCATTGCGACTCTTATGATACGAGGAAACCTGCATCATCGCCGAGTTCACTATATGAGGTTCAAGATTATACAATCCTATCTTCAAATCATCACTATCCTTTATAATCTCCACATTGCTCTAATTTATCTTTTAAAAGCATATTTAATTCCTTATAATCTCTTTCCATACGATGTCGCTTACCACTATCAGATTCTAAACTCATGCCCTTTTTCAAATGAGCCATTGTATGTTTAATCGCTCGTATCTCCTCATTCAATAAATTAACCATAAATTAACACTCCCAGTTATTACTTAAACATTCATCTCTACGGACTCGTGCATCTTCTAATGAAGAGTAATCACCGAATACTCTTGTCTTACCATTAATCTTTTTCATGACCCTATACTTTGCAGGTATAAAAGTAATATAAGTTGAATCATGCTCATAATCAGGTAACTCCATATGATAATAAGGATTAGGAATTTCAGGTAATTCACAAAATAACTCGAAATCCCAATCAACCTGCTCTAATCTATCCCTATCAAATAGTGCATCCTCTACTCTTTCATAGAATCCATAATGCTCATTCTTATATTGTAATTGATACATTCCACCTCTTTTATAGATGAACCTATAAAATGATTTGTTTTTAGGCATATTCAATCACTAATTCCTGATACCTGATCATCCTCTTCAATGCCTCAATTTCAAGTGAGAGTGCATCTTTTTTCAAGAGTAAATCAGATAAGACTTCCTTGATATGTCCTTGCCTAATCTTCTCATTATCCTTACCATATTCACCTTTAAAATCAAAGGTGGTTATGATTTCAAATTCTTTTTTATCATATTCTCTACGAGTATTAAGATACTCGATTTCTGCTTGACTTAAACGGTCAATCAATTCCTTATATTCAGTGAACATTGTTTATCTCCTTAATCTCCTTTGATTATATAATTGGAATTTATCTCCTTTATATCCATAGATACAACTAATACTGCATTTCCTGATACTCTTTCCCAGTATAAAGTATTCTTCTGCAAATCCTCAATCTCTGACTCATTAAACATTTCCTTTGGATAAATCAATAATCCATATTTAATCCAATCATTTAATGTTATCTTCTCATAATCCCATGTATCCATAAAATAGGATAACTTCTCGGCTATTTCGAGCCATACACTCGCAGGTATCCCTACTGGATTAACATCAGTATATGCACAGTATAATCCTGCAAGTAATGTACTTAATGTGGCAATATCTAATTTTATTGTTACTAACTCATCCATGACTCTATTACTCCATCACTATCTTGATAATGCCCATCATATGGATTCTCTACTGGTGTTGTTAATGTTTCCAGTATTAACTGACAAATAGGCATACCATCTTCAAGTAGAAATTCCTTATCACTTGCATTAAATATTTCAAGTGTAATATTCCCACGAAAACCTGAATCAATAAATCCACTTGACACATGAATAAAGACTCCTAATCTGCCAATACTTGATTTCCCATCAACATGACCGACAAGGTCTAATGGAATATTCACTCGTTCTAATGTACTGCCAAGTAAAAACTCATATGGTTTTAACTTATATCCTTGCTTTATATCAATAGTCTTGCCATGAATAGTCTTTAATGTACTATCCAAGTGCATATCATAACTATTCGGTTGCAAATCCACTGGATTAAATGGATTGATAATTCCTATTTTATGATTGATTATCAAATCCTTAATACTCCTATCACTTAATATCATGTACTGCCTCCAATAATTTCACGATGATTTCTGCAAATACTTTCGCATCTTCTATATCCTTAAAGATAGACTCATTAATATCCTCATCATCATCAACATATATATCAATAAATGCCTCTAATGATGATGAGCAATGAGGTAAGAGTATATGAACACTCATACCTGTTTCATCTACTTTTATATTATACTTACTCATCACTCTTCTCCATATAAGTGGAATACTCATCAGTGAATCCAATCAATTCAACTATGGCATCATCAAATATCCTCTGTTTTATCACTGGATCATATTTCATGTTCGCAAAGACATCTGCAAGATACACTGCATACTTGCCCTTATCATAGCACATAAAAGAGAGTACAACTTCCCTATCATCAGGTATATCCTTTAATGCCTTTTTTAAATCACCAACAGTTTGTTTGACCACTTTTTTATTCAGTATCTTTTTCGCATTCATTGATTAACTCCTCAATCTCTTCAATCGACCATTTATCACAACTATTCTCAATAACCTCTATGACTTCATCAGGTAAATTCCAACTGTAACATTCCTTGACATCCTCTGCCGTTTGACCAGTATCCTCATGCACCCAATTACTGCATACAAAAGACCAGTCCAACCTAACCATAGCCAGTGCATCCTGACAGAAAATATGCACATATTCACTATCCTTATGTCTGACAGATGTATCAAGATTATGATTACTATACTTGCAATTTAAACAACTGAAATTCCCATATTTTTTAAGAAAAATATAAGCATCATGCCATGACTCGAATCTAACCATGTCTAAACCTCTCCAATCTCTGATTATCTTCTCTCATCTGTTTATTAAAATAGGTTTCAGTATGCCAAGACATCTTTAACCCATGCACTTTCCCACATTGAGGACATTTCCAATAATAAATATCCCTGAACATGAAATGCAAGAGTATAAGTTTCTTTAAAGCATAATGATCCATATTACAACAATGACCTAATCGCCTAAATGATAAACCACAGATTTTATATTCAAAGATAATAGGAAAGAGATTAAGCCGTTTCCGACTAATCATCTTCCTCATCTTCCTTAATAGGCAATATACAGACTTCACCATCAATTAATTCAACATAATGATTCTCCTGCAAATCCAATAACCAATCCTTTAATCTCATGTAATCACCTGAATTAACTCCATCAATTCATATAAGAGATAATTAATTCTCCCATCCTTTGATGCTCGAATGCCCTCTTGCATAAACACTAAATCATAGGTTTCATCAAAGTTAAAATCAAATTCACCAACACGAATATGTAATCTATACTTTTTTAATGAATCCAATGTAACCATCAAATCGGCTACTATGAAAGAATACTCATTATCATTCATTTTACGGATTGCCATGTCTTAACCTCCCACGATCAACTTCGCCAATTTCCATAGTTAATTTATCCCTTAAAGCATAATACTGATATTTAGTGATACCAAGTTTCCTTTCAATATCTGCACCAGTCAATGAAAAATCAAAGAATAACTTCTTAAATTCATCATAATGCTTCAAAGCCTCGTATCGTACTGGGCTTTTTAATAAATCACCAGTTTTTCTGCCTTTTGCAGTGCCATATTTCTTCCGACATTCATCAATCACATCAGGATTCCAATCATTCTCAACAAGTATATCCCTAACCTTAATAGCAGTTTCCTTATCAGATACAGTCAAGCATCTTTCAGTACCATCCTTAATCCTCTTTGATATACTATATGTGCCGTATCTTGTTGGATGAATATATAATTGCTCATGTTTCAATGGAGAATGACCCTTTGGTCTTTTAAACCCAGTTTCTCTCTGCACTCTTCTTGAACGAGTGCCATATTTAGTTATGCTCAAATCATATTTTTCACAGATTTGTTTCCTTGTCAATTTCATTTCAACATAATCCTTTGTAAAAGAATCCCAGTCAAAATCATCATCATCCTCAACTATTTTAAAGGTAAGTTTTCTTCTATTCTCCATTCCAATTCCTCCAATGCACCAGTGTCAAATTCAAAGACCTCATCAAATTCATGGTCATAAAGGTAGACACCGACTCTCTTTGATGGTTTTTCATTCACTGAACAGACTTTCACTGTATACATATACTTGTCATAATCAGGTTTCAATTGTGCCACACCATAATCATCTAATATCAGGATATTATATGGTGCAGTTAATTGATCCTTGAAAAAGACATATCTCCACTTACCAATTTTAGTCTTATACAAGACTTCTCGCTCACTGATTAATTCATTCAACCTTTCAACTGACACATAATGATAACAATCACACCATAAATCATTATCAGGTTTATCAGTATAAGGTTTAACAAATTCAATAGCAGTATTCTCTGCCAATTTAAACCCTAATTCTAACTTGCCACAATGTTTATGCCCAGTTAGACTAATAATATTATTCATCAATTCTCACTCCTTAAAAATTTATAAAGAGGAAAACATAAAAATAAGAAATGTCGGATAGACACTCGTAAGTTGCATTAGACTCTCACATATAATGCGACTTACATTCACTCATTTAAATGTATTCCTTGATAACCTAAATTTAAATCACCTTTCGCCTCAATATATTTAATTGATTTGTAAGGTATGTTAATTTGCATATCTTCACTTACATTAAATCGCACCACTAACTCATTAGTGAATAAAATAACTGCTTGAAAATCAGTTACTCTCATATCATTAATAAGCAAATAACCCTTATCCCAATCATCATGTGATAAAAACACTTTATAAGTGCCTCTGCCAATTTTCATATGTCTAATCGGCAAACCTAATTCATGATAGAAATACTGGTATAAAGTGCTACGATTTTGACTCATCTGTTTCTTATGCTCCGTAGGATATTCTCTTCTACTCATAAGAATATATCACCTATCTCAAATATTATAGTATTCTCATAAATACTCTTGAAATCCAATTCACAAAGTCTATCCTTTGATATTTCTACATCAACAAAGGATACTTTAATCACTTGATTAACCAAACCATCAATCATCTCTGATTCAAGCCATACATCAGATATGGCAGATACTGGTATATGTAATGATTTCGCTAATTCCTTTTTAAAGCAACCCTTTAATGCTTCACTATCCAATAGACTCACCACTAATTCATCAAAATTTTCCATTAATCCTGATCCTCGATAATCGGTGCAATCAAACCATTCATTTTAACTAACTCATCAGGTGAACTAATATTCCATGTAACTGGTATAGTATCACCCACTTTTAAGGTAACTGTATCATTAATCTTTGATAATTTTAAAATGTCCTGCACATAATCCACATTAATAATAGTAGTACATGGTTTAATGATATTATTCTCTAAACTAATAACATCATTATATTGAGTCATACTATCAAGTGGAGCAGATATAACTAATTGACTATCCTGCACAGTCATTTTAAACCTGTCAGTCTTTACTATTTTAGATAAATCATTCACTGGCTCTTTCAAATCATTAATAACCACATCAAACTCATTATCATAATCAATTGCAGGTGGCACTGGTGATGCACCAATCTCATCTGCTAATGGTAATTCAAAGACTCTACGATTATTCGCATTCTCAAAGACAATATCAAGATATGATTCATTCGTAGATAATGTTAATACATCATCTTTTCTACCTGATTTCAGGATATTGTAGAAATCGGATACGAAAATATAGATGCTATCATTATCTGCATCATATTTAGTGAAGAAATCCTTTGATATTTCTAATCCATAGAATGCTACATGACTCTTATTCAGGATTGCGATTGATAATTTTTCAGGATCAATCTTTATCTCTAAAATATCATTAGCAGTATTATAGATTACATCAAAGAATTTTTTCAGAGGTTCGATGTCATATATTTCTAACAACATTTATATTCATCTCCATAAAATGTATCACATATAATATGCAAATTCTTATCCACTTTTAATCTGCTAAATGATGGAGGACTAATCAATAAACCCTTATTATGAGCATAACTATCATTATATGAAAGGAAATGCCCACTAAACAGATAAGATGCTCTTCTGCCACCATCAAATGCTCTCTCATATTGTTGATAAAAAGCACTGTAATGATTATGACCCTGCATATAAATATCTGATTTAATATGATTCATTTCATTAACAAAATTATTCATACTCAATAACGGATTTTTTGACACACGAGTTCCATGCTTACCAAAAATGACTAATTCATTCCCATTCTCCACAATCTTATCAAAGAAATCATTCCTCGTATACTTCGCATCTAACCTTGAAGCAATCTGTTTAGTAATATCATAATTATACTCTTTTAAAGTCCTTGCCTCATGATTTCCAGTGCAAACATACCTGATATATTCCTTATAAGGTTCAAGCAACTCAATCAATCGTTCTAATGCCTCATGAGTAGTTAAATTAACATCAAAAGCATCAATCCTTGTAGTCGGAACTTCCAACAAATCACCTAATAAATAAATCGCCTTATTATCAGGAGCAGACTCAAATTTCCGACACCATTCATAAAAGAACTCTAAATTACAATGCTTTGACCCTAAATGCAAATCAGACAATGGAAATAAGTATAAATTACTCATTTAAATAATCCTCTCACCTTACTACTTAATGACTCGGATACATTAGACTCCTCTAAAACAGATAATCTTCTCTCCAAATCATTTAATCGTTCCTCAACAGTCAAATCCCTATAATCCTCCACTGGAATAGGTGCATTCATATCAATTTCCAAATCGCCACTCTCGTATTTTTCAAGAATTGTACGAACAGTATATCCAGTAGCCTTTTTAGATTTAAAACTTACCTTTGATTGGATTTCACCCATAGTATAACCTAAATCAGATAAAGTGATAACTCTTTGAGCCTCATTCATATTAGCCCATATCTTCTTACCTAATTTATCCTCTCTCTCAAATGCTCCAATCGTTGCATTATAATTATATCTCATTCTCCATCTCCTCAATGATAATTTCAGGTGAAACTGGATCAGTGAAACCACCAATCTCTCTAATGATATTTCCATCTTTACTTATCCACCAATAACCATCATCGTATATAACTTTATACATTATTCTAAAACATCCATAATTCTCCTTGCAGTCTTTGAACCCACTCCCTTAACACTCACAAGGTCATCATAGGTAATCTGCAACAGATCATTCAACTTCTCCAAATGCAAATACTCACGAATCATCACTGCTTGTTTAATTCCCAGTCTTTGACTATCATTGATATAGATACATGATAAGAATGTAGCAATAGGATCGCTTAATGTTGCTTTTGGTCTATCCACTCCACGAACACTCGGATTATCAGACAATAATTTTTTAGTCAAGAAATCCATAATAACCCATGCTTGTTGATTATTATCCACATGAATAACCCTTGACTCAATCTGTAACCTTGCCAATGCACCGAGATAATTCCTTACAGTGAACTGTTTGACCTGATTCTTACGATTCCAATAATTACTATTCCTTTCATTAATAGTATCGGCAACATTACCGACCACTATCACATATGAAAAAGGATATTGTTTCATTCTCTCCACTTGCCTGAACACTCTCCCATCAATAATAGATGAAATAATATCAGGAGCAGTCTTATATTCAAAGACTACTTTATTATCAAAGATAAAATCGCCAACTGGATAATTGCCAACTTCAATATCATAATCATCAGTGAAATATTGACAAGCCGATGAAATACGAGTATTAGACTCACGATTATCTATTTGTAACTTCATCTTACTCTCCCATCTTTACCGAAATCAACATATCCTAATCTCTTCAAAGTGAATATATTACCTTTGAAACTACACGAACTGCAACTAAACCATTCCTTTGTAACTAAAAGGCTCGGATTAGTGTCATTATGTTCAGGACAACAACAATAACCATATCCTTTCGGATAAATCCTTATATCGCCAGTGATTTCCTCAAACACTTTCCGTAAATCATTAACTTCAATAGGATTATCACCATCAAAGACAGTGGTTTTCTTTAAGGCTTGTCGCTTATCCTCCTCTTTGATTTCAAGTTTCGCATATGCAGTTCTTTGAGCCGAATCCTGAATCTCTGTAACCTTATACTCTTTTAGAAATTCGCCATCAATTATCTCGCAGGTTTCACCAGTCTTTGGATGCCGACTACCTATAAGCCGTATATTCCCATTTAACCCTGCACTGAAATTCACTTGATCCAATGTCGGATAAGATGAACTCCCATCATGAATAAGGAAACAGACAAAAGCATTAAAGTAACTATTCCAATTCTCAACCTTGCGAATATTAGTATCATTAAATAGGAATGGTGCTATCTCAATATAAGCATGATAACCTTTACTCCCTGATTTAACAATCACAGTATTCAAGTTATGAATTTTCAAGTAATTCTTTAATCTCATGACATCATTATATGCCTCATCAATATCCTCACTATCAAAATCCAATATGATTGTATCAATTAGTCTTGACTTTGGATATTTAGTAACATATACATCTTCACTCGGTTTCTGCTCTTTTAGGATTTTCTTTATAACTGCATCGTTCCAATACCTATGTTGCTTTGCAAATCCAGTATCCCTATCACGAACAGTAATAATATGTTCACGAGGTGTAAGGAAATCATAATTTGACATAATTGCCCTCCAAATACGGCAAGGTTTCTTTAATAGGATCAACAGTTTCAAAGATACTCGCAGACTCATATTCCTTATCAGATTCTAAAAACTGATAATATTCAGTGATATTGTCAGGATATAACTGCTCAAATAAATGAGTAGCCTTATGAATATCCTCTGCTCTAAACACTGGCAGTGTATCCTCTACTGATGAGCCTAATCCATGATTTAAAGTATAAACATTATGCCTATTCTTTGTATCCTTGCCCACATTCACTATAATATTCTCATCAAGCAAAGTTCTAATCCTATCATTAAGATAATTTTTAGATTTTTTAAACCATGCCTTTGTACGATGAGTAGACTTCAATGATTTCAAAGTGAATAACTGATGAGGATACATGGATATATCAATAAACCCATTATCATCATCAATCGCATCAACAATATAATCCAAGACTTGATCCTCCCATAAAGTATCTTCATCTTTAACAATGCCAAATACCTTAAAATTCTCAATAAGACCATTTGCAAATCTTATTTCGTCTGGTAAGAGATTAGCACTGTCAAATATGTTCAATGCAGTGATATTATCCCTTTTTGATGCGAGATATATTTTAGTATCCTTAACCTCATACATCTCATCATAATACAAGTTATGAGTAATTGAATGAGGTTGATTCAGGATAGTAACTAATTTCAATATAGCATTAAACTCCTGAATCTTACGGTTAAAATCATCATTCTCTTTTATCAAATCCTCGACAACAAACATATATGGATTAAAGAAGTCAAAATCATCAGGATTAAACTTGTAGACTAAACCTTTAATGGATTCCCTAATATCCATTACCTCATTTATGTCCTCATAGTATTGCCCATGATAATTCATCACTGAATCAAAAACCATCAATTTCCCACTATCCACTGGTTGAGGTGTTAAGATAACCGACCTTGACTTCTCTTGATCATTCACCATTTCCTCTTTCGCAGTAGTATATGAGAGTGCAGGATAGCCCTCAACCCACTGTTCCTCTTCTTCCATATTATTATCCTTATTGACTACACCTCTCTCGACATAACCATCAGTGGTTAATTCCTTAATCAAATCACGAAGTTGTATAGTGTCCTCATTTGATTTTTCACCACCTAAATCACCGATAAAAAAGATTTCACCAGTTAAATCCCTATGATTATACTTACGAAAGAAGTATGCAACAGATTTTCCACCTTTATGAACATTCTCATCAGGTATCATGGATAAGGCAGTTTCGAGTACAAAAGATTTTCCACTGGCAGGACTGCCGATAGCAATAACATTAGTGCCTTTAAATCCTGCAACAGTCTGAAAATACCCTAAAAATGCTCTAACGATTTCACGAGGACTCCCAACTCCCAAACAATGACTTACTGCAACAATCATTTCCAATGCAGTTTTATCATATTTTTCAAGGAATCCATTGAATCGTGCATATAGATTAGTGTATTTTTCATCTTTTCTTTTAGCCTCTTCACGAAGTTGAGCCTTTGCCTCATCCTCCTTAATCTTATCCTCATCAATGATATTATTCTCTAATGAATTTTTAATATCAATAAAGATTTCACTTTGCTTCTCGGATGAATAATCTTGAAGATGCTTTTTTATCTCTGAATATACAGTAGACCGATATGTTAATTCAGTTGGTGAGTTAGCAGTAGCATCAATGATCCTAACAGTATCATCGATTTTCATCTCATACTTGAATGGTTTATTAGAGGCAGATGATTTAATACATCTCACCTCAACACCATCTACTACTTTAACCCACATTTAAAATTCCACCTTATTCAGACTCTGCAAGTAATCTGAAATAATGATAAGTACCTTTGATTTCTTCACACTTGCCTTTAAAGGTTAAACCCTCCAAAGCATCTTTTAACTCAACTTGATTAGTAGAGAATGGTTTATTGCCCATGTCAGATGGCAATTCACCTGCATTCTGCAATGCAAATTTGAATAATGGATATGCACTGCTTTGAGGATAGAATGTTAAATCTGCCTCATTATCGATTTCCTTTGGTTTTCCACATGGGAAGAACATTGGAAACATCATTAAGTCATCTGCTTTAACAGATTCAAGGACAATCTTCTTATCCTCATTACCAGTTAATTCATCTTTGATAACAACATACTCGCCATTATCATCCAACTCATACAATCTGATTTTATCCATATCACTCATAATAACAAATTCTATGGATATTTGAGCCTTTTCAGGCTCTTGTTTAACTGGGAAAACCCTGCTCACTCTCTCAATTCCTAACAACACTCCATCAGGAGCGAAATCTCTAATAGAGGTTAGGAATGGAGTCTTACCTATTCTACTGTTTGGAAACTTATTATCTCCATCGCTATTTTCAACTATTTTAGCCATACTAAAATTCCTCCAATTTTACTATATATCTCTTCGGAATTTTGAGGATTTTCAACTCCTCAACTGCCTTATCATATGCCTCATCATGAGAATCGGCTTCTACTATCAGGCAATCCGAAGATTCGATTTCAGGATTAATATAATCCACTATAAATAACATCCTCATCAACTCCAAAGTCATCGTAGATTTTCACACCATTTTTTTATAAAATAGTAGTTGAGATATGATCTCTGAAACTCGGATAAAAGTCTATCTTCTACGATGATTCGATGAGCAATCCATAGGAAACAAAGAAAAACATTATAATCCTATACACCATCACCATTATGCTCATTCCAATTCGTGTTTAAACCTTATTTATCAAATCCAAAATAATTATAGGATTATAATGAGAGGTAACGAAACGAAAAAAACCTATATCATGCTCATCGAATCATAGCAGAAGATAAAAGAGAGATTATTTAATATAATCTCCCTCACTTAATCCGAATGGATATATCCTGATAACCACTATCCTAAATGCCTCATCATCATATCCTGCCTCGATAATCCAATCCATACCTAATTTATGAATTGTTTCAGGTTTGATTACTGGATTATTTTCATAGGCATATTTGATGGTTACTTCGGTCAAATCGTTTTTAAACTCCATTGACTCATAACCACCAAAGACCTGATCCAAATGATTTTTAAGAACATTACGAAAATCATTACGAGTAGCCACTAAATCATCTAATTCAGTTAATAAGGCATTGACACCTGATTTCCAAGTTTTAATCTCCTCAAAATTCATTTAATCAACCCTCCAAACCTCAAAGATAAACTCGTATAAATTCTCAAAATCATTATTAAGATAAGTTTTCTTAACTGACTCTTCAAGATTTTCAGGATTATATCCGATGATTTTAAAGGCAACATTAGTGTCTTTGATTAAATCATTCAAGGATTTTTCAGTCATATCCTCATCAGGACAAATCTCTTTTAAACGATTAAAAACAATCTTATCCATACTCATGAAATCACCTCGCCCAATTTCTTAATACTGATAGAATTAAGAACAGTAGCAATACTTAACAAGAATACTGCAATTTCAAGAATCATGAAATCACCTCAATATTCCATGATGGCACAGATGAGTTACGGATAGCCTCATCAGAGGACACACCTTTACCTAAATGGCGATTAAGAGGATATAATGAATAAGGAATATCCTTACCCATCCTCTCAAAAACATACCATAAATCCCCACGATTGATAGCAACATAATTAAGATGAGATTTATTCATAAGAACCCTCTCCTTAAATGTATCAAAAAGAAAGTATTCATAAGAATACACCACCTAATTGCCAAAAAAGAACGATGGCAGTTGCTATCCCTGATGCAACAATTCCCACTCTCAAAGCATCACTATTTGATAAAACCTCATCATCAAAATAAGTGTTTCTACGATTTAAACGAGGTTTCTCATCAATGTTCCAATACTGGATCAATGCTCCAATGAAACCCTGATTAGTCATGCTCCTCACCCCTGCCAGTAGCAGAGGTTAAAACTAATTGATTCATACTATAATCATGTAAAATAGCATCAATCAAAATCTTTTCAGTTTCAGTGCAAAAATAACCATATTCACCTGAAACTGGATGTAAAATCTTATCCATTTTAATCCTCCTTACACATTTAAATATTCCAACACTAATGAAAGTACCAGTTTCATCAATGTTATGATTAAGTATATATGGGAGGTAGTATATAAATGTTTCCCTTATCAATACATTTATATATACTATAATACTAATATTATAAATGCAAGTGGATGCTTTTTTTACTCTAAAAAAATGCCTCCTTACACAACTTGCCATGAAGAGAATATCATCAAGAGGAGTACCAGTCCTCGATATTCCTCATCATGAACCTATTTTATTTCCCCAAGATTTCAAAAACAATATACACAAATTTTCAGACTTTTTTATCCATAGAATTTCAAAAATCAACATACCAAATTTTCAGAGAATAGATCCCAAGATTTTCAGAGATGACTTCCCTAATTTTTCAGGAAAAACATTCCAAGATTTTCAGGCAAGACATCCCCAGTTTTTCAGGATAAAATAGTCAAAATTTTCAGGACTTCCCCAACTTTTGAGTCAGGACATCCCCAGTTTTTCAGGATTTTCCAATCCAAATTTTCAGGACTTCCCTACGATTTCAAAAAAAGAAAATAAGAATTTTCAGACAAAAAAATAGAAGAGGATAAAAACACCTCCTCCACAAAGGAATGATGAATAATAAAATAAGTATAAATGGAAGAGGTTAATGACTCCTCTTCCTTAAAGGAATGACTTAAATGAAATAAAAATTGTTGAATATTTTCATTTCAAAATAAGTACAAATAAATATTATTCACTACTACTATTTAAAGTTTTAGATAAAATAATCATACGAGTAAGAATATTCTCATATGATTCACCAGTAGATAATCTATACGATTTAATCATATTCATAGTATCCTCATGAACATTAATGTTTAATGGTGGAAGATCCTGCTCCACAATAGGCATATAATCACCCACATCATGAATTAATCTCATAATAATACCATCATATGTAGTATTAACATCAGTATACTCTTTCAATTCTTTTTTTAATTCCTGATTAATTTTAATTGCTTTCATATTACTAACTGGTATTTCATAGTATATATATTTTACGGTTTTACGAATTTTTTTACGAATTTTTTTACGAATTTTTTTACGAATTTTTTTACGAATTTTTTTACGAATTTTTTTACGAATTTTTTTACGAATTTTTTTACGAATTTTTTTACGAATTTTTTTACGAATTTTTTTACGAATTTTTTTACGAATTTTTTTACGAATTTTTTTACGAATTTTTTTACG
>Ga0247611_10001016_pt1 | contig 52593 bp, 47 predicted proteins | sample 177DNAGHGhighgp2_FD_192422 | JGI IMG/M metagenome (GOLD analysis project Ga0247611, IMG submission 192422) | Sheep rumen microbial communities from Palmerston North, Manawatu-Wanganui, New Zealand - 1770 DNA GHGhigh gp2 | ecosystem: Host-associated > Mammals > Digestive system > Stomach > Rumen... | reverse complement strand
AGTGGGGCTGGCTCTGACGGTACAAATCCTGATACATATTCACTTGCCCGATCTGATTGACAGCGCGTGCCCTGATAGAAAGGACGGCACTGTCGGTCGATAGCGTGTCGGTGGCCAGTGAATGGTTGTAGGCGTTGAGGGCATCCCCCGTGAGTTGCATCTCGTCATAGACGCGCCCCAATTGAAACCAGGCAAGCGCCCTCTCTTGAGATGAGCCGTGCTTGTCGTAGTAACGAACCGCTTCTTGCATGGCCGAGTCGTTGTCGTGGAGGATATGACATCTCTCCTCAGTCCTGTTCCTGAGCAAATAGTACCGCATACGGTCTTCTCTGGGCCATGTTTCGGCTTCGGCGGCTATTTCGGCAAGCAGTAGCAATGCACTATCGGGGTGGTCGGTGATCAGGCTGTCGGCCGTCAATAGTGCAAGCGGTTGTGAGTGGTTGCTGCTGCATGAAACAATTGTCAGCAAACAGCAACACGCGATCAAGAATTGTACGCATCGTTCCATGCTGCAAAGTTAGTGCTTTTCAGCAACATTGCTGTCGCAGCTGCGGCATTTCATGCGTCTTGTGAACATTTGTGAACACATTGTGAATGGTTATGATTCAGTGTGCTTGAGGTTCACTGGGGTCACTTCTACTTTTGCATCGCAATTTTAATTCTGACAAATCATGAAAGGAAATCTACTTTTTAGAACATCAGTGACCCTCTGTATGTGGCTGGCGGCTTTGACAGTCGCTGGGCAATCGGGCACACTGCCTGTGATGTACATCGAGACCCAAAATCACCAGCCTGTCACTTCCAAGACTGTTTACGTCCCAGCGACCTACTACCTGGTTGACAATCTGAATCCAGACATGAACATAGGCAGTAAAGATAACCCAGAGCAGCTTGAGATACGCGGTCGTGGAAACTCCTCATGGAGGGATGCCAAGAAGCCCTATAAAATCAAGTTGGCGAATAAAACCTCGTTGCTGGGCATGAAGAAGAACAGGCATTGGGCATTACTTCATTTTCATCTACCGACAGTGGCAGGAATGCAACTCGGCAACATCATGGGTATGGAATGGAATCCGTCGACCAAACCTGTTGAAGTGGTGCTCAACGGCGACTACGTCGGCTTGTATCTGCTCACCGAGACCATCCGCATCGGCAAGAACCGTCTCAACATCTATGAGCAGCCCAACTGGAATAAGGATGGGAGTACAATCCCTTATGGTTGGCTTGTGGAGGTGGACAATTATTACGAGGCCAATCAGATTTATTTACCAGAGAATGATCAATGGGGCATCAGAATCACATATCACTCTCCCGATTCGCTTTCCAGCGCACAAAAGAATTGGTTGACCGATGAGTTTAAGGCAATCAATACAGCCATCTATGACGACGACAAAACCAGTGGAGCGTGGGAGCGGCTGATTGATGTGGACGCAATGGCGCGTTATTTCATCATTCAAGAGGTTCTTGACAACAGCGACGGGTTTCATGGCAGTTTCTACCTGCACAAGGATTATGAGGATGATGCCCGTTGGGTGGCAGGACCATTGTGGGACTTGAATTGCAATCAACGAGAGAAAACCGATTATACCTTCCGCATGAAAACTTCTTACGGCTTCATTCCACACTGGATTGGCGAATTGATAAAGGATGGTGACTTTTGTGACGCTGTTAAAGACACCTGGAATCAATTTTACCCTGTTCAGGTGCAACAGTGGATGGAATATCTTGATGAAAATCTGCTGCATTGCGGCGATGCACTCTATCAAGACAATATCCGGTGGAACCGCAGCAATACTGAAAGCATCGGTGATAGAGTGGAGAGAATGAAGAGCTCGTTAATTGCCAATATGGAGTGGTTTGACAAGCATCTGCCACATGCCGCAGGACTTGATCATGTCACTGGCCAGGGTGAGAAAAATATTGTCAATGTGAAATACTTCAACTTGGCGGGAATGATCAGCGATAAGCCATGGGATGGCGTCAACATCATGCTGACAACCTATGGCGATGGTAATGTTGATGCTATCAAGGTGGGTCCTATCAATTATTCAAGTTTCTAAAGTGTCGCTCCCCCTTAAAAACTTGAGATATATAATGTTAGAGATGGATGCCGCAGCCATTACTTGCGAGAAAATCCAAAATTTGTGCAACACCACAGTCAATCAGCTTGCACTTGTTTGCGCTGAGTGAAAATGTAAAGCTGTTAGTCTGGGGCGCTGGCTGAGCTGCGGATGGCGCGGATGCGTTGGGCCAGGGTGGGGTGGCTGTAGCTGTACCACACCACCAGTGGGTGAGGCGTGAGATTGCTAAGGGCGTGTGCCGCCAGTTTTTTCAGACCGCTGATTAAGGTCTCCCCATGGCCGTGTTCGGCGGCAAAGGCGTCGGCGCGGTATTCGGCGCGCCGCGAGATGGCGCTGCCAATGGGTGACAGCACGATGTCGATGGGGGAGAGCAGCAACGAGAAGGCCACCAGCGCCAGGATGAATGACGGGGCCGTGCCGCCCAACGCAGCCGGCAGGTCAGGATTACCCACCAATAGCGAGAAGATGAACAGGTTCACCGCTATCGTGACGATGCTGATGGTCATGTTCCTGAACGTGTCGCGGTGCTTGTAGTGCCCAAACTCATGGGCCAGTACTGCGACGATTTCCTCATTGGTCATCTGGTCCTGCAAGGTGTCATAGAGCACGATGCGTTTCTTGGGTCCAAAACCAGTGAAATAGGCATTGGCTTTGGTGGAGTGCTTGCTGCCGTCGATGAGATAAATATCCTTGAAGCGTGACCCGAAACTCGTGATGGCATCGGTGATGGCAGTGCGCAGCTCGCCCTCGGGTAGCGGTGTCTGCTTGTTGAACAGGGGCACGATGAGGTTGCTGTAGAACATCGTGAAAAAGATGATGAACACCGCACACACTAGCGTCGCCCAAATCCAGAACTGTTGACCGAAAGTCTGGTACAACCAGTAAACCACGCCCAGCAGCACCGCGCTCAGCACGGTCGAGACAAGAAAGGACTTGAGCGCGTCGAGCCAAAAGGTCTTGTGTGTCGTTCGGTTAAAGCCGAACCGCTCCTCGATGACAAAAGTCGAGTAGTAGCTGAACGGCAGCGCGATGACGGTGTTGAACAGGTTGTAGATAACCAGAAATAGCAACACTTGCAGCACGGGCACATTGGTCCACCCTTTGCACAGGTTATCGAGCCAGCCCAGCAATCCGCAGCCCAGGATAATCAGTGTCAGGCCGAACGACACGCAGCGGGCCACAAGCGCAACGCGCTTGTTGGTGCGCATGTAGTCTTGCTGGCGGCGGTATTTCTCCTCATCATACAGCCCCTCCAGTTCGGGCGGCACGGGATGGGTCATCCACCGCGTGTTCAGCCACGACAACACGCTGCTCACGATAAACTCCAGCGTGACAAATGCGATGATCAGTATCAATAAGGTCTGTGCCATCTCTAATCCAGATTTGTTGTTAACATGGTTATTCCTTCATCGATTGTTGCTCTTTCTCTTCTAGGATTCGTAGCCTCTCAATGTCGGTGTCATCAGGGTTTCCTTTTCCTGAATAAATGAGGAGCCACCACAGCCCGCCGATTACAGCCGCAATGCCGATGGCGGCCAGTATGATTAAATACCAGGAGCATTTGTCCAGCAGCCACAAGACGGCAGCCATCATGAAGCACAATGTCGAGGTGAGGAGAATCAGCTTGGAGAATAGGGAGTTGGCACCCAGCAGTTTGAGGAAGTGCTGCATCTCCTTGGCTGTCGAGGAACGGCGGATAAGGTCATAAATGAAGGCATAGAGCACCATGACCAACGCAAACACCAGCATCAGTGCAATCAACGGACACAGATACAGTTTGCTATCGCTCACGTCGTCAAACTTGATGATGCCCTCGATGGCAAAGGTGATGGCCAATATGCTATAGAATACAGTATAGAAACGGCAGCCCTTCCTGATCGATTTGAGTAACTGCTCTTTCTCATTGACCTTCTCTGGAGCGAAATCCTCCTCACTTGGAATATAATTCTCATCAATATGATTTTCGGGTTTCATAATGCGTTGACTTTAATAGGTTAATAAATCCTGTAATTCATCTTCTGTCCTATAGATGCACACAACGGTGCCTCAAAACTTTACAAAGATAGGCAAAATTCGCAACTATCTCAACTGGAATCTAAAAAAATACTACCTTTGCAGTATCATTACTTTAATTGAAGAGATTATGAAAAAGATGAAATCATGGATGCTGGCCGCCATCCTGCTTTGCGGCGCTGCTTGTGTGACATCCTGTAACGGGAATGCAAAAATAAACATGGTCGATGCGGACACATCTGAAGTAGTTGAAATAAAAGACATGGATGCTCTAAAGCCTGTTTTGGAACAGTATATGGTGGATTCGATAGGTGCACAATATGCTAAAGGCGAGATCTGCATCCCTTGGGCTACGATAATCGGCGCTGACCAGTCGAACCCGGATAGCCTGCTGGTGTGGGGAGACTTTTGGGTGTTTAACTACAATCAGGTTGGCGATACCTTGAAGTGTGTCTCGGGTGGCAGTCATCCTGGCATGATGGTTTTCCAGAAAAACGAAAAAGGTGAATACGTGGTCACAATGTTTGACCGAGTGGAAGACGGGGCCGGCAATTTGGCGAGCGCCAAGCGCATCTTCGGTGAAAGCATGTATGATCAATTCCATAACATCAATAGTAATGAGGAATTGCGTGAGCAGGCCCGTGCTGGCTCGATTGCCGATTATGTGAAAGAACACAAACTGCCTGTCAAGTTTTATCAGGATTACGGTTGGCCCGCTAAGGAAATCCCTGCCGAGTAACCGCCCCCACTAGATTCCCTAGACAATCTAGATCCCCTAGATCCTCTAGTAAATCTAGCTGAAACCTAACGCCTAAAACCTAAAACATAGTGACTAACGACTAAAATAATGAAATACAGTATCATAGCTATCGGCGACGAACTGCTCATCGGGCAGGTCACCGACACCAATTCGGGCTGGATTGCCCGCCACATGACGCCCCGCGGCTGGGACGTGAACACGGTTCAGGTCGTTCCCGACGATGCCCATCAGATTGAGCTCGCCATCGACCGCGCTTTTGCCCAAACCGACGTCGTACTCATGACCGGCGGCCTGGGACCGACCAAGGACGACATCACCAAACCCACACTTTGCCGCTACTTCGGCGGAGAGATGGTCCTCGACGAGGCCGTCGAGGCCAACGTTCGCCAGGTGATGGAGCGTCGCCACCTCAAGCTCAACGAGTACACCCGCCTGCAGGCCATGGTGCCCTCGTCGTGCCGCGTCATCCAGAACGAGATGGGCACGGCGCCCCTCATGTGGTTTGAGCGCGATGGCAAGGTGCTGGTGAGCATGCCGGGCGTGCCCTTTGAGTTGCAAGGCATGATGGAACGTGCCGTCATTCCGCAGCTGCTGGCTCGCTTCAACGATGGCGAGGACATTGAGTTCCGCACCTTTGTAGTTACGGGCATCATCGAGTCGGCGTTGGCCATGCAGCTCGACGAGTTTGAGCGCGCGTTGCCTCACGGCATCCATCTGGCCTACCTGCCCGAGGGCGGCATCATCCGCCTGCGCTTGACAGGCTCATCGACCGATGCTCGCCAAATCAATGCTGACATGGAGCGCCTCTCGCGCCAGTTGCACGACATCCTGGGCGGCCACATCATCGCCGACGGCGACAAGCGCCTGCCCGAGATCCTCGGCGACCGCTTGCGTGAACGCGCTCTCACGCTATCCACGGCCGAGAGCTGCACGGGCGGCAACATCGCCCACGAGATTACTAGCATCGCTGGCAGTAGTGACTACTTCAAGGGCGCTGTCGTGAGCTATGCTAACGAGGTGAAAATGTCCCTATTGGGCGTTAACGAGCAGGACATCATCGACCACGGTGTGGTGAGCGAGCCCGTTGTGCGCCAGATGGCAGAGGGCGCCTGCCGTGCATTAGGCACCGACTGCGCCATCGCCACCAGCGGCATCGCAGGCCCCGGAGGGGGCACTCCCACCAAGCCCGTAGGCACCGTGTGGATGGCGGCCAAGTGCGGTGACCGCATTGTCGCCCAGGTAAAGCAGTTGCCCGGCGACCGCAGCCGCGTCATCACCCGCGCCACCCTCGAGGCCCAACTGCTCCTCCTCTCCCTCCTGTAACTCATTAGTTTTATAGGCCCTATAAGGCCTATATGACCTATAAGCCTTATATAATGAAAAGAATAACGAGAACCATAATACTGTTGCTCATGGCCCTGCTAGCTGTGCCCGTGGGTTTGGCAGGAGGCGACGATGACGACAAAACAACGGTCAACAAGCACGAGATAAGGCGACTACATCCCGAGCGTGAGCGCCTGAAAGCGTTGAAGAAGCTCCAAGAGCAACGATCGCGCAAGGCCGAGCCCAAGGCCGACCCCTGGGATACCACCGACGACCCCTGGGGCACCGTTGATGTGCCGCCAGCCCTGCGTGACAGTGCCGCCGTCGAGGGACACCGCCTCACCTCGCCGCCCGCCATGACCGACGCGCCCCAGCGCCTGGTGTGGCGTGACGAGCCCGTCACGGTCACCATCGACCAGTTGATGCCCTATTGTGTCGTGGACGATGACGGCGACTGCCGCTCCAAGTATGTCACCATCGACGAACCCGGCAACGAGGTCTATTTCGCCTTTTCGCTTATCGACAGCCTGCCAGGGCCTTTGCGCCTGTGTGTGCGCTATAGTGGCGAGACTCCCATGGACTTTGACCAGCTGATGTTCACCATCGATGGCTTTGACTACACCTTTTTCCCTGTCGATGTCCAGCACGGACGCACCGACGGCGGCACCTATTGGGCCACCAGCGACGAAGAGATCAACCCGGCCTACAGGGACCTGGTCTATGCCCTGGCCCACGCCCACTGGGGCATGATCAAGATGCAGCACAGTGGAGGCGGCAACATCGTCAAGATACTCACCGATGGCCAGCGCCAGGATTTTGCTAACACACTGGCGTTATTCCTCCTAATGGGCGGTTTGATTTGATTTTTGGGCATTTATGCAACGGATTGCATGACCATTTTCAGCCATTTGCATGACTTTTTGCATGGTTTGTTGCATGAGGTTTGGAAAAAACTATTACCTTTGTCCCGATTTTTGAAATCATCATTATTATAATTAAAAAATTTTTTGATTGTTTTATTAAAGGTTTTTTTTATGAACACTGAAAACATTGGTAACTGGGCAGGTCTCGTGTGGAACGCCCTGAACGATGCGCAGAAGGCTATGAGCCTCAAGGACTTGCGCAAAGCCGCTAAGCTCAAAGTTAACGAAATGCATTGCGCCCTGGGTTGGCTCGCTAAGGAAGGCAAGCTCAACTTCGCCGAGGGTAAGGACGATATCGAGGTGTCGCTGCGATAAGCTCGACATGTACTGTCCACCGATTGATTAGGTACTAATACGATCGATAATAGCAGTGATGGCATGGATCATGTGGTTCCGTGCCATTATTGTTTTTTTGCGTGGTGTTTCGAATTAATTTGGCATTTTGTTCGATTTGCTTAATTTTTTCGTATCTTTGCGACATGATGAATCACACCTTGTGAAAAATCATTTATATCTCATTAACCCAAAAGAACAAGAAGATAAAGATGAATCATGCATATTTGTTAGGCCTGGATGTGGGCAGCAGTTCGGTAAAAGCGTCGTTGGTCGATGTTGAGACTGGTTGTTGTGTGGCATCGGCTTTTTCTCCTGAGCAGGAGGCTCCCATCAAGGCTGTTAAACCAGGTTGGGCTGAGCAAGACCCCCGCTCATGGTGGGATTATGCCAGGCAATCGCTTGCCCAGTGTTTGAAGCACATTGGCGCTAATGGTGGGGACATCAAGGCCATCGGCATCAGTTACCAGATGCATGGGCTGGTGTGTGTGGACCGTGACCTGCAGCCTGTGCGCGACAGCATCATCTGGTGCGACTCCAGGGCGGTACCCTATGGCGACCGGGCGATGCAGGCATTGGGCGAGGACTGGTGCCTGGAGCATCTGCTCAATTCGCCGGGCAATTTCACTGCAGCCAAGTTGGCGTGGGTCAAGGAAAATGAACCCGATGTGTACCGGCGCATCTACAAGGTGATGCTCCCGGGCGACTACATCGCCATGCGGCTGAGCGGCAAACCTGCAACGACCATCAGCGGCCTGAGTGAAGGCATCATGTGGGACTTCAAGGCCAAACGGCCCGCAGTGGAACTGCTGGATTATTACGGCTTTGACCACTCGCTGTTGAGCGAGACGGTGCCCACCTTTGGCATTCAAGCCACTGTGTCGCCACAAGCGGCCGACGAGCTGGGGCTTAAGGCTGGAACTCCGATAGGCTACCGTGCCGGGGACCAACCCAACAATGCGCTGTCACTGAGCGTGCTCAATCCTGGCGAGGTTGCCGCTACGGCAGGCACGTCGGGCGTCGTCTATGGTGTGTTGGGCGAGGTCAATCGCGATCCGTTGAGCCGTGTGAACACCTTTGCCCATGTGAACTATTCGTCCGACCTCGACCGCCTGGGCGTACTGTTGTGCATTAACGGCACCGGTATCCTCAACGCCTGGATGCGGCGCAATGTGGCTCAAGGTCTGTCTTATCAAGAAATCAATGACCTCTGTGCCTCAGTGCCCATCGGCAGCGATGGCGTGACGGTCATCCCCTTTGGCAACGGTGCTGAACGTGTGCTCGAGAACCGTGAAACAGGATGCTCGGTACATGGGCTGGACTTCAACCGCCACAACCGCACCCACCTGTTGCGTGCGTCACAGGAGGGTATCGTGTTCAGTTTTGCCTATGGCATGGAAGTCATGCGAGAGATGGGCATGGACATCAGCACCATCCATGCGGGAAAGGCCAACATGATGCTGAGTCCCGTCTTCCGCCAAACCTTGGCCACCGTGAGCGGTGCGACCATCGAGTTGCATGATACCGACGGCAGCGTGGGCGCCGCACGTGGAGCAGGAATCGGAGCAGGAATCTACAAGAATGCCCAGGAGGCCTTTGCCACGTTGCAACGTCTGTCGGTCATCGAGCCGATTGAACAGGACCGCGAGGCCTGCAAGGACGCTTATGAGCGATGGAAAGCCTTGTTGAAGAAGGCGCTATCATAAAACAGAATTATTTATCATCAATCAACAATATAAAACTGACAGAAAAATGAGTAAAGAGTATTTTCCCGGGATTGGCAAAATCCCGTATGAGGGAGCCGAGAGCAAGAATGTCATGGCATTCCACTATTATGATCCCGAACGCGTGGTCATGGGTAAGAAGATGAAAGACTGGTTCAAATTCGCCATAGCCTGGTGGCACACACTGGGGCAGGCCAGCGCTGACCAGTTTGGTGGACAGACCCGTTCCTATGAATGGGACAAAGCCGAGGACGTATTGCAGCGCGCCAAGGACAAGATGGATGCCGGTTTTGAAATCATGCAGAAACTGGGCATTGGGTATTTCTGTTTCCATGATGTGGACCTCATTGACGAGGCCGATACCATCGAGGAATATGAAGCCCGCATGCAGGCGATTACCGACTACGCCCTGGAGAAGATGCAGGCAACGGGTATCAAACTGCTGTGGGGCACGGCCAACGTGTTCGGCCACAAGCGTTACATGAACGGCGCCGCCACCAATCCCGACTTCAATGTCGTGGCACGTGCAGCCGTGCAAATCAAGAACGCGCTCGACGCCACCATCAAGTTGGGCGGTACGGCCTACGTTTTCTGGGGTGGCCGTGAAGGCTATCAGAGCCTGCTCAACACCCAGATGCAGCGCGAGAAGAACCACCTGGCCAAGATGCTCACGGCTGCCCGCGACTATGCCCGTGCCAAGGGCTTCAAGGGCACCTTCCTGATTGAGCCTAAGCCGATGGAACCCACCAAGCACCAGTATGACCAGGATACCGAGACCGTTATCGGCTTCTTGCGTGCCAATGGCTTGGACAAGGACTTTAAGGTCAACATCGAGGTCAACCATGCCACGTTGGCAGGCCACACCTTTGCACACGAGCTGGCAGTTGCTGTGGATAACAACATGCTGGGCAGCATCGATGCTAACCGTGGTGACTACCAGAACGGTTGGGATACTGACCAGTTCCCCATCAACAGTTATGAACTCACCAATGCTATGCTGCAGATCATTCGTGGTGGTGGCTTCAAGGACGGCGGTACCAACTTTGACGCCAAGCTGCGCCGCAACAGCACCGACCCCGAGGATATCTTTATCGCTCACATCAGTGGTATGGACGCCCTGGCCCGTGCCCTGTTGAGTGCTGCCGATATCCTTGAGAAGAGCGAGTTGCCCGAAATGCTCAAGGAACGCTATGCCAGCTTTGACTCGGGTGAAGGCAAGCGCTTTGAGGAAGGCCAGATGTCCCTCGAGGAACTGGTTGCCTATGCCAAGTCCCATGGCGAGCCTGCTACCATCAGTGGCAAGCAGGAGAAATATGAAGCCATCGTGGCTTTGCATGTCAAGTAATTGAACCGTCAAGCAATCAAGATTTATGGGCTACTTTGAAAAAGGCGGAAGCAGACTCTATCTGGTGAGCATCGTCCTGGTGGCGGTGTTGGGTGGTCTGCTATTCGGATATGATACGGCGGTCATCTCGGGCGCCGAGAAGGGCTTGCAGGCATTCTTCATGCAGGCTACCGATTACAACCACACCGATGCATGGCATGGCCTGACCTGTTCCAGTGCCCTGATTGGATGCATCATCGGCAGCGCCCTTTCAGGCTTGTTGGCAACTAACCTAGGTCGTAAACGCTCGCTGATGCTTGCCGGCGTCTTGTTCTTCCTGTCTGCGCTGGGCAGCATGCATCCCGAGTTCCTGTTCTTTGAAGGGCAGGGCGCGTCCAAGGAACTGCTCATGGCCTTCAACTTCTACCGCATTGTTGGTGGTGTGGGTGTGGGCCTGGCTTCGGCCATCTGCCCCATGTACATCGGCGAGGTCGCTCCCACCAAAATTCGCGGCATGCTCGTGTCATGGAACCAGTTTGCCATCATCTTTGGCCAGCTGGTGGTCTATTTCGTTAACTTCATGATTCTGGGCAGTCACGAGAACCCCGACATTGATATCGTGGGAGGCATCAACAAGGTGATGAACCCCGAGGGCGCCGTGTGGGCGACCCAGGAGGGCTGGCGTTACATGTTCGGCAGCGAGGCCATTCCTGCGGGATTGTTCACGCTGTTCATCTGTCTCGTTCCCGAGACACCGCGATACCTTGTCATGGCTGGCCAGGACGAGAAGGCATTTAATGTGCTGGCCCGTATCAATGGCAAGACCAGGGCCGAGATTATCCTTGCCGACATCAAGAGCACCATTACACAGAAGACCGAGAAGCTCTTCTCCTATGGCTACATGTGTATCTTCCTCGGCATCATGCTCAGCGTCTTCCAGCAGATAGTCGGCATCAATGCCGTGCTCTATTACGCTCCGCGCATTTTTGAAGAGATGGGCATGACCAATCCCATGGTCAACACTGTGGTGATGGGTGTGATTAACATCCTCTTCACGCTGCTGGCCGTGTTCACGGTCGAGAAGTTGGGCCGCAAGCCGCTGCTCGTTACCGGTTCGCTGGGTATGGCCTTGGGCGCATTTGGTGTGGCCTTGGCGTTTGACAATCCCAACCTGGGCATGTTGTGCATGATTTCGCTCATGCTCTACAGCGCATGCTTCATGTTCAGCTGGGGACCCATCTGCTGGGTACTCATCGCCGAGATTTTCCCCAATACCATTCGTGGCAAGGCCGTTGCCATTGCCGTTGCCTTCCAGTGGATTTTCAACTGGATTGTCAGCACCTCGTTTGTGCCCATGTTCAACTTTGAGTTCCATGAGGGAGACCAGATGGGCCACTTGCTCACCTACGGCCTGTATGGCATCTTGTGTGTCGTGGCAGCCATCTTTGTCTGGAAACTTGTTCCCGAGACCAAGGGCAAGACACTCGAAGACATGACCCGCCTGTGGCGCAAAAAATGACTTGTAGATAAAAACGTCGATTGACGGCATGTGTAAATGAAGGACCGGTTGCCCCATGGTTGCCGGTCCTCAGTTTGTATTCATTCGCGTCAAGGTAAAGCTCCGCTAGGGGCGACCAGAGGCAGGGGAAAAAAACTATTAGTGTCCGGGGAAAAGCCCCGTTAGGGGCGAACAGGGCATAGGCAGGGGTGTAACGAGGCGAAGCCGAGAAAAACCCCTGCAACTGTTGAGCACACACGTCCAAGCCCCATCGGGGCGGCAGTAAGTTATTGACACACACAATCTGTCACCCCTAACGGGGTTAATTGATGATTGGGATTTCCTTTTACAGGGGTTCCGCTGCGCTCCACCCCTGACTATGCCCTGAGCAGCCCTAACGGGCTTTAAGGTAAGTCCCCTGCACGCTAAGGCGCCATAACGGCATTGAGATTGAGACGCTAAGGGGACCTTGGGGCTTTTCCCCCGGACAACAATGATAAAAAACCGAAAAACCCGGGGTTGCGTCCCGGGTTATCGTTCTGTAAAACAAACCATTACTAAGCACTTAAAGTTATGCGGGGCTTCACAGCCAGCGATAAACAATTCTTTATTCCATAGCTTATGAATTTGCTTGAATGCACAAAGGTAAGCACATTTTTTAAATTTACAAAACAAAACGAGAAAATTTTCAAAAAAAAATTATTTCTTTTCGTAAATAGACGAAATCTCCCTTTAGCGCCCCTGATTAATGATTATAAGGAATACACGAATAATGTTGCTACTGGAAATAGTAAAATCCTATCAATATTATACCATATTATTAACTAATCTATCATTTTTATTTGCTTAATTGAGTAAAAATTTCTATATTTGCGACCGAGCTAAATACACATTTTTAATTACTAACCTAAAAAACTACTATGTTATGATGAACAAACTTTTCCTTGTTTTAGTTGCGTTGTTCATGTCCTTCAGTGTTTGCGCTGAGGAGTACTTGTACATGGACAACACCGAACTGAGCGAATCTCAGCTCGGTGGACAGGTCACGTTGCCTGTTAAGGCACATTTTGACTACTATGTGAGCGCCTTCCAGGTTGATTTTGAATTCCCTGACGGATTGACGCCTGTTAGGGTGGCCGAAGGCTCTGACCTCGACATTTCTTATTTCAATAAGAACGGTGTTGCAAGCAATTACCATTCAAAGTTGTATTACACCAATGGTGTTTATACTCGTTTCATCTGTGCTAATCAGGACGCTGGATACTGGCAGGTGGATGGTGCGTGGACAATGTATGGTGCTGTAAAATGGAACCCCGGCAATTACGACGAGATGTTTAACCTCACCTTCAATGTCAGCAGTAACTTTGAGGGTGGTCAAATCATGGTCATCACACAACCCAGCAGTGGCCAGGATACCCGAGGCCCGATTTGCCCAAGAGACCAGCACAACTATCACAGTGCTACTATTACGGTGGGCGGCCCTGGCCCAGGTCCCGGTCCTGACCCCGTGATTGAGAACTACTTCTCGATGAACAATACGAGCATCTTCAGCGGTGACACCTTCGTTGTTCCCGTGATGATGAACAATACCGAGACGATCACGGCCTTCCAGACCGATATCGTTTTGCCCGAGGGCTTTGAGGTTGCTAAGGTCAATGGCGAGTATAGCATCGCATGGAGTGACCGTGTAAACACCGACCACGTCATCATGGCCAATGAGGTATCTCCTGGTGTGGTTAGATTGATTTGCTACTCACCCACGTTGCAACCCTTTGCCGGTAACAATGGCGTGCTCTTTAACATTACGCTCCAGTCGTCGGCCGATGTTGATGGCGACTACACGTTAGTTCTTGACAACACGCTGTGGACCACCACTAGCCAGCAAGAGTTGGTAATTGATGATGCTACTTGCCAAATCACTGCCAACTCCTACATCCTGGGCGATGCTAACAAGAGTGGAACAATCACTGTAACCGACGTGGTAACCACTGCTCGCTACATCTTGAACTACAACCCGACTCCGTTCGTGTTTGAGGCAGCCGACGTGAATGGCGATGGCAACATTACCGTGACCGACGTTGTGATGATTTCACGCCTCGTGATGGGCGCTAACCTCAACGCACCTCGCTTCATGCCTGGATTTGCATTCTCAAGTGATCGCATGGGTGGTAACGACATCAATATTGCCGCTGGCGAGACCCGCACTGTGGCCATCCAGCTCGACAATGTGGATCAGTATGCTGCCTTCCAGCTCGAGTTGAGTCTGCCCGAGGGCCTGACCGCTAGCAACTTCGCCATGACCAGTCGCGCTGGCAACCATGCCATTGACGCTGTATCCATCGGCGATGGCAAGATGCGCGTTCTGTGCTACTCGCCTGCTGTGACTGCCATCGAGGGCAACAGCGGTGCTCTGTTCACATTTGACGTGACCGCAAGCGGCGCTGTAGCTGGTGAGATCGTTGCCGACCGCATCGAGATGGTTAGTATGGGTGGATCAACGGTTAGCCTGGATGTATTTGGCATGATGGTGAACAACAATAACACCACTCGTGTCAACGACGTGAAGGCTGCTACCCGCATCTATAGCGAGGGCCGCAACATCATCGTCGAGTGCCCGATTGACATGACCGTTGTTGTTACCGACATCGCAGGCCGCAGCCAGCAGATCAATGTTCAGGCCGGTCGCAATGTTATCCCCGGTCGTGACACTGGTGTTCATGTTGTCAATGCCGGTGGTGTGACAGCCAAGCTCATGTTGCGTTAATCGTCGGTTATGAATCGAACCCTATTAGTATTAATAATGGTCGTTGCGGCGTCATTGTGCGGCGCCGCAACCGACCGTTTTTACATTTCGGATTTCTCCATCGCTCCAGGTCAAACTCGTCAAGTGTCGATCATGCTCGACAATGAGATTGAATACACGGCATTTCAGGCCGACTTGTTCATGACCGAGGGATTGGAGGTAACCCAGGTGAATGGCGCTTACAACATCGCTTTGACCGACCGCAAGGGCAGCGACCATGTCCTCACGACTGCATTGCGTGAAGATGGATCGATCAGGATGATGTCTTATTCCCTTGGCGTGAAACCCTTCAGTGGGAATAGTGGTGCGCTGGTTAACTTTGAGGTAGCCGCTGCTGCCGATTTTGTCGGCCCGGCTTTCGTGGTGCTGTCCAATATTTGCTTCACCACCACCATGGGAGAGGAAGTGATATTTGATGACAGTTTCAGCATCGTGCAGAGCCGTTTGCCCGGTGATGTGAACGATGACAAAGCGGTGACCATCGCCGATGTGACCAAGCTCATCGACCACTTGCTTGATGAGACGGTTGTTATCAATTGTGTCAATGCCGACATGAACGAAGACGGCGCCATCACGATCAACGACGTCACAGCCCTCATTGACCTGCTCCTAGGGAATTAACAGTTAACAGTTAATAGTTAGGCATCCGCGTTCTAATTGGGACGCGGATATCTTCATTTGGTCCATTTGGTCCAATTGGTCTAATTCGTCTAATTAGTCTAATTCGTTCAATTCGTGGGCAGTTAAGAGCGCGTCAGCCGATTAGTTTAATTCGTTCAATTCGTGGACCGTTAAGAGCGCGTCAGCCGATTAGTAAAATTCGTGTAATTCGTGGGCAGTCAAGAGCGCGCCAGCCCTTAGTTCAATTAGCGCAATTCGTAGTTTTCCCTCTCCAAAAATCCAAAAGTGTAAAATAATTAGACACTTTACTGTAAAAAAAATTGACATTTTTTAAAAAAGGTGGCTTTTTGAATGGCCATTTTGAGAAACGTGTCTAAGTTTGCGGTAGCATAACACGATTATTAATTTATAGATGACAATTGATATTATGGGAACAAGATCTTTAATAATGGGCTTGGTGTTGGTTGCCATGGCAGCGTTTAAGGCTAGCGCCCATGACTTTGAGCAAGATGGCATTTTTTATAAGATTTTGACTTCAGACCAAGTTGGTGTTGCCGCCAATGATAGCCTGGGCGCTGAATTGAAGGGTACTTATAGCGGGAATCTTTTTATACCTGCCAGTATTGTTCATGACGGTGTGAGTTACAGCGTGACGGCTATTACTGAAGATGCGTTTTTCAAATGCATTGATTTGCGTAGCGTGACGATTCCTGCGACAATTACCGAACTATATTGGGATGGATTTGCCGAGAGCGGAACGCGCATCATTGTCCCTGATCTTGAAACATGGTGCGGCATCAATTTTCATGTGGATTATGCCTATACACTCGATGAACCCCGTTTTGTGGTCTGGTCCCACGAACTGGAAACAGGCTGTGATATGGAGGACTTGGTTTTTCCGTCCACGTTCACCGAGGTTCATAATTATTGTTTCTATAAAACAAGTACAATCCACAGCGTGGAGATCCCCGATCAAGTGACCAGAATCGGACGGGGCGCTTTTGCCGGTTGCGTGAACCTGAAATCGGTAAAAATCGGTTCTCATGTGACTTCTATCGGCACCTATGCTTTTGATGTGACCTCCAACTTTTGGTATTGGTCTGAAGATTGGCATAACGACAGTAAGAACATTATCGACGAGGTGACGTGTGAGGCTGTGGTGCCGCCCGTGCTGGACAGCGAGTATTGTTTCAGCAGCGGTACCTACAGGCATGCGGTGCTCTATGTGCCTGCCGAGTCCATTGAGGCCTACCGGGCAGATGATAACTGGGGACGCTTTGACACCATCCGTCCTATCCCCAATGCGACAGGCGACGTGAACGGCGACGGAACGGTCAGCATCGCAGATGTGACCGCACTCATAGACCTGCTCTTGAACGGAAACGCAAATTGAGTCATTTGCTTTCGGGTAAAGAACCGTTAGGGCTGATCAGCATAGGCTGGGGTGGAGCGAAGCTGAACCCCAGCCTAAACTGATAGGACTTAGGCACTTTTTCTCTGGGCACTAATGGAAAAAAAACAACAAAAGTAGTGGTAATATGTTGTGTAGTTCAAAAAATGTATCTATCTTTGCAGCCGATTTCGCGGCACATGTCTTGCTGGATGCGCTGCTCCAAGCGTCAGTCAAGTCAAGAGTGTGACACTTGATCGTTGAAACTTCGATGTCAAGGCTATGATGCTAAGTGCCTGGCAGTCAAGCGTAGGACGATATTGAACCGAGCGAGATAACCAACCGTTGTTCGACCCTGTGATGCTGGTGAACTTCTCACACCGGTGGGGTAGGGCAGCCTCTCCACGCTGGTTATCCACACCCGATATATTGTGCTGCGCCTGTGTTTTTCTGTGTACAGGCAAGCATGTAGCGCGCGAGACACATTATAAGAATGTAAAACAAGAACAATAACTAAAACTAGAGAAACGATGTCTAAAGTTTGTCAAATCACCGGAAAGAAGGCGATCACGGGCAACAACGTGTCGCACTCAAAGCGCAGGACGAAACGCAAATTCAACGTTAACGTCTTCAACCGCAAGTTCTTCTGGCCCGAGCAGGGACAGTGGATTCGCCTGACCGTGTCGGCTTCAGGTCTGCGTAACATTAACAAGATGGGTCTCGATGCAGCGCTCAAGAAGGCTGCTCAGGAGGGTCACCTCACCGAAATCACCGTTATCAACAAGTAAGAAAGGAGCAACTGTATTATGGCAAAGAAAGCAAAAGGCGATCGCATCCAGGTTATCCTCGAGTGCACCGAGCAGAAGGGCAGTGGCGTTCCCGGCATGAGCCGTTACATCACGACTAAGAACCGCAAGAACACCACCGAGCGTTTGGAGCTCAAGAAATACAACCCCTATCTGAAACGCATGACCGTTCACAAGGAGATCAAGTAATAAAGAGTAGAACAACCATTTAACGACTATAATAAGTTATGGCAAAGAAAGTAGTTGCAACCCTTCAGACTGGTGAAGGACGCTCATGGAGCAAGGTGATCAAGATGGTCCGCAGCGAGAAGACTGGCGCTTACGTTTTTGAGGAGCGCATGGTCCCCAACGACAAGGTTCAGGACTGGCTGAAGTAATCTTCCCGCAATCCAAGATATATTCCTGCCCTCAGGCTCACAATGAGTCGGCGGGCAGGCTTTTTTATGTCCCCAAAGGTGATGATACTACAGCTTTTTTATGTATCTTTGTGACCTTATAAAACATGATCATGGCACAGGACAAATACATCTTCACGCTCGAGATCGCCGTGCGCGACTATGAACTCGACAGCGAGGGCATTGTCAATAATGCCGTCTACCTCCATTACCTGGAGCACACCCGCCACGCCTTTGTCAAGCAGGAAGGCATCCCCTTTGGCAGCTTGACGCGAGAAGGCCTGATACCCGTGGTGCGCCGCATGGAGATTGACTACAAGACCCCGCTAGCCAGTGGTGACGTGATGCTGAGCCGCCTGTGGCTCGAGCGCAAGGGTGCCCGCTTCATCTTCCACCAGGACATCTTCAAGAAAGAGGGTGGCGAGCAGGTGGTCGGTGCCGTGGTGACAATCGTGTGCATGGAGAAGGATGGCCGCATCAGCCGTGGCGACGAGCTTGCCGCACAGGTGGCCAAATACCTAGAGGACGCATGACACCGCTCGTTTACCGCATAGCGTTTGCCGACCTTCAGGGCATGGGTGTGGACCTGGCCCGCAAGCTGCTCGACGTCGTGGGCAGCGAGGAGCGCTTTTTCGCCATGAGCGAGCGTGAGTTGCGCGACCTGACCCGTGGCCGCAGCAAGATTTACCGTGACGACTACCGCCGCGGCTGCCTGCAACGGGCCGAGCGTGAGGCGGCCTTTGTGACCGGGCACGGCATCAGTGCCACCTATTTTACCGACGAGACTTATCCCCACCGCCTGGCCGAGGCCCCCGACGCGCCGGCGATGATCTATACCCTGGGCAGCTGCAACCTGGAGAGCGGCCACGTCATCAGCGTCGTTGGGACAAGGCATGCCACGCAATATGGCATCCGCTTTTGTGACACGCTCATTGCCGACCTGGCCCAGCGCTTGCCCGACCTCGTGGTCGTGAGCGGTCTGGCCTATGGCATTGACATCGCGGCCCACCGTGCCGCCCTCAAGCATGGGGCGCGCACCGTGGCGGTCTTGCCCCGCGGCTTGAACCGCATCTATCCCGCCACCCACCGCAACGACGCCATCGCCATCGTCAAGCATGGCGGCATGTTGCTCACCGACTATACCAGCCAGGACGAAGTGCACAAGGCCAATTTCCTGGCCCGCAACCGCATCGTCGCTGCCTTGAGCGACTGCACTGTTATTGTTGAGTCGGCTGGCGCGGGCGGCGCGCTGGTGACGGCATCGCTTGCCATGAGCTATAACCGCGACGTGATGGCGGTGCCCGGGCGTTGCGGCGATGAGTACTCAACGGGCTGCAACAAACTCATCGCGACCAACAAGGCTGCCCTCATCACTGGTGCCGACGACCTGTTGGCCGCCATGCGCTGGGAGCCGGAGGCAGCGGCGCCCCGTCAACTCGAGCTGTTCCCCGAGCTCACCAGGGAGCAACAGGCCGTTGTCGATGTCATCCGTGACCGTGGCGAAATCCACATCAACGCCCTGGCCGACGCGTTGCAGCTCCCCATCTATAAACTCATGAGCGTGCTGGTCGAGCTCGATTGCCAGAACATCATTGCTACCCTGCCAGGTTGCCGCTACACGCTGGTCTAGGGCCGTTTTTAATCTTTTTTAATAGTGAGGGCTTTGATAAACCGAAATTAAGCAGTACCTTTGAATTTTCTTTTTATTACTAAAATTGAACTCTTAACTGCATTACGATATGAACACCAATAGAATTCCCGATTCAGAGTTTATCATCAATGATGACGGCTCAGCGTTCCACATCCATGTGAAGCCCGAGCAGTTGACCGACAACATCATCGTGTGTGGCGACCCCGGCCGCGTGACCATGATCGCATCCTATTTTGACACACGGGACTGGGAAACCTCGAGCCGCGAGTTCCACGGCATCGGTGGCACCTATCACGGCAAGCCCATCATGGCGCTCTCCCATGGCATCGGTCCTGATAACATCGACATCGTGATGACCGAGCTCGACGGCCTGGCCAACATCGATTTTGAGACCCGCACGCCGCGCGCCGAGCATCGCACGCTCAACATCGTGCGCATCGGCACCTCAGGCGGCTTGCAGCCCTATGTCCCCGTGGGCACACCTGTCATCGCGAGCAAGGCCATCGGTTTTGACGGCGTGATCAACTACTATGCCGACCGCAACAAGGTCGCCGACCTGGACTTCGAGCGTGAGTTCTGCAAGTTCGTGAAATGGAACGAACTGTTCGCCAAACCCTATGTCGTGGATGCCGACCCGTGGCTCGTCGAGAAGATCGGGCGTGACGACATGGTGCGCGGTTACACCATCTCGGCAGTGGGTTTCTACGGCCCCCAGGGACGTCGTGTGCGCCTCGACCTTGCCGAGCCCGAGCTGAACAGCCGCATCGAGAAATTTGAATACAACGGCGGCCACATCACCAACTATGAGATGGAGAGCAGCGCCCTGCAGGGCATGGCACTCATGCTGGGTCATCGTGCGATGACCGTTTGCTCCATTATCGCCAACCGTGTGGCTACCGATGTCAATCCCAACTACAAGACCGCCGTCGAGGACCTGGTAAGGACCGTGCTCGACCGCCTGACCGAGTAAAAGAGAAATAGTTTATTTTTCTAATGCTATAATGGATTTTGGCTTTGCTGCTTCTTCATGAGGCGGCAAAGCTTTTTTAGAGCAGGTTGAGGTAATTCCCGCCGCGCTCTCCTCATGGTCCGAAATGATAATGAAATGAAAAAAAACATTAAAACAGTATTACTATATAATATTTTGGTCTAGGGTAGCGTTATAAGGTTGTAAGAATTTTAAAACTGGATTGCCTATGCACAAAACGACTACTTCAACTAAAAATGAAAATGACGTGATGACCAAAGGCCCAAAGAAGGCAACCCTTGAGTTCCTCAAGCAATTTGCAAGGGCTTATCAATACAACGTCGAGATGCCGAGAGGATTGGAGTCGATGATTTTGAATTAAACCAAAGTATCACCCCTCTCCAACAGGAAAAAGAAGCCTTCCAGCCACCCGCCGGGAGGCTTCGCTGTTTCTTGCGACGATTTTGGCTAAGTTGTTGCCCATGTCGTGATATTATTGTACATTTGCACCAATAAAAAAGAAGTAACGCATGATGACCTTGATTAAACGCATCTTTTCGGGCGTTATCTATATTGCGCTGATAGTGACGGCTATCCTGTTGCTCGACAATTCACCGGTGGTCTATCTGGTGGTGTTCCCCCTGCTCATCGTGTTGGGCATCGGTGAACTGATCACCATGGCCAAGGATGATGCCACCCAATCTTGGCTGGTAAACATTATCGACATGCTGGGAGGTGTGGGCGTTTTTGTGGCTCTCTACCTGCACTATGAGGGTGCGACCATCCAGTCGCGCTCATTGTGGCTGCTGCCCATTGCCGCCTATCTGCTGCTGCGCACCATTGTGCAGCTCTACCGACCGCAGCAAAATGCGGTGCACAGCCTGGAACGCTCGTTCCTGTCGCTCGGCTATGTGGCCCTGCCGGTAGCCATGCTCAACGGCATCATGAGCATCACAGCACCACGCTTGTTGCTGGGTGTGTTCATTTTTATATGGCTCTATGACACGGGCGCCTATTGCGTGGGAATGCTGCTGGGACGGCATCGCCTGTTCGAGCGTATTTCACCCAAGAAGTCCTGGGAAGGTGTCATCGGCGGCATCTTGCTGAGTGTGGCGGGCGCTTATGTCACCCATCGCTGGTTTGACGAGTTCTTCCAGGTGCCCGATTTCACGATTTGGATGGGGCTGAGCGTGGTGGTGGCCGTCTTCGCCACTTTTGGCGATTTGGTCGAGTCGCTCATCAAGCGCACCGTGGGTGTGAAGGACTCTGGTAACATCCTGCCTGGCCATGGCGGCATCCTGGACCGCATTGACAGCCTCTTGCTGGTGGCTCCCGCTGTGCTCATTTACCTGATGCTCATTGTTCCCAACATTCGTTGACCATGCGTGGCTTTTTCCCGTTTTTGGTACTGCTGGCCGTCTTGTCGTTCATGCTGTCTTGTGGCGGCGGTAAGGACAAGGTTGAGCCCACCTATCGCTTGCCCGACACCCTGCGTGTGGGCACGCTTTACAGTCCCACGGGATTCTTTATCCTCAAGGGCGACACGATGGGCTATGACTATGACCGCATCTGTGACTTCGCCCGTTCCAAGGGGATTGCGCTGCGTTTTGTCGTGGCTCGCAGCATGCCCGATTTGGTCAAGTTGCTCGAGAAAAAGCGTGTCGATGTGCTGGCCTGTGAGATTCCCGTCACAGCCGAGTACAAGTCGCGCGTGCTCCATTGCGGTGCCGTCAACGAGACCCATCAGGTGCTCGTGCAGCACAGCGGCAAGGGCATGATCTATGACGTGACCCAGCTCATCGGGCGTGAGGTCTATGTCGAGAAAGGCTCAAAATATGAGTCCCGCCTACACAACCTCGACAACGAGGTGGGCGGCGGTATTATCATCCACACCGTCGAAGGCGAGGCGGCGTTGCCAACCGAACTGATACACCGTGTCTCAAAGCGGGAAATCGCTTACACCATCGTCGACAGCGACATCGCCCAGATGAACCTCACCTACTATGACAGCATCAACATCGGTCTGAGGGTAGGCTTTGAGCAGCGCTCATCATGGGCTGTGTCAAAACGCACTCAGTGGCTCGCTGATAGCATCAACGAGTGGGCAGCGAGCGTCAATGCCCAGGAATACTCCAAGCAGGCGCTCAAGCATTACTTCGAGATGAACCGTGGCCCCAAGCCCGACTCGGTCAAAGTGGACACCCCAGCGGTGACGCCTCCCGGTGCCATCTCGCCCTATGACCAGGTCTTCAAGCAATATGCCCAGCAGATGGGGTGGGATTGGCGACTGCTGGCTGCTATCGCCTATAGTGAGTCGGGATTTGACCCCAATGCTACCTCGTGGATGGGAGCGCGGGGACTCATGCAGGTGATGCCCAAGACGGCACGCTCCTTTGGCGTGAAGGAAGAGGATCTGAGCAACCCCGAGGTCAGCATCCGTGTGGCGTCCAAGATTCTCAAGGAGCTCGACGGTATCATGCGCAACAAGACCGGTGCCGGCGACCGCATCAAGTTTGTCCTGGCCTCCTATAATGCCGGCTCGGGACATGTCACCGATGCCATCGCCCTAGCCCGCAAGTATGACCTCAATCCGCGCGTGTGGGCCGAGAATGTAGAGCAGGCCATGTTGTGGAAGATGGACCCCGAGTACTACAACGACTCGGTGTGCTCCAATGGCTATTGCCGTGGCACCGAGCCCGTGGACTATGTGGTTAAGGTGCTCAACCGATATGATTACTACAAGAAGAACTATAAGCGTTAAAAAATTTCCTGCTTTTTATATACGATAAGTTCCCCTTTTGTTGTTAGATAATTAGAAGATATAATCATTTATTTTTTTAACTTGATAGCACAATGAGAAAGAAAAATTTGATTCTGGTCACAGTGGTGGCTTTAGCGGCATCAATGACGATGCAGTCATGCATCGGCAGTTTTGCCCTGTTCAATAAGGTAAAAAACTGGAACGACCATGTGGGTGACAAGTTCGTTAACGAGCTGGTATTTGTCGCTATGTGGATCCTGCCCGTGTATGAGTTGAGTTTTGCTGCCGACCTGTTCATCCTCAACTCCATCGAGTTCTGGTCTGGCACTAACCCCGCTCTGGCCCAAGCCGAGACTAAGGTGGTTGACGGCAAGGATGCCCAATACCTTGTCGCTCGCGATGCCACGGGTTACACCATCACCAACACTACCACCAAGCAGGTCACCCGCTTCAACTTCAATGCTAGTGACAATTCGTGGTCACTCGAGAACAACGGTCAGGAAGTGAAGCTGTTCACCTTTGTCGATGACACCCACGTGAACATGCTCACCCGTGACGGCAGTTACACCACTGTGGAGCTGTCACAGCCCGGTGTGTTGGCCTATCAGCAGCTGGTAGGCATCGGCGGCACCGCCTTTGCCCTCAAGTAAGGCAAGAGAACAGAATGACTTAAACAATCGATGGGACCGCATTCAAGCGGCCCCATCGATTATTTAGGGTGTTTTATTAGCGTGTCGTCTGGTTATTTCAACACCTTGATGGTCGTGCTGGAGCCGTCGCTGTAGTCAACGCGTTGCAGGAACAGACCTGTTGCGGGAGCCGAAGGCAGCTCGCGGCCAGTGAGGTCATAGTAGCGGGTATCGGTAACCTGTTTACCTGTGGCCACTTCGTCAACGCCTGACGGGTTGATGGGATTGGTGACATAAGCGATGTCCGAGCGGTTTACCTCACCGCCGGCGGTGTAGATGCTCTGAACACCCACGGTTGCAAACTCGGTGGTGTAGAGATAAACCGTGTGGCGGCCATTACTCATGTAGATGTCAAAGTTGATGTTATCCTCAAACTTATAGGGGATATCGGTCATCGCGGTTGACAGGCCGATGTAAGTCTCAGGGTCAAAGGTGAACACTTGGTCATCAAGGTAGATGTTGTAATACAGCTTGTTCTCATTGAGTCTGTATCCGTCAACATCCTCGGTGGGAATGGTGAAGTGAAGCACAGCCCAACCGGCATTCTCGTTAACCGAGACGTCGCCCTCGGTGAAGATGGGCATAGCCGGAGTGGCGGGGTATTCGTCCAACGCAACGAGGCCAGGAGCCACATAGTCGCTGATGATTGACAGCGTGTTGGGTCCAACATTGGTGATCATCGAGGCGGGCCACTCGGCAACGATGTTGCGAGCCTCCTCATCAACGGTGAAGACAATCTCGTCGTTGAGGTTGTAGTTAAATACAGGTGTGCCATAGGTCTCGGTGTCGACAAAGGCGTCGCCGGTGAGCACATAGATGTGGCCATTGTAGTAAGCGTCAACACCCAGATACTGACGGGTGGGGAAGGTGGCCTTGCCATCAACGAGGGTGCCCTTGATGAATGCGGTCGCGTTATTGTTGTTCAGGTTGCCCATGTAGATGTCCTCGCCATCGATAATCACGTCGACGATGCAATCCCTGGTCGCGGTGAGGTCGGTGGGATCAGACAGATAGGTCATCGTGTAGCTCTGGATATAATACTCGTTATCGGTCATGATGAGGGGTTCTTCGGTCTGCGGAGCATAAACGATGTGCTGGTCGGCCATGTAGAACCAGTCAGCTGTGGCGTCGCACAAGCCGATGAACTTGTCGCCCAACTGGGTGAGAACGCCGTCCTGCCAGGTGAATTCGATTTCGCCCTCTTCTTCGACAACGGGCATGCCCTCATCCTCGTCATAGTGCATGCAGTAGGCATAGTAGGGATCGCCAACATCGATGATGTAGAGTTGCGGCAATTTCACGACAAACTTGCCGTCGCCAGCCGGCTCGGCCTTGATCCAAGGCAGGATGGAGAACCAGATGTAGCCCTGTGAGATGGGATTGTAGATGTACAGGTTGCCGTCGGTGCCCTCGACCACCTTGCCGATGCCGCCATCCACGTTCTGGGTATAGATGTCGCCCCAGCCCAGGCCATAAGCAAATGATGAGGCATACATGTTGTCGTGAAGGATGCCCTCAGGCACATCCATGATGGGCTCTTCCTCAGCCAGCAGGGGTGCGGCAGCGGGAGCCTTGAACTGTGAGAGCCTCATGCCTGACTGAGGCGCGCGGCGCTGTGCCGTGGCATAGGTGGGCACGAGCAGGGCCGCTACAAGCGCGATTAGAGTAATTGTACGTTTCATAAAAATGATGATTTAAAAAGGTTGAACTTATGATGAATTAATGAATGGTTATCTGAATAACTTGCTGTGGCGCATAAAGACGTAGCAACTCACCATCAGCACTACCGACACTACAACTGCAAAGGGGAATCCATAAGGCCATGCTTCCATGCCGTTGGGCACGTTCATGCCATAGTAGCCAGCGACCACAGTGGGTATCATCAGCAGGATGGTGACCACCGTGAGGGTCTTCATAATGCGGTTCAGGTTGTTACCGATGACCGATGAATAGGTTTCTTGCTGACGTTCCAGAATGTTGCTGTAAATTTCGGCCGTATCGATAGCCTGCTGGGTCTCAATCTCGACATCCTCAAGCAGATCCTCGTCATGGGGCAACGTTCTTGTCCTGAGTTTGATGCGCGCCAGCACGGTGGCATTGCCCTTGAGCGAGGTGATAAAGTAGATCAAGAACTTGCCCAAGCCCATCATGCGCATCAACTCGTCGTTGTCCATCTTTTGTTCCAGGCGCTCCTCGGCGGCGTTCATCATCGTGTTCATCTGCTTGAGGTACTTGAGGTACCACACCGATGTTGAGAGCATCAGCGACAGCAGCAGGTCATAGGATTTGACCGAGTTCATGCGGCGGCGCTTGCTCCAACTGATGAAGTCGTCCAGCACCTCGTTATCATAGTACTCGACCGTGATGAACACGTCGTCACGGATGAGGATGGCGAGTGGCGCCGTTGAGAAGATGGTCTCGCCGTCCTCGTCGATGCGCTTGCACGGCACGCGAATGAACACCAGCACCCAGTTGTCCTCGTGATCAACGCGAGGGCGTTCCTCAATATCCTCGGCATCGTCGATGAAGTCTAGCGGCGCGGCAAAGCGTTCCTGCAACAGCGCCAAATCGTTAAGGGTGGGATTGGTGACTTTCACCCAGCATCCCGACTTCCACTGATTGATTTCGCTAAACCCCTCTTTACATTTCCAATAGCTGATCATAACCTTTGGCCCTCCTCGTTTAATCATGCAAAGATAATGCATTTCCTTTAAAGAAGCATTCTTGAGTGAGAAAAGTATTATTGTGTCATCATTACGTGCTGCCAGCTCGCAAAAAGCAAGAGGGTTGCAGCACATCAAAAGAAACATGACTGAATATATCGTTTAAGACGTTAAATTTTTTCCTGTCCTTTTTTGTTGTTATTATTCACAGTGAAAATCGTTGTCACTGATGTAGCGGGCGAGAGCATTAAGAGTGTTGCATTGTTCTCTAGTTATTTTTCTGTAATCATCATGGTGTGGCCAAGGGGCAATAAGCAGTAAGCTTCCTTTGGAACAGGCTTCAAATTGGCGCCCGTAAGGTTTCTGATAGGGTGCGAAACCATTCTCAAGAAGGAGAATAATAGGATAGCCTGCTTCAAAAGCTACAGCCATAATCTCTTTTTCTTCTGGACTGATGCAGGGAGAGACTAGTACAGCTCCTTGATGTGCCATAGAAAGGAAGCGTTTTCGCTCAATAGCGATTTCTTCTTTTGTTAGTCGTCTAGAGCATTTTACAGCAACTTTATCAGGATGATCGAGGAGAAAACGGTTGCCCATAAACGTAACAGGTGTCGTACCGATGACGATGCCTGTGTGTTTATGGAACAAGTCGGGGTGGTGCCGTTTAGTCCACAAGCGATAGGGGTTGTCAATCAAGTACTTAATCCATCGGTTCAATTGCCCTCCATCTTGAAGAATTCGGTCATTGTAACCTTCTTCCCATAGAATTTCGTTGCCAGGCACTGTAGATTTGATAACATCTCTGCATCCTTTTTTGAACCCTTGAATCAAGTGTCCTAGATGCTGTAGCATGGGTGTTTTCACGTGGATGATGCCATGAACATGGTCAGGCATCAATTGGAAACCGAGCAATTTGACTTGAGGATGGTACACAGGGATCTCATGCCAGGCGTGTTTGACTGCCACGCCAATGGCTGAAGGTCGTACTCATGGTTTCCTGTGGTTAATGTCAGGGTCGCACAATGTCCCTAAAACGGGTCGTCGCCCTTGTATGCATATTGTAACCATGTAGACAGCAACACCATGATAGTCATGACCCACCTTGCGACGTTTCATGGAGGGCTTGACGACTAACTCGGGATGAGCGTTGATCCAGCGTTTCCTTTTCTCATTGCTGTTGTCCATAATAGCAAAGGTAATGTTAATGAAACAATCATGCAATAGTTTAGGGTGAATTATTACGAGCTACCAGCTCGTAATACACTGAACAGCACCCACGAGAATGGACGGTTTGGAATTATTATGGAAGGGGTTGTTTGGAGTATTACGGGCTGCCAGCCCGTATATATAACAAGAGGGCTGCGGCAACTGGTGCTGCAGCCCTCGTTAGGGTTTTCTTGAAAAACGTCGTGGCGGGATTAGCCGAGGCGCTTCTCGAGATTGGTGCGGATGGCCTTGATAAACTCGGCGCTGGTAACGGCCTTAGCCTCAACACCTTCCATCAGGTTCACGAGGTCCTTGGTAACGATACCGGCATTCAGGGTGTCGAAGCAAGCTGCCTCGAGCTGGTCACCGAAGTTCATGAGGTCCTTCAGGCCGTCTTTCTCACCGCGCTTGCGCAGGGCACCGCTCCAAGCGAAGATGGTAGCCATGGGGTTGGTGGAAGTCTCCTCGCCCTCGAGATACTTGTAGTAGTGGCGGGTTACGGTACCGTGGGCAGCCTCATACTCGTAGTTGCCGTCGGGGCTAACGAGCACGCTGGTCATCATAGCCAGTGAACCGAAAGCGGTGCTGACCATGTCGCTCATCACGTCGCCGTCATAGTTCTTGCAAGCCCAGATGTAACCACCCTTGCTGCGGATTACGCGAGCAACAGCGTCGTCGATCAGGGTGTAGAAGTACTCCAGACCCAGCTTCTCAAATTCAGCCTTGTATTCCTTCTCATAAACCTCCTCAAAGATGATGCGGAACTGAGCGTCATACTGCTTGCTGATGGTGTCCTTGGTCGAGAACCACAGATCCTGCTTGGTATCGATAGCATACTTGAAGCAGCTGTGAGCAAACGAACGGATGGACTTGTCAAGGTTGTGCATGCCCTGGAGGACGCCCTCGCCCTTGAACTCGTGGATCACCACTTCCTCGTGCTTGCCGCTAACACCGTCAAAGACGAGCTTAGCAACACCGGGTTCGTCGGCGCGCAGCTCAACACTCTTGTAAACGTCGCCATAGGCATGACGAGCGATGGTGATGGGCTTCTCCCAATTCTTAACAACGGGCTTGATGCTATCGAGGGTGATGGGAGCGCGGAATACGGTACCGTCGAGGATTGAACGGATGGTGCCGTTGGGGCTCTTCCACATCTTGTGCAGCTTGTACTCGTCCATACGTTTCAGGTTGGGGGTGATGGTAGCGCACTTCACGCCAACACCATACTTCTTGCAAGCCTCGGCAGCGTCGATGGTGATTTGGTCACTTGTCTCGTCGCGCTTTACCAAACCCAGGTCGTAGTACTCACTCTTGAGGTCAACAAACGGAAGAATCAGTTCGTCCTTGATCATCTTCCACAGGATGCGGGTCATCTCGTCACCGTCCATCTCCACGAGGGGAGTGGTCATTTTAATTTTTTCGATCATGATTGAAATTTAATGTGATCAGTTGTTATTGAAAAAATGATTTGTTTTTTTATTGTAGTTCAGCAGTTAGGCCTCTTTAAACTCTAACCTCTAAACTCTAAACTTCCAGTCATGGGCCTATTGCCCATGACTGGAATAAAATTACTTCTTCTGTGAAGCGTAGAAGTTCATCAGGCAGCCCTCGGCGAGGATGGTGCGCTCGTCGGGAGTCAGGTTCTGGAAGAACAGGTGCAGGTCATGTACGCCGTCGGCAGCGATAACCTTAGCATCGATCTCCTCCTTGCCATTAATGATGGCCTCGCGGATGCCAGGAACAAATACCATGTCACCGGGGTTGTAGTTGAACTCAACATCGGGAGCGATGGTGAAGGGAACGATACCCCAGTTGATGCAGTTGCTGCGATAGCGCTTGGTTGCATACTCGTAGCAGATGTTGGCGTCGCCGCCGAGCACCTTCTGGCAAGAAGCGGCCTGCTCGCGAGCTGAACCGTCACCAGGCTTGTGGGCGAATACGCATGAGCCAAACGAGGTGTTCTCGGGCTTAGCACCTACCTTAGCGAGAGCGTCGAGCACGTTCTGCGGGCACTTGCCGTCGCGGCGCTCGTGATCCTGCTCCTGGATGCGCTTGCTCAAGCCAACGTACTCAGGCACGCGGCGTGACAGGGCGAACTCAGAGAGCTTCAGCGGGTTGGAGCGGTAGCTCGAGGTCTCACCGCTGGGGATCAACTCGTCGGTGGTGGTTACGCTGTCGTGGATAACGGCGGCCAGTTCGAGCAGCATGTTGTCCTCCATGCGATACATCTTGGGCCAGTCCTTGATGTTGGGACCGTAGCGCAGCTCGACGTCGGTGTTTGCCTTGCCAAAGCCGTAATATACGCGGCGCTCATAGATGCTGGCATCATACTGATAAGGTTTGTGGTCGTCGGTGTAGTCAACGTCAGTGGCAGCGGTGATAACGCCTCCGTTAGCTGCGGTGGCAGCGATTGAGCGGGCGTCCATCAGGGCAACCAGCGAGATCTGACCCTGGCCGGGCTTGGAACCCTCGCGGTTGGGGAAGTTGCGGGTGGTGTGGCGGATACTCAGGCCATTGTTGCTGGGCACGTCACCGGCACCGAAGCAAGGACCGCAGAAGGCGGGCTTGATGATCACACCAGCCTCGAGCAGCTCCTCAACGATGCGCTCACGAACGGTTGCCATGTAAACGGGAACCGACTGGGGATAAGCGCTCATGGTGAAGTAGTCGTTACCGATGCTCTTGCCGCGCATGATGGCAGCAGCAGCGCTCAGGTTGTCATAGGTACCGCCCGAGCAACCAGCGATGATACCCTGGTCGGCCTGTACCTTACCGTCCTTCATCACCTTGTCAACGAGGTCGCACTGTACCTTGTCGCCAAAGCGCTTCTTGGTGTCCTCCTCGACCTTGCGCAGGATCTCGACGGGATTAGCCTGCAGCTCGTGGATGGTGAAAGCGTTGCTGGGGTGGTAGGGCAGAGCGATCATGCTCTCCTGAGTGCTCAGGTCGATCTTGATCATGCTGTCATAGTAAGCCACCTCACCGGGTTGCAAAACCTTGAAGTCCTCGGGACGTTTGTGCAGCTCGTAGTGGTGTTTCACCTCGTCGTCGGTGATCCAGATTGAGCTCAAGCAGGTGGTCTCGGTGGTCATGATGTCGATACCATTACGGAAGTCGATGGGCAGGTTCTTCACGCCAGGACCAGCAAACTCGAGCACCTTGTTCTTCACAAAGCCGCTCTCGAAGGTAGCCTTAACGAGCGAGATAGCAACATCGTGGGGACCAACACCCTTCTTGGGTGCGCCTTCCAACCATACCAGGACAACCTCGGGAGCGTTGATGTCCCAAGTGTTGCACAGCAGCTGCTTAACCAGCTCACCACCGCCTTCGCCGACGCCCATGTTACCGAGCGAACCATAGCGGGTGTGGCTGTCGCTACCCAGAATCATGTTACCGCACTTCACCATGGCCTCGCGGGCGAACTGGTGGATAACGGCCTGGTTAGCAGGAACGTAGATACCGCCATACTTCTTGGCAGCCGAGAGACCAAACACGTGGTCGTCCTCGTTGATGGTACCGCCGACAGCACACAGCGAGTTGTGGCAGTTGGTCATTGCGTAGGGCAGGGGGAACTTCTCGAGACCACTGGCGCGGGCGGTTTGGATAATGCCCACGTAGGTGATGTCGTGCGACATCATCGCGTCAAAGCGGATGCGCATCTTTTTGCCCTTGCTGCCGTCCACGTCGTGACTGCGCAGGATGCCGTAGGTGATGGTATTCTCACGAGCCTCGTCAGGCGTGGGAAGACCAGTTGCATCAGTGCGAATTTCGTTACCGTTGATTAAGTAAACTCCTTGTTTGATTAATTCTACCATGATAAAATTTAAATGTTAATTGATATAGGGTTATTAATTCAAAATCCAATGAATGAATAAAGTGAGTGCGACCATGTCAGCACTGCCTCCAGGCGAGATGTTGAGCGCGATGTAGTCGCGGTTCATCTGTTCCATCCTCGACAGATCGAAGTTGTCGAGCAGCTCTTGGGCCTCACGTTTTACCTGCTGGGCCTGATCAAAGCCCACGCGGTGGATGACGTTGGTGTCGTCTAGCTGGCTCATGATGAGCAGCAGCAGGCGATGGTTGGCGGTCTCAGCATTCTCGGCCAGATAGCGGCGATAGGAGGGCAACCAGTCGTTGAACAGCGTCATGTAGCCGTCCTTGGCAAAGTCCAAGGCGCCCATGACACGGTGAGCATTCACGGCATCGTTGCCGTGGGTGCCCGCCGTGGGAGCAAATTGTCCTGCGACTTGCTTGATCAGGCGGCGCAACGCCTGCTCTTCAACTTCCCCCTCGTGAGCCTGGCACCATGCGGCGGCAAGTGTTGTCAGTCCCATGGCAAATAAGGCTCCACGATGGGTATTGACCCCGCACGTCGCGTCCAGCATGGCACGCTCGGCCTCGAGGCCTATGTTGCGCACCTCATCAGCGGCAGGCTCCTCGTTGCAGGAACCGTACAGTGCCAACTGGGTGAAATAGGGCTGCAAAGCATCAATGCTCTTGCCCATGATCGCCAGGTCCATGTCGCGATGAGCGCCGTTGTCGTGACGGTCTACCAGTCCGGGTTTGGGCGTGGTAAACAGTTCGGCACGCATGGCCTCGGTTGCCAGATGGGCGATGAGATGCGGTACCGTCGTTGGTGGAACCAGCTCGGCACTATGGCTCAATGCTCCATCGGCAATCGCTTGACGCACACGGGTGGCACTCACCACCTGCCCGTCCTTCATGAGGCGCTCCACGGTCTTGACCATGATGCCGCGCGAGGGCAGTTGCTCCTGCATGAGCTCGTTGTAGCGGGCCGTCAGCGCGTCAATCGGCTCGCTGCCCACGATGCGTGTGGTCACGCCCAGGGCGGGAGCGATGTGAGTGGCAAACAGGTCCAGATCGAGCGTGATGTGGGTGTCGGTGGCGTCGGTCACCTGCTTGAGGAAGTAGGTGGGGAACGTCAGCTCACTGATGGCATAATCGCTGCCCTCAACCACCACGACGTTGTCCAGCCCTTCACATCCAGCCTGAATCATGGCCAGTCGTTCGGCATAGCTGAACATCGAGCGGTCCTCGCGCACGGCGATGACATATAGCGTCGGTGCCATGGCGGCAGCCTGCTCAACAAGGTAGCGGTGGCCCAGTGTGAACGGGTTGGCGTTCATCACGATGGCTGCGGCACCTTCGGGACGGTCACCGCGCACGCGCTTCAGGTAGCTCGTGTAGTTGCCGATGCCCTTCACGCCATTCTCCATGAGAACAGCGCATGGCGACTTGGCGATGGCCGTGAACCCCATGCTCTGGAAAACCGCGAGGTTTTCGGGCTTGGTGTAGACCTTGATCGTCGATGCGCCTTGTTGGGTGGCCATGGTGATGAGGTGGGAAATGAGCTTGTTGCTCAAGCCCGTCTCGCGGGCTGCAGCCCCCACGGCGATGCACTTGATGACATTGCCCTGCAAGCCCCCGCCAACAATGATGTTGCCGTCATCGTCGGTGGCGACGGCATAGTAGTCCACGTCCTCAAGACGCAGCCCGTTGTCGGCAAGGAAGCGCTCCACCCGTGTCCTGTTGGACTTGAGCGAGAGCGGCATGTCGCAGATGTCAAAGTTACCGTACATAGTCGTCGATCATCTCCTGGATGTGAGCCATCAATTCCTCCTGGGTGTGGCTGTGGTTGCGCATGCACCAGCGCGCCTCGTGGTCGCACAGCAGACAGCGGCGCGGCTCTCCACCCACCGTTTGGCGGGTGATGGGAATGCCGTCACTGTCCATGACATCAATGTCGAACAGCCGCCCTAGCGGGTGGCTGTCTTCAATGTCACAAGTCACACGTTTGGCCTCCAGTGCCGGCAACCCGGTGATGAGATAGGCCTCATAGCCTGTCTCCAGGTCGCGGGCACGCACCGCCTGGATGTGCTCGCCCAGTCGGTCGAGCAGCGCGGTCAAGGCCGCCTGTGCGGTCACCACCGAGTAGAGATTACGCTTGACGCTGCCGGGCATCACCACCGTCAGGCACACGAGTGTGCTGCCGGGATGCTGCTGCATCAACTGCTGTTGCAGCGCGTGACGGTTGTCACGGCTTTGCAGTAGGGCGTCGAGCGTAATCTCCATCGCTGATGTTGTAATGTATAGTCTATAGGGTGGGGATTAGCCCACGATGTTCTTGATCACGTCCTGTACCGAGCCGTCGCGGTTGAGCACGACGCCCACAACCTTGTCACCGAAGGGCAGGGGAGCGGGATCGCCGATGATCTTGCGGGCCTTAGCTGCCAAATCGTGGATGTCCACAATCTTCATGCCAGCAGCCTCAAGACGCTCCTTCACCTCGGGACGGTTGGGGTTAACGGCGATGCCATATTCGGTAACGACAACGTCAACATTAGAGCCCGGAGTGATCAGGGTGGTAACCTCGTCAACGATGCAGGGGATGCGGCCGCGCAGCAGCGGGCAAACGATCACTGACAGGGCGCTGTCCATAGCGGTGTCGGGGTGACCGCCGATAGCGCCACGGATGATACCATCGCTACCCACGAGCACGTTCACGTTGAAGTTAACGTCAACCTCCAGGGCCGACAGGATAACGACATCCAGGAAGTGGGTTGCTGAACCCGGTTCCAGCATGGCGGCATACTCGTTGGCCGACACGCTCTTGTGCTTCGGGTCGTTCATCAGCGACTCGGCAGCCACCTTGTCAAATGACTGTACGTCGATGATGCGGTCAATCAGGCCCTCCTGATGCAGTTTCACCATGTGGCTGGTGATGCCGCCCAGTGCATAGCTGGCCTTGATGCCCTTGTCGATCATACCCTGGCGCAGGTACTTGGTCACAGCGAGAGCAGCGCCACCCGAGCCGGTCTGCATCGAGAAGCCGTCCTCAAAGTAACCACTGTTCATCACCACCTTGGCAGCCTGCTTAGCCAGCAGGATGTCGCGCGGGTTCTTGGTGTCGCGGATGGCACCCGAGGAGATCTTGCTTGAGTCACCCACCGAGTCAACGACAACAACATAGTCCACGTCGGCCTCGCTGATGGCGCTGTGCTGGTTGGGATAGTCTACCAGGTCATCGGTCAGGATGATGGTCTTGTCGGCATACTTGGCGTCGGGCAGTGCATAGCCCAGTGAACCACAGATGCTCTTGGCGTTGGGGCTGGTCGAGTAACCGGCAGCGTTACCCAGGGGGTCACTTGATGAAGCGCCCAGGAAGGCAACGTCGATGTGCAGCTCACCGCTCTTGATGGCATAGCCGCGAGAACCGTGTGAACGGAAGATGACGGGCTTCTCCATCAGGCCGTGCGATACCTCGGTAGCGAGGGCACCACGCAGGCCGCTGGTGTGCAACTGGGTGATAACGCCGTTCTTGATGTGCTCGATCAGGGGCTCATGCACGTCGATGAGACTCGACGAAGCCAGCGTCAGGTTCTTGAAACCCATCTCGGCGAGCTTGGCCACAACCATGTTGATGACCTTGTCACCGCTGCGGAAGTGGTGGTGGAACGAGATGGTCATGCCGTCCTTGAGGCCGCTCTTCTTGATGGCATCCTCGAGGGTTGTCAGTTTGCCGTTAGTGCGCTGCAACTCGTGGCGCGGCGTGATGTTCTTCTTCATGTGGGCGTCGTTATAGACGGCCTTATTCATCTGCTTTGCAGCCTCGGCAATCAGGGCTGCCCTATCTTTGATACTGTTCATGCTAAGTCCTCCTTTGTCAAGATGCCCGACGCGATGGCCAGGTCGATGGTACGTTGTGCTCTGATAACCACGGGGCGGTCAACCATCTTGCCGTTAACGGCAATAACGCCCGAGCCGCGTTTCTCGGCTTCCTTGATGGCGGCGATGATGGTCTTGGCCTTCTCGATCTCCTTCTCCTTGGGAGCAAAAATCTCGTTGACAACCTCGATTTGACGGGGATTGATGATCGACTTGCCGTCAAATCCCATAGCCTTAATCATCTCAACCTCACGACGGAAGGTGTCCATGTCGTTCAGGTTGCTGAACACGGTGTCAAGGGCGTCGATGCCGGCAGCGCGGGCAGCCGTCACGATGCACTGGCGGGCAAATTGCAGCTCCATGCCAAAGTTGGGTGAGTCACCCGTCGTGCGCTGTGCCTTCAGGTTAGCGCAGTAGTCCTCAGCGCCCAGGGCAATACCCATCATGCGCTTGCTGGCGGTGGCGATAGCATAGGCGTTGAGTGCGCCCAGCGTGCTCTCGATGGCGGCCATGATCTGAGTGCGGCCCACGCAGCCCAGTTCGGTCTCCACCTTGATGATTTCCTGTTCGAGTTCCTTTACCTCCTCGGCAGTCTCGGTCTTGGGCATGCGGATGACGTGTACGCCAGCCTTTACCACTGCCTCAACGTCTTTCTTACCGTAGGGGGTGTTCAGCGGGTTGATACGGACCACCATCTCGGTCGTACCGTAGTCAATGGTCTTGAGTGCGTTGTGAACAAGCAGACGCGCGGCATCCTTCTCGGCCATCGAGACAGAGTCCTCAAGGTCGAGCATGATTGAATCGGGACCGTAAATGTGTGCGTCGGCCATCATTCCCGGATTGTTGCCGGGGACAAACATCATAGTTCTTCTGAGTCGTTGCATAACAATTTTTTTAGAAGGTTCTTGAGTTGTTAATTAGTCGGCCCACACGTCCTTGCCAGTGGCGCGAACGGCGGCTGCCGTCACGCGGGCGCGGATGGTGCAGTCCAGGGCTCCCTTGTCCGTGGCTTTCACCTCGGCTTGGTCGATGCCCAGGCCCTGCAGGGTCTCGGTGATGACTTTCTTGATTTGGTCGCCAAACTGGTAGGCCACCGTGCTGTCAAGATCAATGTGCAGTCCAGCGTTGTCGTTGGGCGCAATCTGGATGAAAATGTCGCCGGATTCGAGAGTTCCGGCCATTGCCGTTTTGATCTCCATGTTTAAAGTAAAAAAACGTTTTTAAAAAAAATATTAATAAAAGTTCGTTAATGTAGTCAATTAGATAGCTCTATAAAAAGCGCCCAAAATTAGGCATTATTTTATTATTGGCAAAATATTTTCACTACCTTTTTTTAACACCCTCAGTGGACTCGAAAACGGCTAATTTTTAGGCAATTTGAAAACCTTAGTTTTCATGTCGCAAAAACTAAAAAAGCGGAATTTTGCACCGCTTTAGCTTTCATTTTGTCATTTTTATGCATTTCGATGGAGGTTTTTGAAACTACGTCCTCTTCTTGCTCAGGTCACAAGTGAATGCACCCCTCCGTGGTGGACTCACCATCCCCGCCTGCCAGTAGAGACTCTCCATCCTCATTCGTCTAATTCGAGTAATTCGTGGACAGTCAAGAATGCGGATAAAACATAAAACCTTCGCGGCTTTGCGCCTTAGCGTGGGGCCAAAGCACGTCAGCCCTTCGTCTAATACGCGTAATTCGTGGACAGTTAAGAATGCGGATAAGACATAAAACCTTCGCGGCTTTGCGCCTTAGCGTGGGGCCAGAGCACGTCAGCCCTTCGTCTAATACGCGTAATTAGTGGACAGTCAAGAGCGCGTCAGCCCCCGTTAGTAAAATTCGCATAATTAGTGGACATTTTTTGAACGGTTTGAGCCGGCAGTTGTTTGCTTTTACGGGTCGGCTTCGGCCGCGATCGACAGCTCGGCCCCGTTGTCCAGCTCGGCGTAGCGCTTGGGGCGTGCGGTGTGGCCCAGCACGATGTGGCTCAGTTCCACGTCCAGCTCGCGCAACGTCTCCTGGCGGCGCTTGGCGCTCAGCTGGCATTCCCACACCACCAGCACGTGCCATCCAGCTGCCTGCAGGGCCGCCACGTTGCGCGCGTCGCGCTCGCGGTTCCGCTCGATTTTCTCTTGCCAGAACCGCGCATTGGTCGATGGGCGGCGGTCGCTCTGGCAGTCATGACCGTGCCAAAAACAGCCGTTTACAAATATCACCGTCCGCCACTTGCGCATTACAATGTCGGGGCGACCAGGCAACGACTTGACATACAGGCGGTAGCGGAAACCCTGGTGCCACAGCCAGTGACGCACCACCAGCTCCGGCTTGGTGTCGCGGCCACGTATGCGGCTCATGCAGCGATGCCGCTGCTCCGGTGTCATCCTATCCGCCATACCACAAAGGTAAGCAAAAAAATAATAATCACTTTACCATTACTATCAAAATGCTCCCTAATTTAAGGTAGTAAATATTAAAACGGCAATTCCTCCCCTTCTTGATACTCTTGCACAGTGCAGGTTGGCTCCAATTCTTCGCTTAAACGGATGTCTTTTATTTTGCTGCGGAATGACAGGAAGGTTTTGGTATCTTCGAGTTCCGCACGTCGAGCATGGCTTAAATCTACAAATTCTTGTTCACGTTCAATGCCTAGGTACCGTCGCCCAGTTAATGTTGCTGCAATACCTGTTGTCGATGAACCAGCGAATGGGTCTAGAATCCATGCACCTGGGGCTGTCGATGAGAGTATGATACGTGATAAAACAGCCAGTGGTTTTTGGGTCGGGTGTTTGCCACATGACTTTTCCCATGGAGCAATGGCTGGCAGACGCCACACATCAGTCATTTGTTTTCCTTCATTTATGTGTCGCATCATTTCATAGTTATATAAATGGGGCCGTTTAGCATTTTTTCTAGCCCAAATGATAAACTCGGTACTGTAAGTAAAATACCGACATGAGATATTGGGCGGTGGATTGGTTTTTGCCCATGTGATGACGTTCAATATCTTGAAACCCAATTCAGTCAAGCTGTTGGCCACAGCAAAAATGTTGTGATATGTACCACTGACCCAAATGGTGCCATTCTCTTTCAATTTTTCTCGGCAAAGGGCTAACCAGTTATAGTTGAATTGCTTGATTTTTTCTGGAGTTCCACCTTTGTCCCAATCCCCTTTGTTGACACTCACAATTTTACCGGCTTGATAACTGATACCATCATTTGATAAGAAATAAGGTGGGTCTGCAAATATCATGTCGAACTTGAATTCAAATTGTGGTAACAACTCAAAGCTGTCACCATGCAATAGCGTGAAATCACGATTGTTAGACCTGTAATAAGGAACTATCATGCCTGTTCTTTGACAAGTTTTATAAAATCTTTGATAGTTGTTAGGTTATAAACATTCTGTATGATTTTATAGGCTTCTTCCAATTTATTCCTCGCTGATTTCCATCCAATTCCATCGGTAATCCAAATAAACTCAAATCCAGCAACAATACTCATTTTGGATGCCAATTCAGAGAAAGATCTCGCAACCTCATTTAGCTTTGAGCCACCTCCGCTATAGAAATTCACTTCAATAAGATATTTCATTGACTTTGATTCAATAAAGAAATCAAAGCGTTTCTCATCAGTTCCTAGTACTGAAAGCTCGGGAAACTCTGAGGAATAGACTTCTTGACGGAAATTGATGCCATTTTCTCTGAATATCTTCGCTACAGTGTTTTCCATAATATGGCCGCTTCTGTTTTTGCGAGCGTTGGTGTCGAGTCCTGTTTCAATGCCAAATACATAATCCACCAAATTCTTAATTCGTCGTGAGTAAAAGATTTCGGCAAGTCCAGTTTCTTGAAGGAATTCAAATACTTTATCTCCTGATTGAAAATAGCTTTTTAATAAGACAACATTGCCTTGTTTATCGACTACTGGTTTTTTCCCGTCATCTCTAACGGCGATAAGAATGCCTAATACATCAAAAACCTTTGGGTCTCGATGCCATATCTCAGTAATGCCTGCAAACAAATCTTCTTTGCCCAGTAGATAATTTAGGGTATTAAGACTCATTTCAATTTCTGAAACATTGGCTGATATTTTCTTGAAGTCACAAAAAAAGTCCAAAGTTTGGTTGCTTTCTTTGAGCTGCGACATAAACAAATTGAAATCTTTATTCATAGTTCGTTATCAGTAATTCGGTTAATTTTCCTCGTTTATTGGGATTGGCATTAATGGCACGAGATGCATATACCCTGTTAATGTTGAAACCCCTATAGATTTCTTCAAAAAAAGTGTCATCGGGATTTTTTGCCGAGCAATCAGCATTGCTGAGCATCCACTTTACATTAGGATATTCGCTAAGTTTAACACAGAAATCGCGTAGTCTAATTTGTTCCTCGTCGTTAAAATCTTCCTTAGAGTAAGAATTAAAACTAGAAGTGGCATTAAGTGGCCTATAGGGAGGATCAAAATAGAAAAGATTAAAGCCATCGCTCAGGTGATCAATTGTCTGTTCAAAGTCGCCATTAAGTATAACCAATTCAACCCTATTTAGCAGTTCACTGTCAGCCTTGATGGTTTCTGCGTTGCAAATGGTGGGATGAAGATAGCGACCAAATGGCACATTGAACTTCCCCTTAGAGTTCACTCGATATAATCCATTAAAACATGTTCGATTTAGGAAAATGAGGTATTTCGTGCGGTCAATATCGTCCATTTCAACTTTATTGAAGGTCTCTCGAACACGTAAAAAGAATGACTTCTGGGCTTCATTATCACCCGTGGAATAGTATTGGTTTTCCAGCTCTGAAAGTCTTTTTATCAATTCGTCAGGGCTGTTTTTGATAACCCGATAAGCGGTTATCAAATAGGAATTAATGTCGTTAATGACGGCTTTCTTGATGTTTGGGTATTGTTGGAGGGTATGAAATAACATGGCTCCACCACCCACAAACGGTTCGAGGTAAGTGAAATCAATTCTACTTATGCCTTTGGGCAAATGCTGGTCGAGTTGCGATAGTAGTTGCCCTTTGCCGCCCGCCCATTTCAAAAAAGGCTTTGCTGCTGTATTCATCATCGCTTTTGTCCTTTGGTGTGGACAAAAAGAAGCGTACCACCTTCGCGATCATCCCCTAACGAAGGCTGTCCACCACAGATGCCTGTACAGAAGGATGAAAGGAAGGGGTACGCCTAAAAGCTATAGGCGTATCCACATTCCTCGAGACCCTCTGTACAAATTATTAGTTTGGTGGACTATTTTCGTTAGAAGTCTCTTTGAATTTAGATACTGCTATCTAATTACCCACAATGTCATGCGCTTTGATGATTACCAAAGGCGGTTGCAAAGTTAGCGATTTCTTCTCGATAACTACTAACCTAAATCGGAATAATCATCTTTTACGCTAAAATCTGTAAAAACATAATCCGAAGCATCCAACACAACGTCACACTGTTGGTACATCTTTTTTGCTTTGCTGAGAGCACTTTCAGCACTTTCGGCATTTATCTCAACGATACGGCTTAGTACCTCAGTCACTTTTATGCGATACTTCTTCATAAGTTGCAAAATAACTAAAATTTGGAGTATTAATCGCGATTAGATCATTCTTTAAGATTTTTGATCAAAAAAGATCAATTGCAATTTCCCCCAGTTTGCTTTTTGACGTGTCAAAGCCACTATGTTGGGCTTTATCTTTGCATTGTGCTGGGACATTGCCGTGATTTTAACACTTCCGCACCCCCCTGCAAACTGTTTTTCTCATCATAAATCGGTAGATGATTTTTGTGGTTTCGCGAAAATGTTGTATCTTTACACTTCCAAATAGCAAGGAAGAGATGAAATTCAGCGAAGTATTAGGCAATGAGCAGGCTATCGGGCAGATCAGGCGGATGATTGACGCCGACCGGCTGCCTCACGCACTGCTGCTCTATGGCGAGCCAGGTGTGCCCAAGCTGGCCCTGGCGATGGCTGCGGCGCAATATCTGCACTGCAAGAACCATGTCGATGGCGACTCCTGTGGCGTGTGCCCGATGTGCCGTCAGCACCAGTCGTTCAACCAGGTGGATACCCACTTCAGTTATCCGTTCACTAACCGCAAGGGCGACAGCAACAGCCCCTGTGACGCGAGCGATTACATCGACGAGTGGCGCGAGTTTGTCACCAAGCACCCGGTCGAGGATTACCAGGCGTGGCTCACCTTGCTCAAAAACGATAATGCACAGCCGCAAATCTTTGTGCGTGAAGCCGATAGCATCATGCGCAAGATGACCCTCAGCGCCTATACCGCCAAGTACAAGGTGCTCATCCTGTGGCTCCCCGAGAAACTCAAGGAGGAGGCCGCCAACAAGCTGTTGAAACTCATCGAGGAACCCTATGACGACTGCAAATTCATCCTCGTGAGCGACAACGAGAAGGGCATCCTGGGCACCATCTTGTCGCGATGCCAGCGCATCGAGTTGCGCAGGCCCTCCACGCCGATGGTGGCGCAGTATCTTGTGGACCGATACGGCATGGACATGCAGGAGGCATTGGCGCTGGCCGCCCCGGCTGCCGGCAACGTCAATATGGCCGAGCGCATGGTGGAGACGGGCAGCGAGTTCCACGAGTTCCGTGAGCGCTTCATCGAACTCATGCGCCTGTCCTATCAGCGCGACCTGGCCAGCCTCAAGGCTTGGAGCGAGCGCATCGCCGACATGAAGCGCGAGAAAACGCGCCGTTTCCTGGACTATGCCGTCAGGCAGGTGCGCGAGAACTTCATCTATAACCTGCACAACCCGTCGCTCAACTACCTGACGCGCGAGGAGGAGGCCTTCTCGACCCGTTTCTCGCCGTTCATCAACGAGCGCAACGTGGAACGCATCGTGAGCGAACTCGAACGCGCCAGCACCGACATCGCCGGCAACGCCAACGCCAAGCTCGTGCTGTTTGACCTCTCCATCCGCATCGCCATGCTCATCAGGCTCTAACCTCTAACCTCTAACCTTTAACCTCTAACCAGCACCAATGACTCCTTTTCTGCAACAAGTTGCACAACATTATATTGAGGCCCAGGGACTTGAAGATTACTGCTTTGTCTTCCCCAATCGCCGTAGCGGCCAGTTTTTTGCCCACTATCTGCAACAGGAACTCATCACTGCCGACCTGCGCCGTGGGGTGGATCGGTCTCACCTCATGCCGCGGGTGACGTCCATCAACGAGCTGGTCGCCGAGTTGACCGGCACGGCTGCCGCCACCGACATCGAGATGATGTTTGCCCTCTATGATGCCTATTGCCAGGCCATGGGCGATGCCGCCCAGGAGTTTGACAAGTTCATCTATTGGGCCCAGCTCATCATCAACGATTTCAACGACATCGACAAGTCGCTCGCCGACGCCCATGAGGTGTATCAGAACCTGGATGACCTGCACGGCCTGAGCAGCAATTACCTCTCGCGCGAGGTGCAGGAAAAAGTGCGTGAAATCTTTGGCGACAACCTGTTCACGGCCTTCTTTGACACCAGCGCCGATGCCGAGCTGTGGCAACATCGCCCTGCCGGGGCCAACAATGGCGGGGAGGGCGAGCAGCAGGTAAAACGCGAGTTTATCAGCCTGTGGAACGCACTCGGGGCCATCTATCACGGCTATCATCAGGCGCTTGCCGACAAGGACGTGATGGCTAGCGGCAGTCAGCTGCGGCATGCCGCGCTTGACCCCATGCGGCCGTTGCCCTACTCACACATGGCCTTTGTGGGCTTTGGCGTGTTGTCGGCTGCCGAGGTCAAGTTGTTTGACAAGTTCAAGCAGGCAGGTAATGTCGATTTCTGGTGGGACAATGCCGGCGTGGGCGCCATGCTGGAGAAAGCGCCTCATGACCCTGGCGCACTACTCATCGATGGATACTGCAAGCGATTCGGTGCCAAGGAGTTAGATCCATTGCCCGCTGCCCGTTGCCCAAAGATACGCTCGGTGGCGGTTCCGTCCACTATAGGCCAGGCCAAGGTGGCCTTTGATGAGGTGAGAATGATGGGTGGCGCCACATCGTCGGCTGGTATTGAGACTGCCATTGTCCTCCCCGATGAGAACTTGCTGGTGCCGTTGCTGCATACCGTTCCGCCTCACACGCAACTCAACGTGACGCTGGGCTATCCGTTGCGCAGCTCGGGCATCGTCTCGCTCATGCACATTGTCGCTCGGTTGCATCACCAGGCAACCAAGGAGCACGGCGCGTGGACCTATTACCGAGAGGATGTGAACGACATTCTCTCTCATCCGCTCATCAAGTCGTTTTTCACCGATGAGGCCATGTCGCTGGCCGACCAGCTGGCGCGCACTAACCGCTTCAGGGTACCCGCGGCCGAGTTTATGGGCTATGGCTTCAAGGACTTGTTCATCCCCGCGATGGATTCCGAGGGTAGCGGTGGTGAGCGGGAGCAGCAGTCCGATTACTTGAACCATCTGCTGGACTTCTGCAACATGTTGATTGACAAGATGTCTAGGCCCGTTGAAGATGACGATGAATCTGATGGCAGCCAGCAGATGGAGTTGCCGTTGCAGCAGGCTTTCCTGGTGATGTATGTCGATGTGCTCAACCAACTCAAGGGCGCTCTTGCCCAGTGCGGGCAATCGATTCAGCGCTCGTCACTGTTTTATCTGGTGGATCGCTTGTCGGCGTCGGCCATCGTGCCCTTCACGGGTGAGCCGTTGCATGGCATGCAGGTGATGGGCCTGCTCGAGACCCGCAGTCTGGACTTTGACCGCGTGGTGATCCTGTCGATGAATGAGCGCATCTTCCCGCGCCATCGCAGCATCAACTCGTTCATTCCCAACTACATCCGCCGCGCCCATGGCATGTCAACCATGGAGCAGCAGGAGGCCATCGTGGCGTTCAACTTCTATCGATTGCTCAACCGTGCAAGCCATGTGTCGCTGGTCTATGACTCGAGCACCCAGGGGCTTGGTTCCAACGAGCCCTCGCGCTATATCGCCCAGTTAGAGAAGATTTACGGTGTCAAGATGGACCACATCGTTATGGCTACCGATATCAATACATCTGAGTCCATCCAGATCAATGTCCCCAACCGTGACAAGGCGATGCTTCACCGATATGCTGCCGACCCCGTGAGTGCTGGTGGCAAGTACTTGTCGGCCAGCGCCATCAACAAGTTTATTAACTGCCCGCTCATGTTCTATTTGCACTACATCCAGGACCTGAACGACGACAACGAGGTGAGCGATTTCATGGATTATGGCACCTTTGGCACCATCATCCACGACACGTTGGGCGACCTGTACTACAGTGAGGCCTCGAGGAAGCGTGGCGACTTGTTCACTGCCGATGATATCGTCTTTTTCAAGAAAAACAAATTGGAAGCCACTGTGGTGCGCAATATCAAGAAGACATTCTTGCACGTGCCTGAGGATGAGCTGGATCGCAATACCGACCACTTGAGGGGCGAGGCATTCATGCTCATCGATACCATCAAGAGTTATGTGGATTTTGTGCTCGACTATGACATCGAGCTCATCAGGGAAAAGGGCCCGTTTACCATCCTGGAATGTGAAGAGCCGCACAATGTGCGTGGCATGGAGATTGGCGGCGTGAAGTTCAATTTCACTTATCGTCCTGACCGCATCGACCGCCTGAGCAATGGCATGGTGCGCATCGTGGACTACAAGACGGGCCAGGACAAGACCTCATTCCCCGGGACTGCCGGACTATCGTCACTGTTCAACCCTAACGACAAAGAGCGCCGCAAGGCCATTTTGCAGCTTTTCCTGTACTGTTACGCCTATCTTGTTGAGAACAAGGACTGCAAGCAGGTACAGCCCGTGATCTATAAGATATCGTCGATGAAGGAGAGTGGCGTGATTTGCACCCGCAAGAAGAGTGATGGGGGCGATTATGAATACGTCTTCTCAATGGATGACCGTGTTGCTCAAGACTTTATCACTGGTATGGCCACAACCATCCGCAACTTGTACGAGTCAGATTTCGCACAAGCTGCCGAGGGTGCTAAGGCATGCGACTATTGCCGGTTCATCGACTTCTGTCGACGCACGCCCGTTAAGCGTTAAGCGTTGTTCTTGTTTTTGTTCCTCTGACGGGCAATGTCCTCGTTCAGGCGATCCTCGTCCTCCTGGGTCCACAGGGGGTTATCCTCCTCGTCCCAATCAAAGGAGTCGTCAAGCTCTGGCATGGCCACTGCAGGCTCGTCAAAGCCAAAGAAAGCGTCGTCGGTGAATTCTTGCAGCTCGCGGCCCTCTTTCTTGGTGGGGCGGCCCATGCCGCGCTGGCGGTTGACAAAGCCGTCGATTTTCACCATCTCGAGCAGGCGCAGCTGGTCGGCGCTGGTGACGTTTTTCAGGTACTGGGGCACCAGTTTGGCGCCCACGCGGTTGTTGAGCAAGGCGATGACCTCAAAGGAGTAAGTCACAGGAGGCTTGCGCACGTCGATGCGGTCGCCCACCTTGATAGCGTGAGACGGCTTGACGGGCATTCCGCCGATGGTGACGCGCCCCAGCTTGCATGCTGTGGTGGCGATTGTACGGGTCTTAAAAACGCGCGTGGCCCATAGCCACTTATCGATCCTCACTTCCTTCATCATCTTTTTGCTTTATCTAGTCTTTAGGTCTTGGGCCTTAGTCACTAATCACTAATCACTAACCCTTAACCTCTAACCTACTTATTATTATAGTTATTCATGGCAAAAGACACTCCCGACAGGCAAAAAGCCTTGATCGCATCGATGGCGACCTTGGCGCGGGCGGGCAGGATGGCGAGCTCCTCGGGGGTGGGGTAGCCCAGCACATAATCCACTTGGCCTCCAGGCGGGAAATCGTTCCCGACACCGAAGCGCAGGCGCGCCCACTGCTGGCTGCCCACCAGATTGTTGATGCTCTTCAATCCATTGTGGCCGCCGTCGGCACCCTTGGGACGGATGCGTATCTGTCCAAACGGCAACGCGATGTCGTCCACGATGACAAGCAGGTGGTCAAGGTCGATCTTCTCCTTGTTCATCCAGTAGCGCACAGCCTCGCCGCTCAGGTTCATGTAGGTGGACGGCTTGAGAAGCACGAGCTGCTGGTTCTTGAGTCGCATCTGGGCGACAGCACCATACCGCTGGGTTGTGAAAACAATATTGGATGCCTCGGCGAGAGCATCCAATATTGTGAATCCTATGTTGTGGCGGGTTCCCTGGTACTCAGCACCAATGTTGCCCAAGCCGACAATAAGATATTTCATAGGTTGTTGATCTTGTCCCGCGGGTGTGCTATCGGCTGACTCCTTCTTGAAAATCCTTAAAAATGATTCTAATAACTTATTCATAGGGATTTTGCTTAATTCCCCGCCCGTCAGGACGGTTGTTGTAGCGTCAATTCCTTCACACTCGCAATGACTGTTATCGTTACTCGGCAGCAGCCTCGCCCTCGGCAGCAGCTTCGCCCTCTTCGGTAGCGACAGCGTTAGCGGCAGCACGGGTAGTGCGAACACCAGCGATAACGAGTTCCTTGGCGTTAACCAGCTCGATGTTGTCAAACTTGCAGTCGCCCACCTTGATGGTCTTGCCAATCTCCAGCTTGTCAACATTGAGGATAATGGTCTCGGGAATGTCCTTGTACAGACCTTTAACCTTCACCTTCTTCATGCTCAGGTAGAGCTTACCACCGGCCTTAACACCGACAGCGTGACCCTCGAGGTGCACGGGAATCTCAACAACAACGGGCTTGTCCTCACTCACCTCAAGCAGGTCGATGTGCAGCACGCTGTCATTAACGGGATGGAACTGGAGGTCCTTCAAGACAGCCTTGCGGGTCTGTCCGTCATAGGTAAGGTCGATTACAAACACGTCGGTGTTGTAGATCAACTTGCGCACGTCAGCAAACTTCACTACCAGGTCGGTGGTGATGATGCCCTTGCCGTCACGGCCGATGGGAACGACCTTCTCGCCAGCGAGCAGCTTGCCATTGTACTTGCCGTCCTTGTCGAGCTCAACGAGCTTGCCACCATTCAGGACAACGGGAATCTTGTTCTCCTTGCGGAGGGCCTTAGCGGCCTTCTTACCGAGGTCAGTACGAGCCTCAGCAGTCAATTGATAAGTCTTCATAATTGTTTTGTGTTACTCAAAATTAAAGTGTTGGTGATTAAAACGCCTCCTTTAATTTCCCATCACACTGGAAATTAAATGATTAATTCAAGTCTCGCGAGCACAGGGGCCCACGAGACTTGAAAATAAGTCTAAAGATTAGTCAACGTTCAGGTTGACACGCTTCAGGTCGATGGCCTTCAGATCCTTGTTGGCGGCAGCGAGGAACTGAGCAACAGTCTCCTTGTTCTCACCAGCCTCATAGATCTGCTCCATCAGGACGCTCTCCTGATAGAACTTGTTCAGGCGACCCTGGGCGATGTTCTGGATCATCTGCTCGGGCATGTTGGCCTCCTTCTGCTTGGCGGTCTCATCCATGAGCTTCAGAGCCTCAGCAACCTGCTCCTCGGTCATGTAACCCTTGCGGATGGCCTCGTCGCGGTGCTCCTCGGTAGCGCAGTAGTAGGGGTTGAAACCGGCCTTCTTCAGGGCGTTCTCAACAGCCTTGCTCACCTGCTCGGCGCGGGTCTTGTCAACAGCCATGCGCAGCTCCTCGTCGATAACCTCCTGAGGAATCTGCTCGCGGGTGGCCTTGATGGGGTTCATCGAGGCAACCTGCATTGCGATAGCCTTGGCAACATCCTCGGCAACGTTCTCCTGGTTGAAGGCAACAGCTGCCGACAACATGCCGTTGAAGTGGTTGTAAACAACGGTCGAGGGAGCGTTCAGGCACTCATAGGCACCCAATTCCATCTTCTCGCCGGTGATACCGCTCAGGGCGGTGATCTGCTCGGTCACGGGCTTGCCGTCCATGTCGAGGGCGTTGAGCTCGTCGAGGGTAGCGGGCTTCTGAGCCATTGCGAGGTCCAGGATAGCCTTGGCGAGGTTGACAAACTTCTCGTTCTTGGCAACGAAGTCGGTCTCACACTTGAGGGCGATGATAGCAGCGAACTTGCCGTCGGTCTTACCGATGGCGATGCCCTGAGCTGCCTGACGGTCTTCACGCTTGGCGGCGATAGCCTGACCACGCTTGCGGATCAGCTCCATAGCCTTGGTGATGTCGTTGTCGCTCTCGATGAGCGCCTTCTTGCAGTCGCTCAAGCCTGCGCCGGTCATGTCGCGCAGTTTCTTGATGTCATTGATGGTTACAGCCATAATTCTGTTTTGCTAAAACTTTTAGTTTGTTGTTATTGATGATGGAATTATTCCTCAGTCTTGGGTGCTTCCTCGGCGGGAGCAGCCTCCTCAGCCTTGGGGGCCTCGTCGGCATTCACGGCGCGGCGAACGCGCTGGCGGCGGGGCTTGGGTGCCTCTTTTGCCTCGTCGGCCTCACCCTCAGCGTCCTTGTTGTCGATTTGCTCAACCTTGCGCTCCTCAAGACCTTCCTTGATGGCCTCGCAAACGGTAGCCAGGATGATGTCGATTGACTTGCTGGCGTCGTCGTTGGCGGGGATCACGAAGTCCACGTTAGAGGGGTCACTGTTGGTGTCCACGATACCAAACACGGGGATACCCAGACGGTTAGCCTCGGCAACAGCGATGTGCTCCTTCAGCACGTCAACAACGAACAGCGCGCTGGGAAGACGGTTCAGGTTCTTGATGGAACCCAGGTTCTTCTCCAACTTGGCACGCTGACGGCTCAGCTGCAGCTTCTCGCGCTTTGACATGTTCGACATGGTGCCGTCGGTCTCCATCTTGTCGATGGTGTCCATCTTCTTCACAGCCTTGCGGATGGTGGTGAAGTTGGTCAGCATACCGCCGGGCCAACGCTCGATCACGTAGGGCATATCAACGCTCATGGCACGCTCGCGGGTCACGTCCTTGGCCTGCTTCTTGGTAGCAACAAACAGGATGCGCTTGCCGCTCTTGGCGATGTTCTTCAGCGCGTTTGCTGCCTCTTCCAGCTTAGCGCTGGTCTTGTATAAGTCGATAATGTGGATACCGTTACGCTCCATGAAGATGTAGGGCGCCATAGCGGGGTTCCATTTGCGTTTCAGGTGACCAAAGTGGCAAGTAGCCTCCAGCAGTTGGTCAAAATTAGGTGTCTGCATTGTTTTTTTGTTTTTTAATAAATTGTTTACTTTCGACTAAATCAATCGCATAGTAGCCACCGCAGTTCCCAGTGTGAGTCTATGCGATTTGGATACTAAACTCTTCAATAAAGCCACCCCAGCTCGTGAGGCCTGCCTTATTATTTAATGTAGAGCAAGCATCGGTCCCCAGCGGAACCAATATCGTCATGCGGCGATTAACGCTTGCTGAACTGGAATCTCTTGCGGGCTTTGGGCTGACCGGGTTTCTTGCGCTCCACGGCACGAGGGTCGCGGGTCATGAAACCTTCCTTGCGCAACGCGCTCTTGTCCTCGGGGTTGATCTTTACCAGCGCGCGGGCGATAGCGAGACGCAGGGCCTCGGCCTGACCTTTATAGCCACCTCCAACGAGGTTCACCTTGATGTCATACTTCTCAGCGGCATCCAGCGTGCTAAGCGGCTGCTTAACGATGTATTGCAGGATGGGGTTGGGGAAGTAGTCTGCCAACGGGCGTTTGTTGATTGTGATTTCGCCATTGCCTTCCTTCACATATACGCGAGCGATAGCGGCTTTGCGGCGACCTACTGCATTAATCTGTTCCATGCTTCCTTATTTAAGTTTGTTGATGTCAATAACTTTGGGATTCTGTGCCTCGTGGGGATGCTCGGGGCCGTTGTAAACGTGAACGTTCTTCAACAGCTTAGCGCCCAGACGGTTCTTGGGCAGCATACCCTTGATCACTTGCATGTACAGCGGGTGCATACCCTTGCGCAAGTCTTTCTTCTTCTCGCTCTTGGCCTGCAACTCGGCGGGAGTCGAGAAACGCTGGCCACCGGGATAGCCAGTGTAGCGAACATACTGGTGCTCGGTCCACTTCTTACCGGTCATTTTGCACTTGTCGGCATTGATGATGATCACGTTGTCACCGCAATCCACGTGCGGAGTAAAGTTGGGTTTGTACTTGCCACGCAGGAGCTTAGCAACCTTCGAGCACAAGCGGCCCAGGATCTGGTCGGTAGCATCTACTACCACCCATTCCTTCTGAACGGTTTCGGCATTAGCCGAAATGGTTTTGTAACTTAAAGTATCCACTTTTTTAAAATCCTAATTAATAGTTAGTTAATTGCCCAAACAACACCCTGCGGAACGGCCAAATTCCGCACAGCATTGCCCTAGTGAGCTCTTACTTTGGATATAATCGGCGCGCAAAGGTACTGCTTTTCATTTTCCTGACCAAAATTATTTTTCCTTTTCAAACCCGCGACCCCTCAAAATGCCCTCGATTTCACTTCTTTTAAGATTAATTAACAATTCGTTTTCTTCTTTTCCTGTGATTTTTATCCTCAATCTCCTATTTCAGCTCCTTTTTTAAGTGGGAAAAAACAAGAATAATATTGATAAAAACACGTTTTCTAAATAATTAGTTATATCTTTGCTTTCCACTAACAATTTAAATCTAAACATTATGGCTAAGACTTGTTTATCTTTATTGCTGGCTCTCGTCACGCTGACAGCATTGGCGAACGACAGTAGAATCATTGCCCAGTCACCGGGCAGTATATCGTTTGTGGTTGACGAGAATCTTCAACCGGTTGATTATGAGTTCACTCTCACTGATGGGGCAGAAATAGCAAAGTTATGGATGACGCCCCCGATGGATAAGACCCTTAATGAAGCCGAAAAGAATAATAGCCTTGTCGCCTCAAGTTTTGCCAATGAGCACAACCTGGAGTATCAAGGTGAGGGTCCTTTTTTCTCGACACTGGTCACGGCTTATGCCAATCACATGTCGGTCACGCTGTCGCCCGATATGGTGTGGTTGCTCATCAGTCAGGGCTTCGCCTGCTATGTCGACCACCATGCCGAGGAACTCCGCTCCTTGTTCGTCGACCATGACGGTAAAATGGCACTTACTGTGTATGGAAATGACATTCTTTTTGATGATGCAGATTGGCCTAAATTGATAGGTGCTTTTGCATCACTAATAGATGAGAATACCCGGGGCGGCATCGCCCAAGTCATTACTGCCGACTTCTCTACGACGGGTCCCGTTGAACGTGTGGCATCGCAGATAACACTGATGAAGAGCATGGAGCACTATTTTGAATGTGAATTTGTGACAACATGCGGTATTCCCTCGATTACCTTAAAGGGTACACCCGAGGACTGGCAGCGTGTGCTCGAAAAGACACAGAAACTCAGCCAGTATGGTCTGGATGGATGGGTCAAGGAATTGGAGCCCATTTTGACTGAGTTCATCCGGGCGGCAGCGGGTCATCCCAATCAGCGGTTTTGGCAATGCATTGTCAAGAAAATACGGGAAGATGAACTGAGGGCTGCTGGTGATGGTTGTGGCGATGAAACGGAACCAACTATACTTGATGGATGGTTCTTGAAACTCTACCCTGATTGGGATGGAATAACGTCCGATTTTGTAGAATATGGAACGTCATCGCTGGGATCTGAATTTGTGCGTGTTGAGTTCAACTATAAACTATTCGGCCAAAATTACCCCATGGAACTTTGGGCAGGATTCATTGCAACCGAAGTGGATACTACAGCACGCATGCTGACTCCAAAAATCGGATGGATGGCAATTTTGTGTGAAAATAAAATGAAGACTAAAGATGCTGCGATATATACTATACAGAAGCAGTGGCCATTGTTTCTGTGCATCGCAGTTTTGGTCCTTTCAATCTTAGGCTTTTTGGGAAGGAAGCTAATCAAATCCCGCAGGAAATCAAAGTAAAGCATTTTCTCAGTGAAGCATGTGTGTTTTTTGCAAGGGTTTTGAAAAGTGGTGATTTTTTATATACTTTTGCGAGGTGTTCTTAATATTATAAGGTATGGAAAAACGCAAAGTGATTATCGATATGAACAAGGCCAATGTGTTTG
>Ga0247611_10001015_pt1 | contig 52606 bp, 52 predicted proteins | sample 177DNAGHGhighgp2_FD_192422 | JGI IMG/M metagenome (GOLD analysis project Ga0247611, IMG submission 192422) | Sheep rumen microbial communities from Palmerston North, Manawatu-Wanganui, New Zealand - 1770 DNA GHGhigh gp2 | ecosystem: Host-associated > Mammals > Digestive system > Stomach > Rumen... | reverse complement strand
ACAAAAGGGGACATTACGCAATACTGAATAATAATATTTTTCGTCAAATGTCCCCGTCTTTGTTCGCAGTGCGCCAAATTTGCGTAGCAAATTTGTGTGCAAAATTGCCGAAGGCTTTATTTTATAGAGAAGTGCGAAGCACTTTCCTATAAAATAAAAAAGCTGTGCACTCAATTTTAGAGTGCACAGCCTTTTCTTATGCTAAGATTTTCAAATGCTTAGTTTATAGTTTCTATTTCAATTTCTTCATACTTAAGCTTATTCACCACATCCTGAAACCTATCCAGAAAATCACTACTATAGTATCTTCCAATGTCTCCTTCATCAATAGACTCATATTCTTCCATGATACCATCACAAACCGAACGAACCATAGCAACAATTGGATCATTCTTATCCAGTATTATTTCAAATGCTTCTTGGCCTTGTTCAATCCTTACCGCTTTGTAATCGATATAACGATTGTCTCCCTCTTCACAAGGTAACATGACATCAAAAAGTTTACAATAGTACTCATAAAAATAATCGCCTGGACCATCAACCATAATAGTACTTTTCAATTCTTTTTCTGCTGCATAATCAATGCCTATCATTATAAGAATAGCATTCATTAATGAATTTGTTTCTTCAGTGATGCTAACCTCTTCTTCGTCAACTACATCAAGAGTATATGTATCTTTTACATCCACTCTAAACCGTGCCGTAATAGCATAGCACTCCTTTTCATTCCTCTCCAACACTTTCTGAAATACTTTCATCTTAGCCTCTCCTTGATTTTTGTTCTTACTTAATAGTTTCACTTAAGTTTAGACCAATAAGTTAAGGATTTCTCCTTACACTAATTAGTATTATAGGATAACCGTGATTCTAAATCACATTTTAAGTATTATAGCACAGCAAAGCATGAAATACAATGTGTATCTATAAATGAGTTGTCTTTACTCGTATGGTATTCTCTCCTCATTTAACTTTTTTCTATTTTCCCTTCATACTTTCCTTCAAATTCCTCAAGTATTCCCAGCAATTCCTCATCTAAATATGTTTTAGCTTTCTCTCTAATATCTGTTGGAATACCATAATATGCTTCTGCCACTGCACCTGTTATTGCTCCAATCGTGTCACTGTCTCCGCCAATGGATATCGCATTTCTTATGGCATCTTCAAAATTGTTTGATTCAAAAAATGCTTTCATGGCTTGTGGAACTGTATCTTGACATATTTCATTAAATTGATATGTATCTCTTATTACATCTAAAGTAAAATCAACATTATAGTAGTTCTCCACTATATATCTCTTTATCTCTTCGATTGGCTTACCAATCCTAGCCAAATAAACTGCTACTGCTGTTGCTTCTGCTCCCTTTATTCCTTCAGGGTGATTATGAGAAACTGCCGTTACGATACTTGACAACTTTTTTGCCTCTTCAATTGAATTAGCCACAAAGCCACAAGCACTCACCCTCATAGCAGCACCATTTCCAAAACTATTATAAGGCTCATGATTATCTGTCATAATCCAACTATAGAAATGTCCGCCATACCCACATCTTGGATATTTTCTGCCTATTTCTACCATATTTTTTATGGTAATGTCTTTAAGGCTCTCATAGTCATTATTGTACTCCAACAGTGATTTAGCTATTGCTAAAGACATTACACTATCATCAGTAAACTCACAATTTGCTGCAAACAGCTCAAAGTCTTTAGTTCTTATATTATTAAACTCATAGCGTGATCCGACTATGTCTCCCACTATTGCTCCTAACATTTTACCTCCATTTGTTTTTTTATTATTATTTACTACACAATATCTGCCTTAACTTCTTCATCAGTATTCTTCTTTTTCTTTTTTCTAGCGCCTTTTCTAGGTACAGGTATAGTTACTCCCAGCCCAATTTTTATTACCCAAACGAAGAATAATAATACCAAAATTGGAATTATACATGTGGTAATAATAAACACAGCTATTGCATCAATAAAGTTGCTTAATGTTTGTTTAGCTTTTTCTATACCTTCAGTTACTCCTGTAGTCACTTCTTCTTTAACATTTTGAGTAACCTCTTGTGCTTTATTTACAAGTCCTTTTAAGAAACCTTCGTTTTCTTTGTTTTCATCCTGTTCTTCTTGTTCTTCTTTGCTTTCTTCTGTTGGCTCTTCTTGCGTCTTGACTTCAGTTTCATTTGGGGCTATGTTTTCAGCACTTTCGATAGCCAAATTAATTGTGTCTTGATAATTGTTTTCTATCCATAAGCCAATATATATACTTAATGGTACAACTGTAAACAACAAAATTCCAAGTATACCAAGCTTTAATGCTAAATTTCTAACTGGATCTTTTTTCCAAAATACAAATAACAATCCAAAGCCACATGCTATTGGTATCAAAAACTTAAATGCAACTAACCCTGTCATTGTTAGTAATAGTTTTTCTAGATATATTACTACTGTTATTACTAATAAATAAGATGCCATATCCATAATTTCATTTGCAATTGGTGTTGTGGCATCGCCTGGTATTGCAGAAATTGCAGTTGAAGCTGCAGCTGCAGCACCGGTTAATTTTACTACCTTCATCTTTTTCTCATCTAATATTTTTATTGAATTTTCATGAAATTTTGGATCACTTACTTTACCTGAAATAACAAATATTGAAATTGCAGCAATTATTATTAAAAGTACTACCGCCACTACTTTACCTATAATACTTTTCTTTTCCATTTGAACCTCCTATCTTTTTATTTCTAAATACTCTGCTGGACAATAATCATCAGTAAAAACTATTTCATTATCTGAAATTTTTAAATCAACCAATAAGTCTTTGTCTAATGTTGCATCTTTATCCGTTGCTATAACCATAAAGTTTTGTGTCCTTGTCTCATCCTTTGTGACAACAGGTATTACATACACATTTTTAAATATTTTTTTAATTGTATTCACTTCAGCTTTTATAAATCTAGAGTTGTCACCACTCATACTTCCCGCTATGTTATTTAGATATAATCCACCTTCATTTAAAGACCTCTTTATATTTCTAATATTTTCAATTGTGGTCAAACTTCTAGCAGGAACTTCTCCTGAAAAAGCGTCATTTAATATCGCGTCATACTTCTTCTCATTGTTGTTGAAAAATATTCTTCCGTCTTCATTTATTAGCTTTAATCTTTCGGATTCTTTATTATACGTTTCTAATACATCATTTAAATAATAATATTTCTTTGCTATTTCTGTTATTTCTTTGTCAATCTCTATAACATCCATATTTATTTTAGGATAGTGACTTATTGCATACTTAGGATAACAATAAGCTGCACCGCCAATCATTGCAACATCTTTTATCTGAGGATCTATATCAAACATCAAATCGTATTTTTTTAAATAGTCGAATACCAATTCATTTCTCAATTTCTTATCCATGAATGTACCTGATTCAAATGCTCCATCGACTTTTAGCATCCTTACTGCTTTTCCTTCCAACTCTTCATTGGTCATTACTGCATTTCCATATTGAGTATCTACAGTATAGGATATACCAATTTTGTTGCTCATTATTTTTCTTTCAATATTACTACTATAAATAAAATATCCTATAATCAGTACAACAATGCATGAAGAAAAACAAATCGATAATGTGTGCTTCTTTCCAGTTTTATTTGCAAATATGCTTATCACAAACAATACTCCTGCAAGAAAAAACGTCAAATTTACAACTCCCATATTGGGGATTAATAAAAATCCACCTAAAAATGTCCCAAAAATCCCCCCGACTGTGGAAATCGAATAAAGTTTTCCGGAAGTATTACCCACCGTGTTAATATCTTTTAGCTTAATTTTCAATATTATTGGTATTATCATTCCTAAAAATATTGATGGAATTAAAAACAATGTACTTGTAGCTAATATTGCGCCTATCTTTATATAACCCAAAGAAGATAGAGTATTCAACACTGCATTTTTTACCAATGGAATCAACAAAAGCCATGCGCCCGCAATTATATATATGATTTCTAATTTATCATCAAAACCCTCTTTATCCGCAACTATTCCACCAATATAATTACCTATGCTACTGCTTAACAATATTATTCCAATAACACTTGTCCAAACCACGTTTGAGTTTCCAAAGGCAGGTGACAAAAGTCTAGAAGCTACTAGTTCTACAATCATACATACTGCTTCAGTTATAAACAAAATGATTTCGTATTTATATTTTTTCATCTTTCCTCCTACACTTTTTCGCATTTCGTACATTATATCATTAATTCATCCTCGAAAAAAATCTATTGCCATTTAATCACTTTTCTCATTAATATTCAATAATTCAAATCTATTATTACAAATAAAATTAGGGAGCAATTATAATTAATTACTCCCCAATTTTATTTACCATTCTATTATTAATGGTTTTCTTTTCTTTTTTTGCATACTATGATGTCGATTCTCCGACCCACTTTATACCATAATTGGCTCCACGTTTTACATATGAAAACTCTCCTGTAAGGATATGATATCCATGATCTACGAGAATCAAGTCGAGAACATCTCGTATGAACATAGTATATGTCTTGCCGGTTGTTTGATCCTTCCAAATTGCGACCTTTGATGAACATCCATTTTTCTGTTTTACCAGTTCAAGCGTTGCCTTGAAAATTCTATTAGGCCGCCATTCGATGTTCTGAACATGTAGAGTTCCTCCAGGGTAACGAACCGCATAGGTCTTTTTTAGAGAGCCCTTTATGTAGCATTCCTCTGCTTCTTCCGCGCTCAATTTATCAACCTTAACGTAGTTTAGCATGTTTCCCTCTTCATCAAATGGATAACATATAAGCGCATCTTTTTTTGCTGCCATTTTTTCCTCCTATAAACTATTGAAGCATCTTTCCTTAAAAAATAGTTATTTTACTACTTTAATTACTACTATCATAAAAAATAGCAATATTCAAATATTATGGTAACTACATGAAATTATACCATAAAAATCCTCAATCGTCAAAATAGGCAATCCTAAAGTCTTACTTATCCGACAGCATCCACTAAAACATCTATTACTTCCCTTCCATTTTCTTTTATTGTTGAGAAAGTAACTTCATATTCTCCAATGCAATTACTTGAAAGTCCATCCATTGTTAAAACGGTTGCTGTATATTCGTTTTCTGATGTTTTCTTTGTTTGGCCTACACTATTCGTATATGGTGCACTATATCCAAATGAATGCATTACATATAGTTTTCCACCAACATTTCTAGTAATTCCTCCAAATCTTTCGTTAAATAATCTTCCTGATATGTAATTCAACATTTTTCCTCTAAACTCTTCATAGTCTATGTTTGTCTCTACAAATGTATTTCCTAAATGATCTTTTTCTGTTTTTGGATCAGTAATATTTATTTGTGATGCTGAAAAACCTAATACACTACCAAGAGAAGTATTTAAATCATAATGAATAAAGTTTTCTACTTTATATAATGTTTTTAAAGTTTCTTGCATATTTGTTGCATTAACATACATTTCTTTATCTTCATATTCATAGCCAGATTTTTTTACAAAATCATAATCTGTAGTATAAATATATCTTTGGCAATCATTACACCATAATGTCCATGCAGTTCCACCATATAATGTATACCATGTTCCAAAGTTGTGTGGTTCTTGCTTTGTAGCTCCGCATTCACTACATTTAACCGTGTGAGTTGCATTTAGTGTTGTGTGGAATTCTTCATTTCCTGATCTTTTTACGATGAACCACTTATGCGCATGATTTCCATTTGCAGTATTAGTAGTATTTGTAGTATTTGTACTATTGTTTGAATTACCATTATTTGTGGTTGAATTAGTGTTTGTGGTATTATTTGAATTATTTGGTAAACCGCTTGGGTTTTCATTTCCTTCTTTTATTTTTTCGCTTCCAATATCATATATGTCGTCTATTTGGAATTTTGTATACTTATAATCTTTATTAAGTCTAAGTCTCATAGTAGTATTATATACAGGAAGTGAGTCTATTTCGTCTTCTGCACCATCCCAATATCCAATGTAACAGTATGAAAATGTTACATCGTAAATACCTTTGCTATAGTTAAGTTTGTCAATATTGATAACATATGGTGTAATTATCCAATCACCTTCCATGCTATCAAAGCTATCTGTCTTCTTGTCGTATGAGAATACTGAATATTCTGTTATTAATTCTTCTACATTATTTATTTCCATTCCCGTTATTTCTTTGTAGAATGTTTTAACATTTTCTGCATTCATATGAAGTTCTGCCATATCATTATTTCCAGCTGCTAAACTTTTTCTGTAAATAATTCCATCCATAGTTTCAAGAATAGCTTCGTTAACTGAGTTCTTGTTTTCAATTCTTGAATTAACCATTCCGTTATCTCTCCAGTAGTTTACTCTAACAAGATCTCCTAAAGTTTGCTTTAATTCGATTTCTGAAAGTTTCTCCATTCCATCAGTAATTTCACTCGATAAAACATCTATAGTTCTTTCATCTAGGTTAATCTTAAGTTCAGCGATAACTTCTGCATCTCTCATTAATTCCATCTTTAGGATTTTTATGTTATCATTGAATCCTTCAAGATTAACTTTTACTGGGTCATATCCCTCTTCTCTTTCATAAATGTATTCTCTATCTGCTAATTTTCTACCTTCATCCTGGGTAAAATCTTTTACTATGATTCCATCAAATCCATTTGAACCTTTGTCAAAACGTACTTTCATTTCAAGTACCGCTTTTTTGTTTGCAACAACTAATTTGTTAATTTGAATTGTAACTCCATCTGCCACATCTATTGGCTCATAAGAAATTGTAAGGTCGGTATCTGTAAGAATTTCATCCTTGCTATACGATACACTTGAGTCTGGTCTGACTAATTTTCTAATTAGAAAGAAAATATTATTATATCCTTTTGTATAGGCATAAGCGTTAACTCCTAAGAATAATATAGTAATAGCAGCAACACTAGCCATAATTCTCTTCTTTTTACCACTCTTTTTATCGAATTGTTTGTGGTCTTTTTCTTTGGCTTCACTAATATTTACAATATTATTACCCATATTTTTACCTCCATCAATATAGCTGTTGAATAGCTCATCAGCTTTTTTTGATATCAAGACATCTTTGCTAAATTTCTCTCTTATGAATTCATCCTTTTCCTCGTCATTAATCATTTCCTTTTACCTCCTCTCTTTTTAAAATTGCATATATTTTTTCTCGTGCCCTTGAGAGTCTCGATTTAACTGTTCCAACTGGTATGTTAAGGATTTCAGCAATTTCATCTACTTGAAATTCATTGTAGTAATATAGTAATGTAACTGTCTTTAAATCACTATCAATTTGATTAAGAACATTTTCAACGATAGATTCTTCTTTATATCTATCATAGTAACTAGCATTTCCATCTAATTCCATCTCTTTATTTAAAAATGCAATTTTTTTATTTTTGTTAATAATATCATAACATTTATTAATAAGAATTCTTGTAACCCAAGTATTAAAATATTGTGGTTCTCTAAGCGAATTAAAATTCTTATATGCACTCAATAATGCTTCTTGTATTGCATCACAAGCATCATCATCATTTTTTAATATCGCTATAGCAACCTTATACAATTTATACTTAGAATTTTGAACTAGACTTTCAAAAGTATCCGGATTACTTTTTGCAGTGCTATTTACCATTTTTTTGTTCCTCCTATACATTAGACATTCGTATATTGATTTTGGTTCATATTTTTTTAAAAAAATTAAGACTCAGAAACATCCACCATTTGTCCCACTTTTGAGACAAATGATGGACGTACCCAAGTCTCACCTAAGTCCCATTAAAATTCACAATTTTTTGGTGTTCTAGGGAATGGTATTACATCTCTGATGTTTTGCATTCCAGTAATGTACATCATAAGTCTTTCAAATCCGAGTCCAAATCCACTATGAGGTACACTACCATATTTTCTTAAATCTAGATACCACCAATAATCTTTTTCGTCCATATTTAAATCTTTTATTTTATTCTTTAATTTTTCTAGGCTATCTTCTCTTTGACTTCCTCCTATTATTTCTCCAATACCTGGAGCTAATAAGTCGGCTGCTGCTACAGTCTTTCCATCTGCATTTAATTTCATATAAAAGGCTTTAATCTCTGCTGGATAGTCTGTAACAAATACAGGTTTTTTGAAGATATTTTCACTCAAAAATCTCTCATGCTCTGTTTGCAAATCAACACCCCAAGAAACTTTATAATCAAACTTATCATTATGTTTTTCAAGCTCTTTTATTGCATCTGTATATGATATTCTGCCAAAGTTAGAATTTACGACATTATCAAGTCTTTCAAGTAAAGTTTTATCTATAAATTGATTGAAAAATGCCATTTCTTCTGGGCAATTGTCAAGCACATATTTAATAACATATTTAAGCATTGCCTCAGCCAAATCCATATCATCTTTCAAATCAGCAAAACAAATCTCTGGCTCTATCATCCAGAACTCCGCAGCATGCTTTACAGTATTTGAGTTTTCCGCTCTAAATGTTGGTCCAAATGTGTAAACATTTCTAAATGCAAAAGCATATGTTTCAACATTTAGTTGACCGCTAACTGTAAGGTGAGCTGGCTTTCCAAAGAAATCTTTAGTAAAATCAACTTCACCATTATCATCTGTTGGCACATCTTTCAAATCGAATGTGTTAAGATTAAACATCTCTCCTGCGCCTTCGGCATCACTACTAGTGATGATCGGTGTATGTACATATACAAAGTTATTTTCTTGGAAAAATCTATGTATAGCATATGAAAGCACTGAACGTACTCTAAACACCGCATTAAATGTATTTGTTCTAGGTCTCAAATGAGCTATTGTTCTAAGATATTCCATAGTATGTCTTTTCTTTTGAAGTGGATAATCGTTATCTGCTTCTGCGATTTCAATAACACTTTTAGCCTTTATTTCAAATGGTTGCTTTGAATTTGGAGTTTCCACTACATTTCCCACAACAGTTATTGATGAGCTTAAAGTATACTTACAGATTACATCAAAATTGTCTAGCGTATTATCAAAAACTACTTGAACATTCTTAAAATATGATCCATCATTTAATTCTATAAATCCAAATGTTTTTGAATCTCTAACAGTCCTAATCCATCCTGAAATCTCAACTTCTTTATTATAATAATCTTTTGAATTTTTATACAATTCACAAATTGTTGTCTTCATTTTAATACTCCTTCTTAACCTTAAACATCACAAGTAATACTATCACATTACCCTTTAAATGTAAAGTAAAGGGCCGACCCTTTTTGACAGAAAATTGTCAAAAGTGTCAGACCTTAACTGAATTTATTTATGTGCCATTTAAAAAAATTTGCTTTAATCTCTTTTTTATTATATAATACCGCAAATTGATACTCGTTAACCCTTTATAATAATTTAGGAGGTGTACAGATGTTAATATCTAAACCTAAAGTATTCGTGTATTTCAACTGCGGCCGGCGTATAGAATATCCATATGGTGTGGATTTGAATTCTATCGATGATTTTATTACTATGATGGAAAGTCAGTATGAATTTGAGGAGTCCTTGCCTGATTTTTCAAAGGATAACCTCAAGACGATTCGATGCTACCCGGACATTATCGATTTGGCTAAGAAAACTCGTGGAAACTTCTTACGATTTCGCAGAGATGTCAGCACGTCCACAGCAATTGTGGAATTTGAGTTTCAAAAGGTCAACGATACGATTAATTTTAAGCATCAGGTAGATGAATTCAAAGGGATCTCCGGCAAGTATGCCTATACCTTTTCCTTTGAGGGCAACAGTCATTTATCGATCTTCCATTGGATGCTGGCAAATCCTTTGGGGCTTTGTACAACATTTGAGCAAGCTGCTGATGAATGCCGTTCCAACGAAAATCAATCGACTTTATACTTTACCTTGTCACGTTTCTTTGCCTGTGTTTTAGACATTCCGTACTACAAAGTCAAAACCATCAAAAATCGTGGCCTTAATGTCGATGTTGATCTTCTGTTTATGAATATTAGTGATTCTAACAAATCATTAAAAAGATTGGCGTCTGTTTTTAACTAGTTTTTAGCACAGTTGTGCTTAATCAATTAATCTATAATAAGATCCCTAGCCACTTGGTTAGGGATTTTATTTTTTGAATACTGAGCTATTCCTTTTTTTATGGTTATTCCATTGAATACAGACCAATAAGTCTAATCGAAATATCACATAAATATAAAAAGTAAAGGTCTGGCACTTTTGACAATTTTCTGTCAAAAAGGGTCGGCCCTATAAAACTTGAAAAAACTGAGGTTTTAGTGTATAATGTTGAAGTTACTATAGTGTTTTTTTATATAGGAGGCAAAAATATGTATAATGCTGAACAAAAAGTTTTTATCTTTATTACCTTTAACCGGAAAGTAGTTTTCCCGCGTGATGTAGATCTTACTTCTCCGGATAGCTTCGTGAAGACTATCGAACATCAGCTTAAGCGAAGAAAATTCCGACATGCTATATCTGAACAAACAGTATCTGCTGTTGAGCGGAGCCGGGATATTGTCGATATGATTGATCGTTTCGGCGGGAAGTTCTTGGGATTTCGTCATGACATTTGCGAAAGTACTGTTATTGTCGAGGCATCATTTCCAGATGATACCAGCACTGTGAATTTTACAGAATGCTGCTCATCTTACCCGAGCTTTTCCGGACGTTATGCGCTTACGATGACATTTGATGGAGTTCTTCCGCAGAAGATCTATCATCAGGACTACAGTCATTATTCAGTAATAATTGATGTGCTTTCGGAAGCCGCGAATTCGACAAATGATGAAAGTACCAAGATCTTCTATCTCAACATGGCATCTCTTTTCGAATTTATGCGTAATAATCGCTATAAAAAAGTTATAAGAGATATCCGTGTCGACGATGGCAAAACAGAGATCGACGTTGCTTTCAAAGATCGCAATAAGCTTATCAATTTTGCTGATCAGATGTTCCATTGGTTTGCATAACCATTGGACTGGCACATGTCCTGGAGGTAAGAAACATGTTGAATTTTGCAAAAAAGGTTTTTGTTTTTATAAATATAAACCGTAAAATCATTATTCCACACGTGCTCGATTCTACTTCTGTTGAAGACTTCAAAGAAATCATGGCCTTTCAGCTTAAACTTGAAGAATCAAGTGAAAATAAAACTACTCGAAATGTTGAAGCCATTAACCATTCCAATACAATACTGGATTTGATTCAAAGATACAATGGCAATTTCACTAAGTTTTATATCGCTGAAAATCATGATACTATCATTGTGGAGGTAGTTTTTTCGACACCGGTAGACATGATCTATTTCGTTGAATGCGCTAATATGTATTCTGGCATTACTGCTAGATATACTATAACTACAGCATTTAAAGGTAAGAATGATCTTGACCTTGCCAAAAGAAACAAGAAATATCCGAAAAGACTGTCACAAATTTATGCAAAAGCTGCATATTCTGATGGTGCTGATACGGGATTATATCTTAATTTGGCGACTTTTTTCATGGCACTTAAGAATGGAGTAGTCTATGACATCCGACAATTTAACAATCAAGTACTCATTGATGTCAATTTTAAGACTTATGCTGACTTTTGTTCCTCTGATAAGGAATTACACAGTTTCTTTGCCTGACTAAAAGCACACTTGTGCTTCCAAACGTAACAACCGAAGCCCTTGGCCGAATGGCTAGGGGCTTTGGCAATCCTATTAAAATATAATGTTTTCTCATTTTGTCGAAAAAATGTTGTTATATCAATACTTTTTATGATATAATATTTTCCGTCGATACTATAAACTTACCACATTTAGACTAAAGGAGGTAATAGTCATGCGGATCACGTCGATGTACAAAGCCTATACATACTTTACATGTAGGCGGCGTGTAGATTTCCACCAAAAAGTCAAGTTCAATTCCTTGGACGATTTCATTGAAGTCATGGAATCACAGTACTTTCTTGAGGAAGTTCAAAACGACAAGAGATCAAAATTCAATCGAAAAACAATTGCATACTACAATGAAATCCTCGATCTCATTAAAAAGCATCACGGAAAGTTTCAGAGATGGAAAAGAGATATCAACATGAGTGTCATTATCCTCGAATCAACATTCAAAAGCATTGATGATCTCATTGAATTCAAAAACGCTGCTCGTTTCCCTTGTGTGACGACAAAATTTGTATATTCGATCGGTTTCAAAGGCAAGAATACCGTTCCATTTCAGCCGAAAGATTACAAAAATCTCAAGAAGATTTGGAAGAAGATGTATGCTGCCGGCAATCATGAGAAATTGGAGGAACGTGCAGAATTCTACCATTCTATCGGAGATTTTCTCAGCCTTACTCTTTCTGAACTCAAGCATCCTATGAAAATCAAAGAATTCAAAAACATTTCCGGGCATCTGGTGATTGACATCCAGTTTTCTACCATTCAGGGTCTTCGGGCCATTGATACTGCTATGAAAATGAGAGCTGCAGATGTTTAAACCAGCAAAAAAAATTGAATAAGTATGACAAAGTCCCTGGCCTCTTGGCTAGGGACTTATTTCATTTTATCTATCTCTACATTTTAAGAAGATTTTCACTACTAATATCTTCTGCTGTAATTGTCTTAAGAATTTTTTTACCTTTTTTACCAATCGTATTTGATGCATGCTTTATAATTGACTTTTCATATACATTTCTAACAAATCTAGCATTACCAAAGTTTTTAGTTCCAATATACTCATTTATTATTTCTACTAATCTTTGCTCTGCTTCTTTAGAAACAACAAAGCCTGATTTTTTCATCATTTGATTAAATATTGCAGTAAGTTCTTCGACTGTATAATCTTCAAATTCAAGAGTATATCCTATTCTAGATACAATACCAGAATTTGCATTTAGAAAGTCTTGCATCTCCTTGGTATACCCCGCAAAAATAACTACTAAATCGTCTCTGTAGTTTTCCATTGCTTGAATTAATGTTGCAATGGCTTCTTCATTATATGACGAATTCTGTCCGTGGGCCACCACTCGCTAAGCTATATGCTTCATCAACAAATAGAACTCCACCTCTAGCTCTTTCTACAACAGCCATTGTTTTGGGAGCAGTTTGACCAACATACTCTCCAACTAAATCTTTACTTGATACTTCAATCAATTTATTCTGTCTGATGTATTTCAAATTGTATAATATTCCTGCTACAATTCTTGCAACAGTCGTTTTTCCAGTTCCAGGATTTCCTAAGAATACCATATGTAAGTTTACCTTATTTATTTTCAAATCATCACTAGACTTACTTTTTAGTTCCATTAGATTTACTAAATCTTTTAGTACTTCTTTAACACGGCTTAAACCAACAAGTTCATTCAATTCTGCAAAGATTTCATCCAAAGTTTTATCCTTTTGATACTTTGGAATTTCCTTTGTAAATACTATTTTTTGATATAAATTATCTCTATATGTTGGGTATGGTAATTCATTCTTTGGATATGTTGCTGAAATATAGTCAAGAAGTCTAACACTAAATTCATCATCCACTTCCATAATGTCTCTAAGTTTATCCAATATTTCTTGATATGTATCTTGTACATCAGGAACTCTTTCAATTATCTTAAAATCTTCAAATTTTTCTTTTAATTCTAGCACTTCACCTATAACTAAGTCAATTATTTCTTGGCTTTCAGCAGTAAAAATAGTAAGTACCTCATTTTCATTTTCGTTAATAATTTCGTCTAGTTTAGCTAAAACTTTTTTATTCTCTGACTTATCATTTTCGTTAAATATTCCAAAGTCCTTAAATATTACAGCATTTGCAGAGTCATATTGTTTAACGATATCTTCATAGTTCTTAGTTTCTACTAGGCTGTAGTTTACTCTTCTCCCCCTCTTTATATATTCAAAGAAAGTAGCAGCTTCATACACAACGTCGCATACACCATCTATAACTTCTTTATTTCTTGATATAATTTCCATGTTGAAAGAAATATATTCTTTTTCTATTCCCTCTTTGTACTTTCTAATGTACTCAATTATCTTCTTTAATAAATCCCTAGATTCATCAGTAATATACAAGCTATCTATTTTTTCGAAAAGTTCCTTCATCTTGGAATCTGCATCCATCTTCTTGACTTCAATAGCTATGTTTTGATTAGTTTCTTGATTCGGTAGACTTCTATCAAGCCCATTAGAATTGATAATGCTTTGCTGCATTTTATCAAGATTTTTTATCTCTTCAGAAATCTTGTTATTCTCCTCTTCTATCTTAAAAAAGTCCTTATACATATCTTTAAAAAAATCTCTTCCGTCCATACACACCTCCCATTTATCAAATCAATTTATAGTTCATCAGCAACTCCTAGTATTATTATTCCACAAATAATAGTTATAATTGCCGCATACTGCTTTTTAGTTAACTTTTCTTTTAAAAATATTCTAGAAAATATCACAGATACTGCACAAACTGAGGAAATAATTGGTGCTGCTACAATAGCACTACCAGACATTGCAAACACATATGTAAATTGTCCTGCTGTCTCACAGACAGCTGCAAGCATTTTATCTCTTTGATGCAAAATGTTTAGTTTTTCTTTTCTAATTGTTATAAAAATAAACAATATTAGTGCACATATTGCAAATGTAAGTTCATACGATGTGTTAGCAACTAGTTCAATGGTATCTGGATTTATATTTATAAGTGGCGATGTCTCCATTTCAAGGAAATAAGCATCTAAAAAACTACCAATGGCATCAAGTAATGCATATAAGAATGGCATAATAAATGCAATTATCGCAAGCTTCTTACCATATTTTTTCATTCTTCCATTCTCATCGTTTGCCTCAGTAATTCCTATGTAAATTACGCCTATTACAATCAAAGCTATTCCAATAAATGATATCCATCCAATTCTTTGCTTTAAAAATATAAAACATAGTAATGCTGCTATTGCTCCTGAGGTATTTTCAATAGGATCAGATATTGACTCTTCTAAAAATCTCATACCAAAGAATGAAAGCGCCATTGATAAGATATAGAAAAATGACACTGGAAAATATCTTATGATATTTGAAAAATCGTAATTAATATCTTGTGTAATTAGCACAAATAAAGCATGAACTCCCATAACTAACCCAACACATATACATATCTTTAAATGGCTATATTTTTCATCAGGTTTTGCACCTTTCTTGTAAAAAAGTTCAGCTAATCCCCAAATTATAGTTGTAATAATTGCACATGCAAACCACATTTTATTTACTCCTTATCCTAATATATTTGTATAAAGAATACTTATGACTCCTACCATGGCACAAATAGCTACTGCTAGAATCTCTCCTATAAAACAAGATAATCAGAAAAACAATTGATGCACAAATTTTTACTACCACTTTATTTTCATTAGTGGGTATTTTATCTTTATATTCATCAAGACTCTTAACTCTTTCTTGTATCTTAGGTGGATAATTGTATAAAGTATTTATGGGTTTTCTCGACATCACATATACCATTATAGTAAAAATGATGCATAGAATTATACTTTCTATCGCTATTACCATAATAAAAATACTCCTTCTTAAAAAGTATTGACATACTATTTTCTTTTTAAAAATCGTTCTTAATATATCATATTTTAATTTCTTTGTTAAGTATATTTTATTAAATACAAAGCGGCTCCCAAATATCGAGAGCCGCCCTACTACACACTATATTAAATATTTTTGTTTACAGTTTTCCAACAAGCGTGATCGTTGCTTCCTCAAAGAGTGCTTTGATTTCCGGAGTAACGACAATCTTTTCATCGATGTACTTCAGATACTCTTCAGTACTTGTAATTGTTGTGCTGGTATAGAATCCGGCATTTTTCACAAGTTCTTTCCATCTTTCTACAGACAAAATTCCGAAGCGTTCCTGAGTTTCACGATTCCAGCTCTTTTCTCCCCACGTATATGTATAGAGAAATTCCTTGGCATCCTCAGCAGTAAGTACACCTTTGACAGAAACTTTACGTTTATAATCCATGAAATCCTTTTTGAATCTTTCAATCCAAATGACATCCTCTGGATTTTTGAATTGTAGCTTGATATTCCTCTTTTTCCATTCATCTCCAGCTCTCACGCCATCACGAATAATGATCATTCCGCCAGGATTCAGAAGCTTCTTAGCATCTTCGAGTGCCTCGATGATAGGTCCTTCTTCAAAAGGGGTAACTTCATTATATGAACTGAACTCGTGCAAAACCGAACTGAAGATGACACAATCGAATTTCTCTCCAGTCTCCGCATATTCGTGGAGCCCCATATGAACTGCGTTGATACCCTTTTCTTGGCATTCCAGCACTGCTGCCTGATTGATGTCAATTCCGACCATCTCAATATCAGGATTAATGCTAGAAACAGCTTCAATCAATACACCACTGCCACATCCAACGTCAAGAGCACTCTTGGACTCACCAAGTAGAATTGCAATCAAGCCTTTACTTGATTTTGCAATTGATGCAGTCATACGCTGCAAATATGTGAAATAGTTACTTGTATTACTAGCCGTCAATTCTTCAAGTTTATTACTCATTTCATCCTCCGTGTTTAATATAAGTGCATAGTTTTTGATAGCTTACGTTATGTGCACATTTGTACACCATTTGCTATCGTATAGTCATATTATTATACCATAAAACCGCTTTATTTTCAACACTTATCCTCTTTTAACATATTTTTATAAAATTTTCAAAAGTACTTGAATTTCGCTTTCTAAGGTTTTAAAATAAGTTTTGTAATTAGGAGGATTATCAATGTTTAAAAAATATACTACTCTACTTTTTGATTTAGATGATACACTTGTTGATGATACAGAGAATAGAAAATATGCAATAAAGCAAATCCTATTAGATAAAAATGAAATCATTACTGAGGAAAAACTAGATAGATTTATTCAGATAGACAACAAATATTGGCAAGATAGAGTATCTGGAAAAATAAAGGACCCATTTAAGTTCAAAGATAATGAATCCAAAAGTGAATGGCTAAGGGCACAAAGATTCATTCTTTATTTCAATGATATTCCCTATGAGGAGGCTGTCAATATAAATAACAGATACATCGATTGTTTAAATGAGCATGTCGTTGCTATTAATCATTCTACTGAGGTTTTAGATTATTTATACAATAAAAATTACAACATTTACATTGTAACAAATAGTCCCAAAAGAGTTGTTGATAATAAGCTTCGTGGTATTAATTCTTTACAATACATTACTGACACTCTATCCTCTGATGAAATAGGCGCCATGAAACCAAAAAAAGAGTTTTTTGATGAGTTTTTCAGAAGGACGGGAATTCAAAATAAAGATGAATTAATCATAATTGGTGATGAGCTTGAAAAAGATGTTCTAGGTGGTATTCAAACTGGTTTTGATTCGTGTTGGGTCAATTTAAAAAATCAAGTTAACAATACAGATCTAAAACCTACTTACGAGATAAATGATTTATTAGAATTAAAAGATATTCTTTAGGAGGATTATATATGGATGAAATAGTTTTTGTAACACATAATAAAGGGAAAATTGCTTCAGCAAATAGACGATTAAATGGTGTTAACTTTAAAGTATTCGAATATGATTTAGAGGAACCTAGAAGTGATGACATCAAATATATTTCAAAATATAAGGTTTTAGAAGCATACAAACTAGTCAACCAACCATGTATTTCTCTAGATTGTGGTTTTTGGATTGAAGAATTAAATGGTTTTCCAAGAGCCTTTGTAAATTTTGCTTTGGATACTATTGGAATAGATGGTATTTTAAAGCTAATGGAGAATAAAGAAAATAGAGCATGCAAATTCACTGAATGTTTGTCATATTATGATGGAAAAGATGTATATCAATTTATGGGAAAACACGAAGGGACTCTATCAACAGAAGCTCTAGGAACTGATTCTAACAAAAAATGGTCAGACCTATGGTATATTTTCATTCCTAGTGGCAGTACTAAAACTCTAAGCCAAATGACTGATGAGGAAAGAACTAATCGTATAAGAGTGAATTCTGTTGAGGCCATGAGTGAATTTGCCAAATGGTATAAAGAAAAAAATTACACTGATTAGTCCACGTCAATTGATAATTGTTGATTATTATGATAAAGTGAAAGCAGATGATTTAATTCACTGGTAAGAAAGGATAAAAGCTATGAAAGAAAGAGTTGATAAGGCAAACTACTACTTAGATATTGCTGAAACTGTTTTAGAAAGAGGGACATGTATTCGAAGGAATTTTGGTGCAATTATAGTTAGCAATGATGAAATCATTTCAACAGGATATGTTGGTGCACCTAGAGGAAGAAAGAATTGCTGTGACTTAAATTATTGTACTAGAGAAAAGCTAAAAATTCCAAGAGGCGAAAGATATGAGCTTTGCAGAAGTGTTCATGCTGAACAAAACGCAATGCTTAGTGCATCTAGAGAAAAAATGCTTGGTGCTACTTTATATATGGTATGTAAATCATATGAAGATGGTGAATATGTTGAAAACACTAATCCATGTGCCCTATGCAAGAGAATGATTATAAATGCAGGAATCAAAGATGTATATGTTCGTGATTCAAAAACAAAATATAGGCATATCAATGTAGATGATTATATTAAAAATGATGAATCTCTTGAAGGAAAAAGAGGATACTGATCTATTGAGGAGATAAAAATGGCTTACACATACGAACGTGAAATTAATTATTACGAAACAGACAAAATGGGAATTGTACACCATTCAAATTATATAAGATTTTTAGAAGAAGCAAGATGTAGGTGGCTCAGAGAGTTAGGAATTCCAATGGAATTTTTAGAAGAAAAAGGCTATACTATTCCTACTTTGGAGGTTGATTGTCAATATAAAACTCATGTCACCAGCGGAGATATTATATTAATAACCCCTATAGTTACTGAATACAATGGTGTTAAAATGAAAGTATCTTATGATGTGATAGAAAAAAATTCTGGCAGGATAGTTATCAAAGCATGGACAAAACACTGTTTTACAAACACATCCTTAAAGCCAATTAATATAAAAAAGAACAATTTAGAAATACACAATATTTTTGAGAAATTATTAAATGAGGCAACCCATATTTAAAAGGATGCCTCATTTTTATACTAATTTATATCATTTCACATATCTTTGACGAAAGGCCTAAATATGTTTTTGGAGTTAGAGTTAACAACGTTTCTTTATCATTTTGATTAATATTTAGTCCCTTTATAAATTCCCTTAACCCCTCAAGGTCTATTTCCTTACCTCTTGTATAATCTTTTAACAATTCATACGCATTATCGTATCTATTTTTCCTTAAAATAGTCTGGATTGCTTCGGCTAAAACTTCTGGATTATTATCCAACTCTTTTTCCAGAACTTCTTCATTCACTTCCATCTTTTCAAATCCCTTTTGAGATTGCTTTATACTAACTAATGTATGAGCAAATGCTACTCCTATATTTCGTAGCATCGATGAATCCGATAAATCTCTTTGCATACGTGATATTTGTAAATTATTTGTCAAGCCATCTAATATACTATTTGCCATTCGACAATTTGCCATCGAGTTTTCATGATTAATCGGATTTACTTTGTGTGGCATAACGCTTGACCCTGTTTCTGCAACAACTACTTTTTGCCTGAAATATCCCAAACTAATATATAACCACATATCACTATTAAAGTCTTGTGTAATATTATTAAAACTTTTTATCATAGAGAATAATGCGCAAATAGTATCATGATTCTCTATTTGAGTAGCAAATAAATTATAATTTAATCCCAATTTTTCTACAAATTCTTTGTTTGCTTCTATCCAGTCAATTTCTGGAAATGATACCTGCCATGCATTAAATGCCCCAACAGTGCTTGAAAATTTGCCTTGTAAATCACCAACAATACCATTTATATATTTCAAACTATTTTGCCATCTGTATGCAAATACGGCAAGTTCTTTTCCAACTGTCACGGGTGTAGCTGGCTGTCCATGTGTGTGTGAAAGCATTGGAATATTTGAATCTTTTTTTGCATTTTCTTTTACTTTTTCTAATAACTTTTTCATCGCTGGAATGATTACACTATTCATTGCGTCTTTTATCATCAAATTATATGCCAAATTGTTTATATCTTCACTTGTACATCCAAAGTGAACAAAACTGCATAGTCTTTTTAAATCAACTTTTTCAAGTTCTTCCCTAACATAATACTCTATTGCTTTCACATCATGATTCGTTATTCCTTCAATTTCTTTTACTCTCTTACATTTTTCGATATTAAAAGAGTCGTAGATGTTATTTATTTTCACGTATTCTTCTTTGCTTACATATTCACCAACTATATCCATTTTTACCAAATGTATAAGCCAAAATACTTCTATTTTTATGCGATATTTAATAAAAGCATACTCACTAAAAAAATCAGCTAGTTCATTGGTGCTATCTCTATATCTTCCATCTATTGGAGATATTGATGTTAATTCATTAAACTCCATATTTTCTCCTTTCTTCACATAACTAACAAACAATCATGTCCTCGCGACCAGCTCCAATACCAATAAATTTGATTGGACATCCTACTATTTCTTCAATACGCGCAAGATATTTTTGAGCATTTTTTGGTAATTCTTCACGAGACTTACAATTAGATATATCACCAAAATTGCCTTCGAATTCCTCATATACTGGTTTACAATTTTCAATATATTCCGCATTTGTACTATATCTCATTGACTTTACACCATCATTTTCATATGCAACACACAATTGTATTTTATCTAGTTTTCCAATTGTGTCCACGTGATTTATTGCAAGTCCTGTCAACCCATTTACCATAACCGCGTACTTTAATGCAACAAGATCTAGCCAACCACATCTACGAGGACGTCCCGTTGTTGTACCGTATTCATGGCCAAGTTCTCTTATTGTATCTCCTATTTCATTTACTTGTTCTGTAATATATGGTCCTTCTCCAACACGGCTAGAGTATGCCTTTAATACCCCATATACATTGTTTATATAACGAGCTCCAATTCCTGTTCCAGTACATACTCCGCCAACAGTTGGATTGCTGCTCGTAACATATGGATAACTACCAAAATCAATATCAAGCAAAGTTGCTTGTGCTCCTTCACAGATTATCTTTTTGCCTTTTTCAATTGCTTCATGAACAAGTGCAATGCTATCTACAATATATGGTTTCAAGTACTCCGCATATTTTTTATAGTCATTAACAATTTCATTTGCATCTATTTCAGGATATCCAAAAGCTTTAAATATAATGTTTTTATTCTTTACATTCTCGCGAATTTTCTTTTCAAAATTCTTAGACAACATATCCTCTACACGAATTCCTGAACGTTGAAATTTATCTTCGTATGCAGGTCCTATTCCACGTTTTGTAGTTCCTATTTTTTCACTTCTTATATCTTCCTGAAGTTCATCCATTTTTTCGTGATATGGAAAAATTAATTGAGCTTTATCGCTAATATAAAAGTTATCAATATTAGCCCCTTTCCTCTTAAGTTCTTCTAATTCTTCAATTAAGACTTTAGGATTTACTACTACCCCATTTCCAATAACTGCTTTAGTATTAGGATTAAGTATTCCACTAGGAATTAAATGAAACGCATATTTTACTCCATCAACATTGATAGTATGTCCCGCATTATTTCCACCACTGAAACGTATTGCAATATCTGCATCCTTTGCTAAATAATCAATTATCTTTCCCTTTCCTTCGTCTCCAAAAAAACTTCCTAAAACAACATCAACCATAGAAACCCTCCTACTAAATTTATATGCACTTATTCGAATAAAAAAGGACTTCTGCAAAAGATTGCAAAAGTCCTAAAAAATTAACTGACTAAGTTATTTACTTTATTCTTCACTCGATATCTGTGCATAATAATAATTCCAATATACTAAAAATCTATATTGTTTAACAACAATACTCTATAATTCTAGCATAACTATTCATACAATTCAATAGTTTTTTGATTATATTTTATGTGCTTTACATAACATTGTTATTTGCGCTTATTTGTGGTATAATGATAGGAGAATTACATTTAGGTTTCATTCCACCAAATAATTTTAATTGGAATGATTGGACAAAAGAAAAGGAGAAATAAATGGCAACAAACAAAATTCACTCTGTCGCATTCATGATAGCAATAATGAAAGCCAAACAAAATGGTACTTTTACTATCAAAGACTTCTCTGGAAACATCAGGGAAGCTATCGTACTGACAACCAATGATTCTATGCGATGCTGGCTTGGATCCCGGGCGCCTTCTCACAATACTATCAATCCAGCAACTGGCAAGATCAGTTGGATTACCTATCCGGCAGATGATGTTTCTGTTTGGAATAAAGGAATGGTTCTTTCAGCTCCGATGTATGATGCTGGAAAGCCTTGGACATCCTGTATTGATGAGGAGACAATTCTGGATGAGTTTTGGGAGCATAATGCAATCACCATTCAGAACACACTGTTTTACCTCCACCTGGTCCAGGACGTAGCGTACGATTCATATATCCGCGAGCTTATTGACTGTACCAGGAGATCGGACAATTTGTTCACATTCAAAGGCACAACATACACCGGCGATGAGCTTCGTGGGAAAGGCATGGCGAGATGGAATGGTAACGGACTCATAAACACGATGGATGCACATTTCTATGTGAGACTTGCGAAAGTGTGTTACGAAATGACCGGAACCCTCATCAACTCCGAATGGATTGAAAAGGTATATAAGCCAGCATTCTATGATGTCTACAGCCAAGAACTTGCAGAGAATACTGTGAAGTTCACTGCTATTGATCCTACAGCAGATGAAATCATCACTTCCATGAGATGGGACGACGAGATTTGGCCGGTCAGCAACGAAGTTGTTGATGGCTATGTCAGATACATGATCAATACAACAATTGGCGATTTGAGAGCTTTACAAAAAGGTTTTCTCCGCTGACTCAAATGCATCCCGCAGCCTAATAGGCTGCGGGATCGTTTTGCCTAACATTAAAATTCATAGCTACATAAAGCAAAGGACTTTATGTTGATAAAAAAATATGAAGTCTCCGTTGCAGATGTTGTAGTTATGAACGGACTTTGTGGAGTAAATACAACTTTCAAAGACCATCTAATGATTTTAACAACCTTATATATGGAGTATTCTCCTATGCACCAGCATCTCGAATGTCCATGAAAACCGGTCATAAACACAAAATCCAGCCTAAAGACTACACGGTGTATAACTATTTGAGAAACAAGTATTCTCACTTTTGGGAACTTCTTACTATCGGAGATTTATATCGTTGTCGATCAATCGATTTGATAAAGGATGGCACAAATTACCATGAAGCCGTCAAAGCAATTATTAGAGAAGTTTAATACGATAGGTTAGTTAAATTGTCATGTAAAACACACACTGTCAAATAATTTAGATAGTGTGTGTGTTCTATTTTTTCTCATACCTATTTCATTATTGAAAAAAAAGAAACTAATGGTATTTCCATGTTCTTTTTGTTATGGAGCATTGACGTAGTTTACATAATGTGATAAAATCATAAATAAGTATTTAGTAAGAATATATTTAGTTTTAATGTAATGTATTACTATACGAAAGGAGCTTGACATGAGGTATGATGGTATCCGTAAACGATTGTTACGGAAATATCAATCCATAATAGAAAATGGTACTACTTATTTTATTGACTCATCTAATATGGTAGTTGCAACGGAAAATGATAGACACAATTTGCTTGTCATGTATGTAACTGCTCGTAAAAAGTTATGGTGCCACCATAATACTGTTGCAATCGCAGTTGCAAAGAATTTTATGTTGATTAATAACTATGAAGTATCCTATGCTGATGTTGTAGTTATAAATGGCCTTTGTGGAGCCTGCAATACAATCCAGAGGACATCCAATATGCTACTAAGTCTCAATTCCTCATTGGATTTAGACTTTATGGATAGCTTCATTAAGACTGGACGAAGACTCATAGGTTCAATGGGGTATATGAAATTTGCTACGAAAGCCATCCTGAATATCGGTATAAGTATCGGAATCCCTACAAAAATCCTACCACGACGTAGAAAATCTTTTGATTTTGATAACCTCATTTATGGAGTCTTGTCATACACCCCTGTCTCTCGAATCGACAAGAAAAAAGGCCGTAAACACATAATCCAATCTAAAGATTACACCATTTATAATTATTTAAGGAATGAATATTCTTGGTATTGGGAATACGGTTATAATACTGCTGGAAGTTTCCGCACAAGGCTTTTTATCAATAAAACGATGAATGGCACAAATTATCACAAAATTGGAAATGCAGTTATAAAAGAAATATAAATCCGATTGTCATGCAAAACACACACTGTCAAATAATTTAGATAGTGTGTGTTTTCCTATTTAGTATTTAAAAACGTATAGTCTAGGATAGTGTACATATACACTATCCTTTAATTTATGCTTTCTTTATTGAAAACGTACAAAATCTATGATTTAATAAGGAATAATAGAAAACTTTAAAGGAGATAAAAGAATGAAAGTATTATTAGTTAATGGTAGTCCTCATAAAGAAGGTTGCACTTATACTGCTTTAAGCGAAGTTGCAAAAGAATTAAATAAGGAAGGAATAGAAACAGAAATATTTTGGATTGGAATAAAACCTATATCAGGATGCATTGCTTGCGGTAACTGTTATGAAAATGGCAAATGTGTATTTAATGATGTTGTAAATGAATTTGCTGAAAAATGCAAAAACTCTGATGGTTTCATTTTTGGAACTCCAGTTCATTATGCAGCAGCCTCAGGTTCAATAACTTCATTTATGGACAGACTATTCTATTCAACGTCTACAATAAAAGATTTATTCAGACTAAAACCTGCAGCTTGTGTTGTATCTGCTAGAAGAGCCGGAACTACCGCTACTTACGATCAATTGAATAAATATTTTGGAATAAATCAAATGCCAATAATTTCATCAAGATATTGGAATATGGTTCATGGTAGTACGCCAGATGACGTTAAAAAAGACGAAGAAGGAATGCAAATAATGAGAATACTTGGCCAAAATATGGCTTATTATTTGAAATGCCAAGAAGCTGGAAAAAAAGCAGGCATTCACATGCCTGAACCAGAACAAACTACGTATACTAATTTTATTAGATAATAGGAAGAACATATATGAGAAAAGAAATTGAAAACTATATAAATGAAACCTTCGATGCTATACAAGAATATCCGTGGGATAAATACCCTAATTTCGCAACATTTAAACATAAAAATAATAAAAAATGGTTTGCTCTAATTGCTGATATTCCATACGAGAAGCTAAAAATAGAAAAGGATGGTTTTGTTGATGTTATTAACCTAAAAATTATTCCGGAAATGATTGGTAGCTTAAGAAAAACAAAAGGCATTCTGCCCGCATATCACATGAATAAAGAACATTGGGTTACTGTTCTTTTAGATGGAACTGTATCAAGAGAAAAAATATACGATTTAATTGATATAAGCTATGATCTTACAATATAAAACAAAGGCACCGATAGTTTTATATCAGTGCCTCTGTCGTTAAAATTAGTCAATCAGGGAAATCTGATCATTGCACCCTTCAACTGTAACAAAGTACTTAGGTATATATCTTCTTTCCATAGATGACAAAGAATTATGAGTAAAATGATAAATGATATAGAAATAGCCTCTTTTTTTCTTTTATCTTTAATTGATATTTATGATTTAACAATAAAAAAATATTTTGAAAGGATTTGGTCGATATGGCAAACAATGACCCAAAAACTGAAAAACTGCTATCTAAAATTACCAAACAAGATGAACTAAAAAATAGAAAACTCATGGCAGCAATGTGGACAATTCTAACTACAAATGCAATATTTTACCTAGGGACTTTGTACTTAGCAATATACACATTAAAAGAAGGAATACTACTTGGCACAATTATTTGTGCATCAACACTTGTATTTGTAATAGCAGCATTCATTTCACTAAAATTTGAAGTTGATGCTGGATATTATGAATGTAAAAACTGTCACCATAGATTTGTACCAACATATAAGGAAGCTTTAATGGCAATGCATATGTCTACAACTAGATATTTAAAATGTCCAGAATGTCAAAAAAGAAGTTGGTCTAAAAAAGTAATGTCCAAATAAATACAATCTTCGAGGAGAATAGTAATGAAAATAGAAAGAATTACTATAAGTAATATTCCATCAATAATTTGGGGAGAAAAAAAAGATAAAATTTTCATCACTGTACATGGAAACATGTCCAACAAAGAAGACACAGTAATAAAAATCTTTGCTGAAAAGGTCGTGGCTAAAGGGTATCAACTACTTAGTTTCGATTTACCAGAACATGGAGAACGAAAAACAGATACCACTTATTTATGCAAAGTTCAAAATTGTGTAAAAGATTTGAATCAAATCATTGAATATGCTAAAGCAAGTTATGACGAAATCAGTTTATGGGCTTGCAGTATGGGTGCATATTTTAGTTTGTTAGCTTATCAAGATGAAAACATCAAACAATGCCTCTTCTTATCCCCTATTGTCAATATGAAATCACTCATTGACAATATGATGCTATGGAGTAATACTACCGAAAATGAGCTAAGAGAGAAACAAGAAATTGAGACTGATTTTGGCCAAACACTATACTGGGATTATTATGAATTTGTTAGAAATAATCCGATAACAAATTGGAATATAAAGACTCACGTTTTATATGGAGATAATGATAATTTACAAGATGAAAATATAATCAGAAAATTTTGTAATATGTTTGATTGTGATTTATCAATAATGGAAAGTGGCGAACACTACTTTCATACTAATGAGCAATTAGAGTTTTATAAATCATGGCTAGACAAACTAATATAAAAAATTATGATAATATGGAGGTTTTATGGAATCATTATGTGGCGCAAATGGAGATAATCCAGAAATAATTATGTACAAAAAAAGATAAAAATAATGTCATCTGTTTCTAAGGACAGCTGCCATTATTTAGATTTAAACCTTAATCTCAAATAAGTAACGGCAAAGAAGTCGATATGACATCTTTGCCGTTATTGGCCTCATCCCTCAAAAGGTTCTATAAAAAGCTTTTTTTCGTCACCAGAATAATTAACCGTTACACTAACTTTCGAAGTTTTTCCATCTCTAAAAAGATACTTTATAGCATCCTCCGAAATTGCCACGTATCCATCAATAACTTCTGTTCCGCAATACATCTCGCCATTTTCATAAGGGCTTGTTGAAAGAAATAACCTACCTGTAGAATAATCTTTAAAGCAATAAAGAGTGGTTCTATTGTAAAAATAATTCATGTCATTGGGAATTTCAAACCGTCCACCTTTCTTCAAAATGATCACTGCCATACTATTCTCCCTCCTATTTCCAATCATTACTCAAATGGTTCTATATAAAGCTTTTTTTCTTGGTCAGAAATACGTGCTGTTATACTGACTTTCTTTGTTCTTCCTTTCCGGAAAAGATACTTTATAGCATCCTCTGATAGAACAACTCTTCTATCATACTTTAATACTTTGCAAAACATTTCTCCGTCGTCGTATTTACTCGTTGAAAGAAATAATCTACCTGTATTATCTTCTTTGTAGCAGTAAACTTCATCGTTATCATCAAAACCTATAATATTCCACGGAATTGTAATGGTACATTTTAACCTCATGGAACTTATTGCCATGCTTTAACCTCCTAAATTATTTGTGGACGTTTACATATACTACTAACAATTTGCATTATTATATCATGCTTTACATAAAATTACAATCACCTACTAATACAACATATTATAATATTATCTTGTAAAAAAATTTTATTGAAAAGATTCTTGTTGCAAAGTATAATTAAAATAATAAATAATTGAATGGAGGGGATTTATGAACGAATTTATTAATTTAAGTGCCGACAACATTGACGAAGAACACATATGTTGTGCAATTGGAGATCCAAAACATCAAGCTGGTGTTGACTGTAAAAAAGAATGGATAAAATCCAAATTAAAAGATGGTCATGTTTTCAGAAAACTAAACGCAAGAGGAAAAATTTTTATTGAATATGAACCACTTGAAACAGCTTGGATTCCAATTAGTGGAAACAATTATGAATACATCTATTGTTTATGGGTAGCAGGTAGCTTTAAAGGTAAAGGAATAGGCAAAGAATTATTAGAATATGCCATAAATGACTCTAAAGAAAAAGGAAAAAGCGGTATTTGTACTTTGGTTTCCAAAAAGAAAAAGCCATTTTTAGGAGAGAAGAAATTTTTTGAGCACTATGGTTTTGAAGTTGTAGATAGTATTGAAGACTATGAGCTAATAGCACTAAAATTTAAAGATGGCGAGACACCTAAATTTAACGACGCAGCGAGAACTATGAAAATTGATAGCCAAGATTTCACAATATACTATAGCAATGAATGCCCATATGTAGAGTATGAAATTAAAGAACTTTCAGATTATGCAAAAGAAAAGAATATAAAACTAAACTTCATTAAGATAGATTCATTAGAAAAAGCCAAAAACGCACCTTGCATTTTTAATAACTGGGCTAATTTTTATAAAGGGAAGTTCATATCTAATACAATATTAAATGCAAATGCTTTTGAAAAACTATTAAAATAAAATATAGTAAGTGGAGAATAAAATGAAAAAAAGTATAGTATATATTTTAGTTATAGTGCTTATTATTATCTGTATTTCTGAAGGTATAATAATTTTACAGAATAATAGGCAGAATGTTGATAATGCAGCATCAGAAAAAAATAGTGAAGAGTTTATAACTGATAAAAACATTTGTACTCAAGATGAATATGAAAAAACTTTATTTGGTCAACCAATTTCTAAAGAAAGAAATGGTGAAATGAGATTAGGCATTAAGTGTACCCAAGATAGTTATGCTGAATTAACCATATACGAGGCAAAAGATGAAAAATATGTTCCAGTTTTTTCTTGTCCAGCTATGATTGGAAAAAATGGCCCTATTAAACATGCTGAAGGTGATACAAAAACGCCATTAGGTACATGGACTATTGGTGAAGCTTATGGTATTGCTGAAAATCCTGGAAGCAACATTACCTATACTAAAATAACAGATGATATGTATTGGTGTGCAACTGGAAGTAATGGAAAGAAATACAATACCCTACTACACAAAAGTGACGACCCTAATAATGATTACTCAGAGGATGAACACCTTATGGACTATCCAATAAGATACAAGTATTTGCTTGATTTAGGTTATAACAAGGCTGGAGCACCATATGTAGGTAATGCAATATTTTTACATTGTTGGAAGGAAGAAAATGGTTCTCCAATTCCTACTGGAGGCTGTGTAGCTGTATCAGAAGAAAATATGGTTACTATTCTTAAAACACTAAAACCTGAAACTGTAGTAACAATTTATTAAAAGTCAAATTTATATTTTTAAATACAAGTTTAAAGGAGATAATGAGCAATGAAGAAATTCATTAAAGATAATTGGAAGTTTTTATTGCTAGTTCTACTTGGTGGATTAATTGGCGGCTATTGCCTTGGATTATATAGTTACGACTCCTTATCTGAAGAATTATTAAAACAACTACAAGATCAAAATGTAACCAAAGAAATAATCGCCTTGTCTTCAATGGTTCAATACGGAATACTATTTGGTGTGATACTTGCATGTATTGGTATATTGTTATCTAAAAAAATTCAACTGTGGAAAGAGTTTAAAATAGATAAAAAAGCTATTCTTATCACAGTAATTACTACTATTATCGGTGCATTTGCATTATTTCCTGGAGACAAGTGGATTTTTGGTTCGTTTAATAACTGGGTATATGAACAATACACTAATCAACCTACCATTTATAAAATAATTGGTGGATTACTGGTTGGCGGTATTATTGAAGAAGTGATGATGAGATTGTTTTTTATGTCATTAATAGTATTTGTTATTTCTAAATTATTTTATAAAAATAAAAAAGAAATACCCGCTCTAGTTTTTGTTATTGCTAATATTATAGCTGCACTACTATTTGCTGTTGGACATCTCCCATCAACTGCAATGATGACAACTTTATCTCCATTGATAATTATTAGATGTTTCTTATTTAATGGTGGATTGGGATTAGCATTTGGATATCTATATAGAAAATATGGTATTGGCTATGCAATGATATCTCATGGGTTAATTCATTTAATCTCTGATACATTAATGATTATATTTATTTAGAATAGAAGAAAGATTTTATGTGAAATGTTTAGTTTTTTTAAAAGTAAAATTAATAGCAAAGGTCCAAAGATTGACGAATCAAGATTGTATAAAAAATACGGTAATTGTAGGAAGTTTTCATATCACATTAATTTGCTTATTATTTCGGATACACATGGGCTTTTAGCATATAATGAAGAATATCAAGACAAGCTAATAAATATTAAAAACTATGATTTATGTTGCGCTTTAGGAGATATAACGTATAATGATTACGAAATAATTCTAAAATATGTTCCGAAAGAAAAGATTGTAGCTCTACTTGGAAATCATGATGAATTTGATATATTAAAATACTATGGTTTGAAAGATTTGAATGGTAACATTATTACAGTTAACGGAATAAGAATTGGAGGAATACAAGGGAGTTATAAATATAAACCAGAAAATTTCCCTTCATTTACTCATGAAGAAAGTATTAAATTTTTAAACCAAATGGATGAAGTTGATATACTTCTATCACACACGGGTCCATATTTTGATAATAATAATACAGATTTGGTTCATAATGGTTTAAAAGGAATAACGGAATATTTATATAGAAATAGAGTACCTTATAATATTCATGGTCATAATCATATTAATACAGATTTGTATTTAAGAAATGGAACAAAAGTTATAGAAAGATATTTTATTGAAGAAGTTCATATATAATGCAAAAGATTTTAAAAAATAAAAAAGCTTGATTTTTCAATCTCTTTTATTTTTGTTTCTATTGGTCGAGGCGGAAAGAATTACTTTTGATATTAAAACCTGTAAGCTAATGATATTAAGACATATGAAAGACGCACCCTAATGAAGGGTGCGTCTTTCAAAACCTTACTTCCTATGACAAGAAGTTTTATTTCAGATTAGCTGCTACTTAGAAATATTGTCATTTTATTTAGGAATAAATGTTGATGTTACGCCGGCACGAATAAAACCATTACGATCAACTGCCATTCCAGGTGTGCTCCGATATATTTCCACATAATCATTCGCTTTTGCAAATTCTCCTACCCAATCATTGAGATTCTCCGGACAAGCTGTAAAAGTTCTGAATATTTTGTTTGTTGGTTTACAAGAAAAAGTTGATGTTACACTAATGTAAAAAGTACAATTTCTAGTAACTGTCAAGCAGGGAGCACTCCGAAAGATTTCTACATAACCCCTTCTTCTGGCAAAGCTAGCATAGTGCTCTATCTCTTCATCTAATGACAGTGGTGGGGTCCTATAGCACTCTGGATCATCTGAAACAAATGTATAAAAAGTCCTGAAAAAATTGTCCATATCTTTTTCTCCTACTATGCATTTTCAAGGTTTTCGGTACACATACTACTAGTATGTAGAGGAGTTTCCCCCTCCTATACCGCTTATTATACCATGTTATGTCAACTGTTTCAAGTATATTAATCTCATACCCTTTAAAAGTCTTCTTTTTTATTCTTTTTTTGTTTACTTTTTATTATTCTATGTATCCTATCATTTTCCTCAAGCCTATCATGGAAAGCATTTTTCAACTCTAAATTGCTTGACAAGATATATGTTTCATAAAGATATAGAATGATAGATTTTGCTTCTTCAGAAAGCTCTATTTCTCCATCTTTATTGAAGGAAAGATTTTTATTATCTCTATATGAATCAATCTTTTGTAAAATGTCTTTTGGAATCATATTTTTTTCTTCTTCTCTTATTAAATTAAGAAATGCGCTTACCTCACTATAAGCATTCTTAGCTTTGTCCATACCATGCTTCCTCTTCTCTCCTTAATAGTCCTTCTACTAATTCTTTACCCTCTTCTACTCTTTCGGTTCCAAGCATATCATTTTTTAACATCTGGTCTATTACTCTTGCTAATGAAAAGTCTGTACCTATTATTCTATAAAATCTCTCATCCCTTTCTGTTTCTATTTGATGACCTAATTCAAATCTTCTATTTATAATTGACATTAAACCTTCTGCCATAAATTTCATTTTCATCTTAGGGAAAATAGGTGATTTATTAATACCTTCATATTTAGCCTTTTCACTACTTAAAATATCATAAACTTTTTCAATGTTTTCTTTATTACCTTTGGATTTTTCACTGATACAGTATCCTGCGATTGCTCTATAAATCCCCATTTCCATATCATTAAAAGTTTCTTCAAATCTAATGTTATCAATTCCCGTAAAGAGACTATCATCTGGATAGCTTTCATCCCTATTTAGAAGCCACCCAGCAATGTTTGTTTCATATTTTGATATTAGCTTTTTCAATAGATTTAAGTCCCCTGTTCTCTTGAATTCCTCAACCATTTTTCCAAGTCTATCTATTTGTTCTCTAACTATATCTTCTTTGTCAAGATATACAATATCTACTCCATATTCTGCCGCTGTCTGAATCGCAAGTGCTCTTTGCTTATACGTTGCATCATCAAATAGAGCTATAGCATCCGGTTTTTTATTCCCTATGACTGTTGCCTCAGAATATACTTGTCTTGAATTGTCAACCATTTCTTCTTTGTAAAAAGACTTGCTAAGCTTAGACCTGACACCATAATTAGCAACATTTGAATCAATATCTCCGTTTCCAATTTCTCCCATATTAGAACTATCCACATCAGTATAAATCATATATACTCCGTTTTCTCCAAGTGGAGCTACTCCTAAAAAATCTTCAGTTACAAAAGCACATGATTTAAGTCCAATTCTCGTATCAGGATTTGACTCTTCATATTCTTTAACGCTACCATTAGGAAGATTTCTTTCTGTCTTAAATCCAGTATCAGTACTCCTTATAAGCATTTGGAAATTGCCATTCATTTTCACCATTCTAACTGGAGTACCACCATAATAAATTGTTTCTCCATTTTCTGGTAAAGCGATTTTTTGTCTAGTACTTCTAAATCCATCTTCGTACGATTTAATAAAAGCCTTATTGGCCATTTCTTCAGCTTTAATAGACATCGTTGGCTTAAATACCTTCGGATTTGATTTGTATAACACTTCAATCTTCTTCAAGTCTTCGGGATTATACGGATCTATAGAAGCAACTTCTTTAACTCTGGTAATATATTCTCTTACTTCTTCATCTTCAATTTCTTCTAAATTTAACTGATTGTACTTCCTTAACGCTTCCATTTGTGCTTCATAAAGTGCGATTCCTAAATACTTCGTTGTGTATGCATGTACTTTATCAGTAGGCCTACCATTCTCGAATAATTCATCACATTTTTTGCTAAACGAATCCTCAAAATTAATACTATATAGTCCTAAATCCTTGGTAGAAGATTGTGCTTTTCTTATACAATAATTCAAAATGTCGTCGAAATCTTCTTCTTTCGCATCATTCATATATGCACCACATAATGCTGCATATCTTAAAGCTACTCTTTCTAGATTAGTTGCTTCTCTATATGATAGTGTGTTTTCCCATTCATCTATTTTCTTGCTAAGTGCCTTAAAAACTTCAGGATTTGTTTTAAATATTACAACCAGTTCGCTTGCCTTGTTTTTGTACCTAGATACCCTTTTTAAGAATGCCTGATTCATGTTTAAAATATCTGGATTTAACATATGCATACTAATGTTATCCAAATTATTTGGATTATCTTCATATAATTCTTCTAAATAATCTAAAGCTCTATCGTCAATAAGTCCATTTTTTTGAGCCATGTACAATGTTTCAACAGCAATTAAAGTATTCACTTTTCCTATGAGTTCTGCTAGTCTTGGATTGGTTTTTGTCTCTTCATACTCACTAAAATCTATTCTTTCTCTTAGCTCAGGAAATCTTTTTAACAAATGCGATAGTGTTAAAGCACTACTCTCATAAGTAGCAAAAAGTTGATTTTCCACTCTTGGGCCATAAAAAGCACATCTTCCATTTCTTACCCTCTGTTCTAATTCAGAAAGAGTCTCTTCTCCTTTTCCTGCGGTTGCTCCCCCATAAATCAAGACTAGATTATCGTCAGTTATAACTTCCATAATCCTTGGTTCTTCTATGGCGAGTTTTTCAATACTCTTTCCACCAAGCTTTGGATTTTTTGGTGCCAGAGTTTCATAGCTTTTGAAGAATTCATAAGCCAAAGCATATTGATTTCTCTTTACATATTCAATTAGTTCATCACTAATTTCGGCCATTAATAATCTCCCTAAATCAATTTGAATATTATTTATAATTAAATCATAAAAGTATTTTTTTCACAATAGTACTTATTTCCTACCAATCCATGTTTATTAATTGTTGATAATCCATATGAAATGTGATTTAATTGAAACGGAAGTATTATTTATAGGAGCCTCAAATAATGAAAAATGGAAAAATGCCTAATCCAAATATAATAAATCCAATCCCAGGCTATGAAAAAGAAATATATATAAAGCCAACAATAAAGAATAAAAACATTATTGTAGGAGATTTTTCTTATATAGCAGATTCGGATTTTGAAAGTCATGTAACACATCATTATGAATGGAACAATGATAAATTGATTATAGGAAAGTTTTGTCAAATAGCTTCGGGGGTTGAATTTGTGATGAATGGCGCAAATCATCAAATGAATGCAGTTTCAACATTTCCATTTTACACTTTAGAAGGATGGGAACAAACTCCACCTTTGCAAAATGACTTGCCAATTAAAGGAGATACTATAATTGGTAATGATGTATGGATTGGACAAAATGTTACTATACTTCCAGGAGTTCATGTTGGAGATGGAGCAATAATCGGAGCAAATAGTATTGTTGGAAGTAATGTTGAACCATATACAATAATTGTAGGAAATCCTGCAAAACCAATAAGAAAAAGATTTGATGATGAATTAATAGATATTTTGGAAAAATTAAAATGGTGGGATAAGAGCATTGAAGAAATAAATAGTTTAATTCCTTTGTTAACATCAAGTAATTTAGAAAAGGTAAAACAAGAATTATCAAAATTAGTTTAATACAGCTATACATAATCTTTTTATATTGCGTACAAGTGGTTTTAAGGTAGTTTTTACTTACCAATGAATAATCTTAGGAAATAATAAAAGTCTTAAAACTATATAGTCTCAAGGCTTTTATTGATTGAGGCGGGAAGAATCTATTAAAAAATGTTTTGCAGTCATTTTGCAGTCATTTTTCAAACTTTTTATTAATCACCATATGCCATTCCACCAACAATCAAGCCTGTAGATGGGTCAATGTATATTTTAATTCCACATCCCATTTCATTCTCTCTAGATACAACATAAGCATTCATTTTAAGTTCAGGATAGTTAGTATCACCTTCACGATATTTTCTAGTAAAATAATTGTTAGGAATAATTTCTTCTAATTTAATTTGTTCTGTTTCTTTGTTAGAAGCTCCTTCGCCTGCTATCCTTTTTGCGCTTTCTTCAAAACCTTTTTCAGCAATTTCAGAAATTTGTTTGTTAGTTAAATTTTTACTTTTATCACTTGATTTATATGTTTCAAAATCAGCTACGAAATATTTTGTATCTAAATTATCTATTGCTAAATCATATTCTTTCCACCAATCTTCACTTATGCTTGGAGCATTAACTATTTCTTCAGTAGTTTGAGTGTTTTCAGCAATGTTAGAAGTAGTACTTTCTTGAAATGTATCAGTTGAAATACTATCTTCTGATTTTATACCACGCATTTCATTATATACTTTTTTAAATCCATAAAACATTTCTTCGTGAAAATCTTCAGTTACTTTTGCCTTACATATATAAGTACTTTCATCTTTTGACTCTCTCTGTAATCCATAAGTTAGTGTTTCTAAATCTTCTCCTGTTCCAAATGTCAAATTATTTTTTTCATAGTCATCTTTTGATATAATAAATTTCAATTCATAATAATTATAGTGTTCAGATCCAAATGGATTTGTATAATGCAAAGAAATTGGATTAAAAGTATGACTTTCTTTAATGCCAAGAGTATCCATAAGTTCTAGTTTCATATCTTCAGTAAAAGTGTAATTATCTAATTTACTACCTTCATATAAAAGCCATATATACCATAATAATATTATTATAATTGGAACTATTATTATAGTTAATAATAGACCTTTTAATATTTTAATATTATCATTCATAAGCTAAACCTCTATTTATTATTTCACATCATTATTAAATCACTTTTTTGTAGGATGGTCAACTTAATAGGAATACGTTATTTTAAATCAAAATAGTTTTGCAGTCATTTTGCAGTCATTTTCGATTTTGGAGAAAAAATGGCATGAAAAAAAGCTTGATTTCTCAAGCTTTTTCCCATTGTTACTAGTCATAAAACACTGGTCGAGGTGCTCGTATACTTTAGGTGTGAAAATGAGCCACATCAATGATTTTGCTGATTTTCACGAATTTTTATAATTCAAAAAAGCCTATATATCAACCAAAAGTACAATTTTCGTTGATTTCAAAGCATCTTTTAACTCTTTTAAACTCTTTTTAACTTCATTAAAAATATTAAAAATCACCGACATTGCAGTACTTTATGCAGTACTTTTTTATTCGGAATAGACCAGATAGCTTTTTTATTGAAAATCGCTACAATATGTGATTTAATTAAAACATAAGCTTTTATATAGAAATTGGAGATAATAAAAATGAATTGTATTTACTGTAACTCTGCACACCTCCAAAAAAGAGGAAGTAGTAAAGGGAAACAAAGATACTACTGTGTGGAATGTAAAAAATATTTTACTTATGGTAATAGTGAACCTGCTTATACTACTTATTTTAATATCAAAATAAAGAATGAAACAAAAGTTACACTTACAAGAGAAAACTATTGCATACCTTCAAATAAAACCCTATTATCAACTCAACGATATATTGAACATTTAATTGATTGGTATAAACAAAATAAAAATACAACTTTTGAAATGCCTAATGAAGTTTTTTTAGATAAATACCACTATACAGATGAATGGGTAAATAAACACTATGAGGATTGTATGCTTAATTTTGATTTAAATATGAAATATTTTGATTCATTAGATGCTAAAGATTTTAATAATTCATTAGATTCTTTTGTTAATAAGTTTAAATTTACAGAGATATTTGATTTAAATAAATTAGATAATATTAGTGGAATATACATATTAGTTTTAGATAAATATAAACAAGTTTATATTGGAAAATCTGATAATATTAAGAAAAGAATACAAAGCCATTGGGTCAGCAAAAAAGAATTTAGTAGATTAATTTGGGGAGACGTAAATACTTCAATAATATCTATAGACTCCTTTTGTGCTCTTGATACAACAAGAATTTTTTACAAAGATATTAAATCATATGAATTATTCAATGCAGAAGAAAAATATGTAAAGAAATTCAAATCAAAGTATCTACTTAATAGAGTTGCAGGTGGAATAGATGAAATTGATGAACATATTAGAAATATGCAATTAATAGCTACAAGTAGAACAAGAAAAATGAAATAAATTATTAATTAATGGAGATTATTTATGGATACATATATTGAAAAGTTCAATATGAGATTTGATGTAAATAGAATAAAAAAAGAACTGACTAGAGAAACATATATTGATAATTATACTGTTCCAAGAAGACCTGATACAAAAAATGTTCTTTCAGTAATTGATACTCATGCAGACATGAATAAGAATTGGGAAAAATTTGATAACTCTAAAGAGCTTAAAGAGACAACTGAACGCATAAATATTTATCCTTGGTGGGTTAAGTATGAGTTCAAATATTATTGGCTAATATATAATGAAGAATATATAAAGAGACAAACTCCAGCAATAATGAAGAATCTGGAATTAAATCTTCAGTTTTTTGAAAAATTAGATTATGAAGACTTTAGTAATACTCTTAATAGTTTTTTGAGCTTAAAAAGAAATTCTAAAATAAAAGAAGTATTTGATTTGAACCTTTATAAAAAAAGCAGTGGCATTTACATATTAGTTCTGGATAAATACAAACAAATTTATATTGGTCAAACAACAACTAGTATTACTCAACGAATTATAAGTCACTGGAAGAGAAAAATTGAATTTGAAAAATTATTGATAGGCAAAACCAACGAAGCAAAAATATCTATAGACTCGTTTGGGATATTAGATACTTCTAGAATATTTGTTGAAGAAATTGATAATATATCGATAATAGATTTAAGAGAAGATTACCTCATACAGCATTTTCCACAACAATATATATTAAATAAAATAGGTGGAGGGATTAAATTCAAAAATGATGAAGACTTCCACAAATTTATGGAGACTCACCAAACAAGAAAGTTAGATTAATGTAAGTAATTAATTAACATACTTACAATAATAGATATATATGAAGTACTGCAATTTACTGCAGTACTTTTTAACATATTGTTATATAAAAAATTTTTCAACTGCAGTACTTTTGCAGTACAATTTACAAATAATTACAAGAAGTGTTGATTTTTCAGCATTTATTCTATTATAATTTGCGGTCTTCCTGGCAGGAATCGTTTTTTATAAAATGCAGTATTTGCAGCACTTTTATCAATTCTTGACTTTTTGATGCAGTACTGCAATTAAAATAGCTTGAAATCAGTACTTTGACTGCAGTACTTTTGCAGTACTTTTTAGTTTTTGATAAAAAATGGCATGAAAAAAAGCTTGATTTCTCAAGCTTTTTCCATTGTTACTAGTCATAAAACACTGGTCGAGGTGACAGGGATCGAACCTGCGACCTCATGGTCCCAAACCACGCGCGCTACCAACTGCGCTACACCTCGATGTAGCTACACTAGTAACAGTCTATCCGTACTCATTGCACGAACAACATATAATATAACATAGTATTTAACCTTTTGCAAGCATTTTTATTAATTTTTTATTATGAATGATATTAAAAGATTGTAATTTGGTCGACAAATATAAAAATGGAGTATCTAGCAAAGCTATAACTATTTCTACTACTGAGCCAACGCTTGCTATTGAGATTATTGTGATTAAATCATAAACCCCAACAAATGCAAAAAATGTGAATAAATAGTTTTCTGCGCAGTTTGATATTATTGTAGATACGTTATTTCTAAGCCAAAGCTTGTTTGGAAATCTTTTCTTTATTCTTTCATAAATGTAGATATCAAATAGATTGCTCGCTACAAACATAGTAAGACTTGAAATTCCTATTCTTAAGTTTAATGAAAATAATTCTTTCATATTGTCATTCATCATATCTATAGAACTTGGTGTATATAGTAATGCAAATTGAATAACAACAATAAAAATCAATTGTGAAACTGCTGCAAGTATTACTGCTCTTCTACCATCCTTTTTACTGTACTTTTCACAAAGAATGTCCGTTGCTAAGAAATTTGATGCAAACATAATGCTTCCCATACATGTTACATGCCCAATTAGTTCAATGCTTTTGCAAACAAGTATATTTGCAATAATTGTAGATATGCTCACATATACAAGAAGCCCTTCTTTTTTGAAGAATTTCTCAACCCAAACAACAATGCTAAAAACAACAATAATGTTAAAAAATCCCAATAAAATATTCATTTTTCTCTCCTTCACTTTTTTATACTAGGTGGCATAGGTTAACTAGTTTTTATTTACCAAATAAAATTAGATTTTAACTTTTCACCATTATCGACGAAAATATCTTCTCCTGTCATACTCTTATTTATAACACTAACAAAATACACAAAATCTGCTATCTCTTCTGGTTCAGCCCATTTATTTAGCAATGATTCGTCAAGTACTTTTTGATATAGATTTTTATCGTTGATAATATGTGCATTTAATTCGGTATTAACTCCTCCTGGCGAAATAGAATTTGCAGTTGCTCCGTACTTTGCAACTCTAAGGGCAACATTTTTCATATATGCAAGTAATCCGCCTTTTGATGCCGCATATGCAGGAAATTCAGAACCAGTTGTAGCACTACTTGAAGCTAAAAATACAATGCTTTTTATTTTATCGTGTATGTATTTTTCAGTAACATTCATTGTACCTTTCAAGTTAACGTCAATATCAATAGACGTGTTTTTTATGTCATAACCCTCATGTTGAATTCCCGCAACGTTGACGATTATATCAAATGGACCGATGTTTGGCAAGTCATCACAAATACTTTGTTTGAAAAAAGTAAATTTAGGGTTTTCAATATTGCTCTCTTTAATATCAAAACCAACAACCTCAAAATTATTACTCAAATATTTCTCACATACCGCTTTGCCAATACCTCCACTAGCTCCTGTTACTAAAACTCTCATCTTTCTCCTTCATCTCCTTGTCCCTCTGACATTTGTTTTTTACCTTTACTATTTTTCCATAGTTCATCTAGTTCTATGAAATTTAAGTGGATATCATTTCTTTCTAATCTCTTCTTAAAAACAACTTCTTCTGCCCTATCAATCAATGCACTTGGTGTGTGTGCGTCAATTCCAACAACTACTTTGCACCCTTTACTTGCAGCCACCTTCCAAAAATCTAATACAGGATAATCATAATCATATTCATAGTCTTTGTTTAAATGCTTTTTTTTCAATCCAGCTTTAGTCGCTGCCACTGCTCCCATATTCACTTCAAGTGGGATATCATAATCAACTGCTGCCTGGCAAATCATCTCTGTAGCTGTTTCTACGTTTTTATCATACTCATCTCTTTCACTTTTAGGAATGTCAAAACGATGTTGCATAAAAATATCTGGATGTGCAACATATAAGAACTTTCCACTTTTTATTCCCTCTACAACAGCATAGGCATAATCCATAGGATAACTGGCTGATTTAGGGTCTGACATCATATATGGTATCAAAAATTTTCCATCCTTTGTTCTTTTTAAAGCAAAGTGTTGACCTAATATTTGATAGTCTAATTGACTTTCCACTTTTTTTCTTTTTGGTTGTATTTGCGAAAGTCTTTCTATTTCATCCCCAAGATATTCCGTCTCTATCCCAATTTTTATATCTATTCTATCTTTGTATTTTTTACGTAATTCCTGCAATCTCGGTATGTACTCATTTTCAAATTGCTTCATTGTCATTTGAGCTTTAGGATTTTCTTTGCTAAATGGGGTAGGTGTATGATCAGAAAATCCAATTGCTTGCATTCCAGATCTTATCGAGGCGATAACATAATCTTCCATCGTACCTTCAGCATGCCCACATAAAGCCGTATGTGTATGATAATTAAAACTTTGTAGGGGAAGTTCTTTTTCTCTATCCGCTAAAACCTCTTGTTCTATTGCAATACTATCTTTATCAAATGGAAGATATTTTTCTTCACAATTATCCCCTAGTATTACTGAACCATGTACATTTCTCCCAATTTTATCGTTTAAAAAAGACATTTCATCACTTTGTGACCACACTGTTACGTTTGAAATTCTCCCCTCATTGACAAACTGCATTATTTTTCTTAATATTCCATTATGTGCAAAAGCATCTCTAGTTTGTCTTGAATTTCCGTTTTTTTTACAAATGTCCAATTCAGTTATTTCTGTAGGGAGTCCTATTTCTCTATCAATATCGTCCAGTGTTTTTGATAGTTCTTCTATATCTACATCAGCTGACAAATGTGCTTCTAATCCGATTGTATCAACAAGACCTTTCTCATCCTTACTAAGAGCACCACTATTTCTATATTCTTTTTCTTTCTCTTGAACCTCTTTTATAAATTTAATGATTTCTTTTCTTTTTTCAGGAGTAACCCAATTCATATCATTATATGTAAAAGTTGCATTTGGCATTGCTTTTCTTGCAGCAAGCGCAAATTCACACAAATCGTCAAAGTTTAAATATTTAAACCATCCCTTTTCTCTCATGTGATACACTCTAGGCTCTTGCCCATACGTATCTTCATCAAAGCCCGGTTCTTTCATATCTGGGTCACAAATCAATTCATTAAAAATATCTACACTATCAATTTTATTTCCATATCTTTTTCCCAATGCTTTGACATATGAAAATAGACTATCTTTTATTTTAGCTCTTTTTTGTTCTTCAGTTATTTCACCTCTAGTCACTCTATTATCCAAAGAGCTTTCTAACATTTTTGGAAAATCACAATAGAATAGTAAAGTATTCACTTTAACTTTCATCCCATGTTTTTCACAAAATGCTACCATTTTATCCATTTTTTGGGGTGTATAGGTTGTACCATCTAGTGCGACATAGCCACTATACTTCCCAACGTTATCTAAAGTCACTCTATCATATGTATTACCATTCTTGAACATATGATCATATAGTGCTCTAACTTTTTTAGGAGTAAGCTCTAGTATTCCTTCTTTGGCATAGGTTTCTTTTTCTGCAATTAATCTAATTATTTCCCTATGAATATACCTGCTCAAACCTCTATTACTAAGTTTATCTTCAATTTTTTTTGCATCACAAATTTCCAGTGATTGAACCGAATCTAAGTATAATTTTTCAACTGCTCTTCTTTCGTAATTCGTTAATCCAGGTATTTCATTTAATGCTTCATTTAGCATATGTTTGGGCACTTCTATTCTGCCTTTAGCTTTCAATTCTTTTATTTTTTCTGCTTTTTCTTTTAAGCTGCTAATATAGGCCTCTATCTTTTTGTCTTTCGCACTGTCAGAAATATCTTCATCCAATATCGAAAGCAAATCTATTAATTGAGAGTTAAGAGTTATTCCTTTTGGGCATGCTAATTCTCTAATGAAAGCTCTGGGTTTTTGGCTTTCATCAGCTTTTAAAGTCTTTATAGTATCGCTAATACTTTCAATTTCTTCTTCAATTTCTTTATTTGAAAAATCTAATGGCATTATAATTATCCTTCTCTTAATTATCTATATAACCTATGTATGGTATATTTCTCCCTTTACCATCTACGTCAAAACCATATCCCACAACAAATTTGTTTGGAATAGTAAATCCAACATAATCTACATCTACATCATATTTTCTTCTTTCTGGTTTATCTAGAAGCACTGCTATTTTTAATGAGTTAGGCTCTTTTTTTAGAAGATGTGCTTTTATAACTTGTAATGTCTTTCCACTGTCAATTATATCTTCCACTATTATTACATCTTTCCCTTTAATATCAACATCGATGTCTTTTTTTAATATTACATTCTCAGTGCTTTCAGTTCCAACATAACTCGATGCTTGTAAAGTATCAAGTATAGCACGTGTTTTCATCTTTTTAAATAAATCTATTGTAAAAAACATGGCTCCATTTAGCACACTCACAATTACCACGTCCTCACAATTTAAATAATCACTATCTAATTTTTCTGCCAATTCTTTAATTCTATTTTGAACTTCCTCTTCTGTAAAAAGTACTTTTAAATCATCAAACATATTTTTCTGTATGATATAAATCATACGCCCCCTTTTATACTCAAATTGTATACTAACATTATAACTTTATAGTCACCTGGTTGCAAATTATTTTAAATAGTAATAATAAAAAAATTATGCTAGAATTTGCTATTTTTTTCAATCTATTATAAAATATCTAAATAATTTAGGAGGCAACGATGAAAAAGTCAAAAAAGATGCTAAGAAACTTAGCACTTTTCATTATTTTAATTTTTATCACATTCTCTATAGTATTTAAAAACGAAGATATTTCTGAGGTATGGAAAATAGTTCTAGCTTCTGACAAAAAGTATTTTCTTGCTGGTGTTATAGCAATGTTTTTATATTTTTTCTTTGAAGCTATCAATATAGATTCTATCCTTCAAACTCTTGGACAGAGATTATCTATTTGGCGTGGTACAAAGTATACTTTACTAGGTTTTTTCTTTAGTGCTATCACTCCTGCATCAACAGGTGGTCAACCTATGGAAATATACTATATGCATAAAGAAGGAATCTCAGTTTCTGATGGCACAGTTGCTCTACTCATTGAACTTTGTTGCTATCAAATAGTTACTATTATACTTGGTATTATTGGAGCGGTTCTTCACTTCTCCCTAATTAAAAATGGTCTATTGTTTTTATTTTTACTTGGTACATTTTTGTGCGGCTGTGCACTTTTTATAATGCTTGTTGGACTATTTTCAAAAACACTTACTAGCAAGCTAATTAATTTTTCAATAAGAGTGATGAAGTTCTTCAAAATAAAAAATATCGAAGAAAAAGAATTAAAAATTAGAGGTGAACTTAATAAATATCATAGTAGTTCTGAATATATCAAATCACACAAATTTTTATTTGTTAAATCTATTTTTATAGTTCTAATTCAAATGATTTGTCTATACTCAGTCACATATTTTGTCTATAGAGCACTAGGATTTAACGATTATTCACTGGTAGAAATCATATTAATACAATCGATGTTCCACTCTACAGTTTCCTCTATTCCACTTCCTGGTACAATTGGAATAAGTGAATTTGTATTTATGAAAATGTTTAAAAACATCTTTTCAGAAAATGTAGTTGGAAGTGCAATGCTTCTTTCAAGAGGAATCAGTTTTTACTTTACATTCATAGTATCAGCAATATTCCTAATCGTACACTCTATTAAAAATCATATACTATTCCCAGATGACGAAGATGTTGAACGAATAACTCTTTTAGGAGAATAAAAATACAAATAAAGAGAGCTCCAATTTTTCTGGAGCTCCCTTTATTTGTTAATCTACGAATTTTTTATTATTTTATTTGAGTAGATTTTAATATTTTTTTTTGCTTCATACAATAACAAAGTCATCTCTTTTTTTAGCCGTTTTCTACGGAATACGGGCTTTTTCTAAATTTTCATTTTTATTACAAAACAAAATATAATTTTTTATCTTTTAAAAAGTGCTTTTATGATTTCATTAACTGCTTTTCTTGTTAAAGTATTCTTAGCCACGTTAGCCGTACGCTTTGCTTCCTTTTCCAATTTGTATGATAAAGAATTTTTTCTAGCTTTTTCAGCTTCTTTTTCAAGCTCTTTCTTTTGCTTTTCTTCCGCTCTTTTAATTTTCTCTGCTTCACGTTCCAATTTTTCTTGTTCTTTTTTCTCTTGTTCCGCAAGTTTTTTGGCAGCAGCCTCTTCCTTAATTCTCTCTTCTTCTTCTCTCTTTGCAGTCATCTCTGCACTCAAAATTTCAAAAGCTGATTCTCTATCAACAAGAGTATCATATTTTCCAAACAAACTACTTCTATTTATCATCATGAGTCTCATTGGATCATCTAATGTTCCCATTTGACTTTGTGGTGGTAAAATAGTTGCTTTTTCTACTATGTTTGGCTCTCCATGCTCATTTAAAAATGAAATCAAGGCTTCACCAGTGCCAAGACTTAAAATGGCTTCCTCTGTATCAAATTCAGGATTTGTCCTAAATGAATTTGCAACTGCTTTAATTGCTTTTTGCTCAGCAGGTGTATATGCTCTTAAAGTATGTTGTACTTTATTTCCAAGTTGTGCTAGTATTTCATCTGGTATATCAGATGGAGATTGTGAAATAAAATATAGGCCTACGCCTTTTGAACGAATAAGTTTGACTACTTGTACAACCTGTGTTTGCATATAATCTGGTAAATCATTAAATAATAAATGAGCTTCATCAAAGAAAAATACCATCTTTGGTTTATCTAAATCTCCAACTTCAGGTAATGTTGCATTTATTGTTGTTAAAAGCCACAATAAGAAACATGCATATAGATTTGGTTCTTTAAATAAATCTACACAATGCAAAATGTTTATATTTCCAAGTCCATTTTCATTAAATTTTAAAAAGTCATTTATATCAATATCAGGTTCTCCAAAGAAGAAATTTCCACCTTGTTCTTCAAGCATTATTAATTTTCTTTGAATACTACCAACACTTTGACTAGCCACGTTTCCATAGCTAATTGTGTATTCTTTGCTATTTTCTGCAACATATTGAAGTACTAGTCTCAAGTCTTTTATGTCTATCAATTCATATCCATTTTCTTTAGCTATTCTAAATATGATAGCCAAAACACCTTCTTGAGTTTCATTTAATCCCAGCATTCTTGAAAGAATAGTTGGTCCAACCTTTTGAAGTGTTGTTCTTATTGGATGTCCTTGTTTTGCAAACACATCCCAAAATACTACTGGGAATCCTTTGTATTCAAAATTGTTAATACCTAGTTTTGAAAGTCTACCTTCCAAGCTTTCATTTGTTTGACCAGGAAGACATGTTGCAGCAAGGTCTCCCTTTATATCTGCTAAAAATACAGGTACTCCCATATTTGAAAAACTTTCTGCCATTACTTTAAGAGTTATTGTTTTTCCACTTCCAGATGCTCCTGTAATAAGTCCATGTCTGTTTGCCATTTTTGGATTGATAAAAAGCTCTTTTTCACCATCTTTTCCGATGATTAGTTTTCCATCTTTGTACATATTGCTCTCCTTACAATTAAATTTAGGTTTTTACGGATTGCCTATAACCATTTATTCTACTGACTTCAATGAGTCTATCATGTCTATTTTTTTCAAAATGAAATGAATTATAAAATTTACTATTAATGAAAAGATAAATGTACATACTGCAGAATACACATAGCTTCTTCTTAAAATGTGTCTAATAAATCTAATACTATCAACCTCTACACTTGTAACAATCATATTTGTCAGAAAATATCCGAAGACTAATCCTATTGCTATTCCTAGAAATGTATAAATTGTGTTTTCTTTATTTATATAGTCATCTACCTCATTATCATAAAAGCCCAAAACTTTCAAAGTAGCTATTTCTCTTTGCCTTTCACCTATGTTTATATTGGCTAAATTGTATAATACAACAAAATCTAAAAGTGCCGAAGAAACCACTAATATTACAACAACCATATCAACGGTTTTAAGCATATCTTGAACAGCGTCAACTTGAACTACAATATCTTGAATGGAAGAAACGCCATCTATGTTTAGCATTTCTTCAGAAATTCTTTCTTTAACTATCGTTTCTTCATTGTTTAAGCTAATTAGCATCATGTTTTCTCTGTATGTTTTAATATTTTTTTCAAAATATGGCTTCGTCATGTAAATAAAATGTGTAACGTAATTCTCCGATAGTCCACAAACTTTGAACTTGTGATTAATGTCATCACTATCGATTACTTCTATCATGTCACCCTCATTGACATTTAAAAATTTCGCTAGTTTAACTGATAATATCACACCATCATCTGAAAGTTCAAGTCTCTCTCCATTTTTACTATTAATTAAGTTACACTGCTTATAAAAGTCTTCCTTATTATCTACAACAAATATACTTGCATCATAGTTTTTATTTGGTCCAACAACCCTAACACTATTTGCCATTATCTCTGAATGAGATTCAATTCGTTTTTCATTATTTGCATAGTTTTTTAGTTCTTCCAAATTAGCCGAGTTCGTGAGTGTCACGGCAAAATCATACTTATACACTGCATCAGGATTAGTATACTGAGCACCTGTAATATCTCTTATAGAATCTCTTATTCCAAATCCTGTAAGCATAAGTGCTGTACATCCTGCTATACCTATAATTGTAATCAAACCTCTTTTCTTGTATCTAAAAATATTTCTAGCAATCACTTTTTGTGAAAAGTCTAATTTTTTCCAAATAAAAGGGATTTTTTCAAGTAGTATATCTTTTCCATTTTTTGGTGCTTTCGGTCTCATAAGTGAAGCTGGAACATTTTTTAATTCTTTATTTGCAACATATATTGTCGCTCCCATTATACACACTAGTTCTAAGATCAAACCTAATAATCCATATGTCCATCTATTCTTAGCATAAAATTCAGGAACTGTATATAAAAGTTTGTACATATCCCAAACCATACTTGGTAGAAGTTTAAACCCAACAATCATTCCAATGAATCCACCTAAAGTACACGATAGGAAAACATACAATATATATTTACTTATTATCTGCAAATTGGTATATCCCATAGCTTTTAAGGTACCAATTTCAGTTCTTTCTTCTTCTATCATTCTAGTCATTGATGTCAGACATACCAAAACAGCTATTGCGTAGAAAATTATTGGGAAAGTCGCAGCGATATTTTCCATCGTTTTTATAGCATCTTTTATATTACTATACCCGCTGTTAGCTCTTCTTTCCGTTATATACCATTTGGCTTTTTCTATTTTACTAACATCATCTTTTGCATCATCAAGTTTTCTCTGCGCGTCCCTAAGTTTTTCTTCAGCATCTTGTTTTTCAGAAATAAACGTTGCCTCATTTTTAGCTAGTTCTTTTTTTCCATCCTCAAGTTTTACCTTTCCATCGGCTATTTCTTTTTCAGCATTGCTAAACTCTCTATTTGCTTTTTCAATATTTTCACTTAATATATTTTTTTGATTATTTATTTCTGCCTGAGCACTGTCTAATGCAACTCTTCCATTTTTTATTTGGCTTTCGGCATCTGCAACGCCAGATTCAATCATTGCACGTTGCTCCATTAGCTCTTTCTTCTTATCATCTAGTAGTTTTATATTCTTATTTATTTCTGATAATTGTTTGCTTCCTTCTTCAATTTGCGCCTTTTGTGTAGAAAGCTCCGATTTCTTTGATATCAACAACTGTAAATTATCTTCTACCATAGTAAGATTATTTTTTGCTTCATCCAATTTAGCTTGCAATGTAGATAATGTGACCACGTCCTCTTCAGGCGTTTCGTTGATTTGAACCTCAAGTGTAGAAATAGCTGAACTTAATATTTCTTTTTGCGAATTAAGTCCACTCAAATTGTTTTCAATTTCAGCAATGGCACTATCAATCTGAGATAGTCCCGCAAGACCAGCTTCTATTTTTTTCTTACTATCATTTAAAAGTTTTAAATTAGAATCTATTTCTGATAAGCCTATATTAATCTGCGCTAAAGCACTATTTACTTCTGCACTTTTAGCATTTAATTCATTCTGGCCATTTTCAAGTTCATTTCTTTTGCTTGAAATTTCATTTTCATATGACGAAAGCTGGTTTTGTGCATCTGTTAGTTTTTTATTTATTTCTTCTTTTTGAGTCTTAAGTTCATTTTCTGCATTCTTAAGTTTTATTTCATTATTCTTTATTTCTCTTTTCGCATCATCTATTTTCTTTTGAGCATCTGATATTTTTTCATCAGCTTCTTGCTTCTTTTCATCTAATTCCCTTTGCGCATCTTCAAGTTTTTTATTTGCATCATTTACAAGTTCTTCATATCTTATTTTTTCACGCTCATTTTTTATTTTATCAATTTTTTCGAATTTTTCATGAACTGCATCGCCATATTCATCAGTAGTTGTAAGCATTTCATCTGTACCATTTACAAGCGAATAAATGTTAACATAATAGTCAAAATTAAATATATTTTTATTTACATAAATCAAGAAATCTACCTTTCCTTTACCAATTGGAGCATTACCTCTTTCAAAGGATATATAGTCTGGAGATTCAGCAATACCAACAATTGTAAAAGTTTTTTGTAAAATATTTTCTTCATCATCTTTGTTCTTTTCGTCATATTTTAATTCGATTTTTTTACCAATATATTTTTCTATTTTTTCTTTTCCAGAGTAATTTATATCAAGTAGACACTCATCTTCTTTTTCTGGCTTCCTTCCATACAATATATGTGGAACATTTATATTTTCACTATACTCTATCGCTTTACATACTTCTTCCTCTTCATCCATCTCCACAAATGAATTAATCGACTTTATTCCATGTACCTCTTTTATTCCTTCAATACTTTCAATGCTTTTAATATCATCATCTGTCAATCCTAAAGTAGATACTATGCTAATATCATAAAGCTTATTATTGTCAGCGTATCTATCAAGAGTTTCGGCCATATCTGGTCCACAAGCTTTTAATCCTGCGAAAAATCCCACACCAAGAAAAGCCATAACAAGAATAGACAAGAATCTCCTTCTTGTCTTTAGTATTTCTCTTAAGTTATTCTTTAGTATGGATTTTTTCATCTTTTTATTACCATTCTATATTATCTATTGAAATTGGATTTTCGTTGATTTCTATTTTTTCTGAAGTTCCATTTTTAAAATGAATGACTTTATCAGCCATAGGCGTAATCGCCGCATTATGTGTTATTATCACGACTGTCATTTCTTTTTGCCTACACATATCTTGCAATAGTTTCAAAATCGATTTACCCGTTTTATAATCTAGTGCACCTGTAGGCTCGTCGCACAACAATAACTTTGGATTTTTTGCAATCGCTCTTGCAATCGCAACTCTTTGTTGCTCTCCCCCTGAAAGTTGTGAAGGGAAGTTATCTTTTCTACTTGAAAGTCCCACTAACTCCATTATTTCATCAACATCTAGCGCATCGTGGCAAAGCTGAGTTGCAAGCTCAACATTTTCTTTGGCTGAAAGATTTTGTACCAAGTTGTAGAATTGGAATACAAATCCTATATCATTTCTTCTATATGATATCAACTCTCTTCCTGATAGCTTTGTAATTTCCCTATTATCCACATATACTTTTCCTGAAGTTGCCCTATCCATTCCGCCAAGTATATTTAGCGTTGTTGTCTTCCCTGCTCCACTTGGCCCAACAATTACCACTAATTCACCTTTTTTTATTGAAAAATTAGTATTATTAAGTGCATCGATTATTACTTCGCCCATTCTATATTTTTTATTAACATTTTCAAACTCAATATAATCCATTTATCATTCCTATAATTATAATTTTATCTATGCAACATTTCCATTTTTAAGTCATAAAGACCTTTTGACAAGTCCACATAGTATTTTTGTGGATTTCTAAATCTCTGTATTTCACTCCAAAATCCATTTTGTTCTTTTTTACAATGCTCTGCAATTTCATTTATGCTCGGAGAATCATATATTTTTCTTCCATTTTCAAATACTTTAACTTGTAACTCTTTGACATAATAATTGCTTAAAGTTTTCTTTTTCCAAGTACTATTTTGATCGAATATTTCAAATTCTCCAGAAGGATTTTCTTCAGATTTTAGCATAATTAAATCAGCAAGGGCCATGCCTGTCTCATTGCTATAAAATCTAACGACTTTTTTGAAGCTTGGATTTGTGATTTTTTCTATATTTTCACTTATTTTAATCTTAGGAATAATATTTCCATCTTTCTCCAAAGCAACAAGCTTATACACTCCACCAAATACACTATCTGACTTGGCAGTAATTAGATTTTCACCAACCCCAAATGAGTCAATGCAAGCATCTTGTTCAAATAACGATTGAATCAAGTATTCATCTAATGAATTGGTAACACAAATTTTGCAATCTTCGTATCCACTTTTATCAAGAATTTCTCTAACCATCTTTGATAAATATGATAAATCTCCACTATCTAATCTAACTGCGACTGGTCTTATGCCTTGTGGTTTAAGAACTTCATCAAAAACTCTAATTGCATTTGGCAACCCACTTTCAAGTGTGTTATATGTATCTATCAAAAAAGTACAATTTGTTGGATAAAGCTCTGCATAAGCTTTAAAAGCATCATATTCATTATCAAAGCTTTGTATCCAACTATGTGCCATTGTTCCGCTTGCTGGAATATCATATTTTTGAGCTGTATAAGTACAAATAGTTCCTACAACTCCTCCTATCATCGCAGCTCTAGCACCATAAACAGCTGCACTTACTCCATGTGCACGTCTTGCACCGAACTCCATGACAGGTCTCCCATTTGCTGCTCTAACTATTCTGCTTGCTTTTGTCGCAATTAAGCTTTGGTGATTAATCATTAACAGCATAACCGTTTCAAGTAGTTGGGCTTCTACAATAGGAGCTCTTACTGTAATTAAAGGTTCATATGGAAATACTACAGTACCTTCTGGAATTGCCCAAATATCTCCTGAAAACTTGAAATCTCTTAAATACTCAAGGTACTCTTCAGAAAAAATGTTTTTACTTCTAAGATATTGAATGTCTTCTTCATCAAAATGAAGATTGTCAACAAAATCTATTATTTGTTCTAATCCTGCAGCTATTGCATATCCTCCACCATCTGGAACTTTTCTAAAAAACACATCAAAATATGCTATGTCATTTCTATTTTTAACAAAATATCCATTCGACATTGTAAACTCATAGAAATCTGCAACCATTTCCAATTTTTCTTTATCCATATAAATCCCTCCTATTTTTAATCTTTTATTAGTAAATCAATTTTTGAAAAGTCTCTATTTTCTGTAATAAGCTTGTATTTTGGTACAAGATTTCGTTTATGTCTAGAGTTCTTGTATCTTCTAATTATTTCTTGCTTGGCACTTTGGTCATCAGTATTTCCATTTTCAATTAATTCTGCTATTTGACTATACTTAATTCCCATTTTTTCCTCATCTGTTTGACCCCCAAGCCCATCATTTGGTGCTTTTTTTATAACTCTTTCTGGCACTCCAAGTATTTCACCTATTCTTATA